>Ga0209759_1000918_pt1 | contig 21680 bp, 22 predicted proteins | sample AraplaCL_Col_mMS_FD_184261 | JGI IMG/M metagenome (GOLD analysis project Ga0209759, IMG submission 184261) | Arabidopsis root microbial communities from the University of North Carolina, USA - plate scrape CL_Col_mMS (SPAdes) (version 2) | ecosystem: Host-associated > Plants > Roots >...
GCAGGCAGGCGTCGCCGGCGGGATGGCCGAAGCGGTCGTTGAAATGCTTGAAGTGGTCCACGTCGATCAGCAGCAGCGCGAGGTTCGCTGCCTCCTCGACCTTGCCGTCCGCACCGCGCCGCTGCGCCGCGCGGCGCGCGCGCTCGTGCTCGGCGCGCAGCACGTCGTCGAAGTGGCGCCGGTTGAACGCCCCCGTCAGGCCGTCCTCGATGGCCAGGCGCTGCATCCGCGCGTTGGCCTCCTTGAGCTGCGTGGCCATGGTCTTGAGCGCCAGCAGCAGCATGCCGCATTCGTCGTCGGAGCTGCGCGGCAACGGCACGTCCAGCTGTCCGCTGCCCACCGCCGACGCGAACATCACGGCCTGCTTGAGCGGCCGCGTGATGCTCAGCGTCAACCGCCAGCCGACGAAGGCCGCGATCAGCGAGGCGAGCAAGGCGACGCCGCAGATGATGCCGTCGATGCGCGCGGCGCGCTCGCTGACGGCCTGGATCTTCGCGGCGATGCGCCGATTCTGCAGCTGCGTGAGCTCGTCGAGCGCAAGCAGCCAGGCGGCATGGACCGGCGCGACCTCGCGATCGAGCGTGCGCGCCGCCATGTTGGGGTTGTAGCCGTCGACGCTGCTTCGCGCCGAGGCGAAGGCCGCGTCGAGCGAGCGGTCGTAGGCCTCGATCTGCGCGACCAGCCTGCGCTCCTCGGCCGACTCGGCGCTCGCGTCGAAGCGCCTGGCGGCCGCGCGATAGGTCGCGATGTCGAGCGCCACCTCGCCCATGCCCAGCCTGGCTTCGTCGATCGAGTTGACCAGCGCCAGGCGCTGCGCGATGCGATCCTCGCGCTCGAGCATGGTGCGCATGCTGCGCAGGTCCGCCCGCCGGGCGTCGTCGGACTGCACCAGCTGCAGCAGCGTCTCGCGCGAGTGACGCGAGCTCGAGACGGCCAGCCACGCGCCCGCGATCATCAGCAGCAGGATGAGCGAGAAGCAGAGCACCAGCCGGTGGCCGATGCGCAGGTGGCGAAGGAGAGTGGTCATCAATTTCGGCGTGGTGGTTCGACCACGGCGCGACTCGCCGCTGCAAAATGCAGAAGCGATGCACGCATTTCGGCCGACCCTGCGCGCAGTTGAGGCCAGGGGCCGCACGCGCGGCGGCGGGGACGCCAATTCGTGCAGATTTCGGCCCCGCGGCGGCCCTGCGCGCCCGGCCCATGCTCGACAGCGCCGCCCGCGCCCGGCCCACGCGGTCACCGGCTCGCCCGCCACGGATGGGCAACCCTGCAGGGGGTGCAATGACCCGCTCCTTCCAACGCGAACGCGACCACATGGTCGAGGTGCAGATCGCCGGGCGCGGCATCCGCGACGAGCGTGTCCTGCGCGCGATGCGGCGCGTGCCGCGCGAGCGCTTCGTCGATGAACCTCTGGCCCCGTTCGCATACGACGACGCGCCGCTGCCCATCGGCGCCGGGCAGACGATCTCGCAGCCCTTCATGGTGGCGTGCATGGTGGAGGCCGCCGCGATCGGCCCCGGCGACGCCGTGCTCGAGGTGGGCACGGGCTCGGGCTACGCCGCGGCCGTGCTGGCCGAGATCGCGGCCAGCGTGCACACGATCGAACGCCTCGAGGCGCTGACGCACGCGGCGCGCCAGCGGCTGGATGCACTGGCGTACGCCAACATCCATCTGCGCACCGGCGACGGCACGCTGGGCTGGCCCGAGGCTGCCCCATTCGACGCCATCCTCGTGGCCGCCGCCGGGCCGCAGCTGCCGACGCCGCTGACGCAGCAGCTGCGCGTGGGCGGGCGCCTGTTGATGCCGCTGGACCTCGGTCCCCGGGGTGCGGCGCAACAGCTGCTGCGCGTGGTGCGCCGCGGCGAGGACGAGTTCGAGCGGGAGGTGCTGGGCGGCGTCGCCTTCGTGCCGCTGATCGGGTGCCACGGCTGGGCCGAGGACGGACCCGCCGGCGGGCTACCCGACGCCCGCGCTTGAGCCGGCGGGCGGCGGTGCAGGCTCAGCGGCCCGCCTGGGTCGCCTGCGTGTGCTCGATCAGCTTGTCCCGGACGCTGTTCATCGTGCGGCGCGCCGCCGCGAATTGCTCCGCTCCGAGGCCCGTCGCCTGGACGAGCGTGCGTTGCGCGCCCTTTTCGCGCAGCGCGCGGCCGGCCTCCGTCAGCTTGACGATGACTTGCCTCTCGTCGCGCGGGTCCCGCCGGCGCTCCAGGTAGCCCAGCGCCTCCAGCTTCTTGAGGATCGGCGTCAGCGTGTTGGACTCCAGGAACAGCTTGTCGCCCAGGCCGCTGACGGTCTGCTCGTCCTGCTCCCACAGTGCGACGATGGCGATCCATTGGGTGTAGGTCAGGCCCAGCTCGTCGAGGATCGGCTTGTAGGCGCGGCCATAGGCGAGGTTGGCGGAATACACCGCGAAGCACAGGAAGTCGTCGAGCCTGGGCAGCTCGGCCTGGGTTGGATGCTTGGACATGGTCACCGGTCTCCTTGAGACGGATCATATCCCTTTTATATCGCATCCGATTTAATCGCATCGCTTGACATCGCCGGCGGATCCACCTACATTGATCGCATGCGATTCCATCGCATCCGATCTTAAATCGACAAGGAACCGACATGAACGCCATCGACACCGTGCTCTACACCGCCCACACCCACACGCTCGGAGGCCGCGACGGTACGTCGCGCAGCTCCGACGGGCGGCTGGACATCCGCCTCTCGCCGCCTGGGAGCTCGGGCGCGGGCACCAATCCCGAGCAGCTGTTCGCGGCCGGCTGGTCGGCCTGCTTCATCGGCGCGATGGGCCGGGCGGCGCAGGCGCAAGGCGTCAAGCTGCCCGCCGACGTGGCGGTGGACGCGGAGGTCGACCTGGGCAAGAGCGGCGAAGGCTTCGCGCTGCAGGCGCGCCTGAGCGTCAGCCTGCCTGGCCTGGATCCGGCCGTGGCGCGCGCGATCGTCGACGGCGCCCACCAGCTGTGCCCGTACTCGAAGGCGACGCGCGGAAACATCGCCGTCGAACTCACCCTGGCCGCCTGACGCGCCGCGCCCCCATTTCTTCGAAGGAATTCCCATGACCCGCCTTGCTCGTCTCGCTCCCCTGCTCGTGGCCGGTGCCGCGCTCGTCTCTGCGGCCCTGACCGTCACGGCCCACGCGGCGGCGCCAGCGGCCACCGACGCCCTGCCCGCGGTCGTCCTCGTCCACGGCGCCTTCGCCGATGGCTCGGACTGGGCCCGCGTGATCCCCTTGCTGCAGGCCCGCGGCGTCCACGTGACCGCGGTGCAGAACCCGCTGACCTCGCTGTCCGACGACGTCGCCGCCACCCAGCGCGCGATCGATGCCCAGCCCGGCAAGGTGGTGCTGGTGGGCCATTCGTGGGGCGGCACGGTCATCACCCAAGCCGGCACCAGCGACAAGGTCGCCGCGCTCGTCTACGTCAGCGCCTTCGCGCCCGACGCCGGGCAGAACTCGGGCGAGCTGGGCAAGGGCTATCCGACGCCCCCCGGCCTGGCCGCACTCGGCGCCGACGCGTCGGGCTTCCTGCGCATCAGCGACGCCGGCATGCGCCAGCACTTCGCCTTCGACGTGCCGCCGGCGCGAGCCGCGGTGATGGCCGCCACGCAAGGGCCGATCGCAGCCAAGGCCTTCGACGAGCCCGTCACCGTCGCCGCCTGGAAGACGCGTCCGAGCTGGTTCGTCATCTCCACGCGCGACCACATGATCGCGCCAGAACTGCAGTCGGCGATGGCCAGCCGCATCGGCGCGCACGTCACGCGGCTGGCGACCAGCCACGTGCCGCAGGAGGTGGCGCCGGACAAGGTGGCCGCGGTCATCCTCGACGCCGTCCAACACGCGCGCTGAGGCCGGAGAGTTCGCCATGACCACACTTGCACGCACCCTCCTGCTGTCGCTCGCGCTGCTCGCCGGCTCGGCCCCGGGCTTCGCTGCCCGCGCGGACACCGGCGCCGGCACGCCGTTGCCCGTCGAGCCCTTGCGTCCCAGCCTGGCCGGCGCCACGGGCTGGCTCAACTCGCCGCCGCTGACGCTGGAAGGGCTGCACGGCAAGGTGGTCCTGGTCGACTTCTGGACCTACTCGTGCATCAACTGCCTGCGCACGCTGCCCTACATACGTGCGTGGGCCCACACGTATGCGAGCCAGGGTCTCGTGGTCATCGGCGTGCACGCGCCCGAGTTCGAGTTCGAGCACGATCCTCAGCGCGTGCGCAAGGCACTGCAGAACCTGGACGCCGACTGGCCCATCGCGATCGACGACGACTTCAAGATCTGGCACTCGTTTCGCAACCAGGCCTGGCCCGCGCTCTACTTCATCGACGCCCAAGGCCGCGTGCGGCATCACCAGTTCGGCGAAGGCAGCTACGCGGAGTCCGAGCAGGCGATCCGCCGCCTGCTCGCGCAGGCGCACGCCGACGCCAAGGCGCTGCCGCCGATGGCCAGCGTCGACGCCCGCGGCATCGGCGCGGCGCCGGACTTCGATCACGTCCGCTCGGGCGAGACCTACCTGGGCTACGCACACGCCGACGAGGCCGCACCACGCGACGTGCTGCCGGACCGCCTGCAGCGCCACACGCCCGGCATGCCGCGCCTGAACGCGTGGGCGCTGGGCGGGGGCTGGGTGCAGCGGCCGGAGTATGTCGAGGCCACCGAGGCCGACGGCGCCATCGTGCTGCGTTTCCATGCGCGCGACCTGCACTTGGTGCTGGGATCGGCCGACGGCCGACCCGTGCCGTTTCGCATCACCATGGATGGCCGCGCGCCGGGGCCGGATCATGGCGTCGACGTCGACGAGCAGGGGCGCGGCGTCGTCTCGGGCGAACGTCTCTACCAGCTGGTGCGCGCGCACGATGCGGTGGCCGACCACACGTTCGAGATCCGGTTCGAACGCGCTGGCGCGCGGGCCTGGGTGTTCACGTTCGGCTGAGGCCGGGCGCCGGCGCCCAGTTCTGTTCGAGCAGGAAATCGACGAACGCGCGCACGCGGGAAGGCAGCAGGCGGCCGTGGGGATAGATCAGGCTGACGGGGCGCGAGCGTCCTGAATACGGCTGCAGCACCTCGACGAGCGAGCCTTCGGCCAGATCGCGTTCGGCCACGAAGCGATAGGTCTGGAACAAGCCGGCGCCCGCGCGCGCGAGCGTGGCGCCGGCCAGCACGTCCTCGGAGCAGCTGTAGTGGCCGGCAAGAAGCACTTCCTTGTCGCGACCGTCCTCGCGGAACAGCCACGGGATGGGCCGGCCGCTGCTCGGCAGCGAGAACTGGATGCATTCGTGCTGCTCGAGTTGGGCCAGCTGCTGCGGGCGGCCGGCACGCTGCAGGTAGGCCGGGCTGGCGACGACCACCAGCGGGGCATCTTCGAGGTGGCGCGCGACCATCGTCGAATCCGGCTGCGTGCGAAAGCGGATCGCCACATCGAAATTTTCCTCGTGCATGTCGATGTTGCGGTTGCTGATCTGGGCCTCGACCTTGACCAGCGGGTAGCGTTCGCGGAAGGCGGGCAGCAGGGGCAGCAGCCGGTGATGGCCGTAGGTGGTGGGGGCGCTGATGCGGATCGTGCCGCTGGGCTGCACCTGTTCGCCCGTCACCCGCCGTTCGGCGTCGGCCAGCTGGCTGAGCGCCGCACGGCAGTGCTCGAAATATTCCCGCCCGCCCTCGGTCAGGCGGATGCTGCGGGTGGAGCGCACGAACAGGCGCACGCCCAGCCGTTTCTCCAAGCGGGAAATCGAGCGGCTGACGGCCGCCGGCGTCACGCCCGCTGCGTTGGCCGCCGCCGTGAAGCTGCCCGCGTCGCCGGCCAGGCAGAACAGTTCGATGCTGCCCAGCAGGATGTCGTCGAATTGGCGCTGCATATTCATTACATGGCGTATCAGCAGATGTGATCGAGTCTATCTTTATCCGCCTGGGCGTCATCAATAGAGTTCTCTCCAACCGGTCGGCGTTTCGCGACCCGCTCCGGTCCCACCGCAAACCGCCATCCACCAACACCTGAGAGAGAACCATCATGAGCAAGTCTGAATTCACCGCCGTCATCACCGGCGCCAGCAGCGGCATCGGCCTGGGCCTGGCCGAGGACTTCCTGCGCGAGGGCTACAACGTCGTGGGCACCGGCCGCTCGCAAGACCGCCTGGACGCCGCCGCCGCGCACCTGAAGGCCGGCGAGCGCTTCCTGGGCATCGCGGGCGACGTCGGGGCACCGGCCACGGCGCGCGACGTGTTCGCGCAGGCCGTCGCCCGCTACGGCCATGTCGACGTGCTGGTGAACAACGCCGGCATCTTCGCGGTCAAGCCGTTCGTGGACTTCACGCCCGAGGAGGTGGAGGAACAGATCGCCACCAACCTCAAGGGCGTGCTGTACATGTCGCAGCAGGCCGCGCGGCACATGGGCGAGCGCGGCCGCGGCCGCATCGTCAACATCACTGCGGCGCTGGCGCTGCAACCGCACGGCAGCGTGCCGGCGTTGCTGGCGGTGGCGCTCAAGGGCGGCATCAACCAGGCCACGCGCGCGCTGGCGCTGGAACTCGCGCCCAAGGGCGTGACGGTCAACGCCGTGGCCCCGGGCGTGACCGCCACCCCCATGCACCCGGACGACACCCACGCCGCGCTCGGCGCCATGCATCCGCTGGGCCGCATCGCTCGCGTCGACGAGATCGCGGCGGCGGTGCGCTACCTGGTCGGCGCCGAGTTCGTGACCGGCGCCATCGTGCCGGTGGACGGCGGCTTCAGCGCCGGCCGCTGAATCCCACCGCAATCCAAAGGAGGCAGCATGGAATACCTGGTCAAGATGACCACCCGCGTGCCAGCGGGCACATCGGACGCCGCGGTCGACGACATGCGGGTCCGCGAGGCCCGGCGGGCCGCCGAACTGGCCCGGGCCGGTCACCTGCTGCGACTCTGGCGGCCGCCCCTGCTGCCGGGGCAATGGCAGTCGCTGGGACTGTTCTCGGCGCCGGATGACAGCAGCCTGGAGCAGGTCCTGGCCTCGATGCCGCTGCGCCTCTGGCGCGTCGACGAGCCCTTGCGCCTGTCGCCCCATCCGAACGACAGCGCGGCGTCCGCAGCCGATCCGGGCGGGCCCGCAGCCACGGAATTCCTGATCACCATGACGGTCACGATCCCGCCGGGAACGCCGCAGCGCGCGCTGGACGATATCCTGGGGCGCGAAGCGCAACGCGCGCGCGAACTGGCCGGACAGGGGCACCTGCGAAGGCTCTGGGCATTGCAGGCAGAGCCCGGGACGCAGCGCGCCCTGGGTCTCTGGCGGGCCGCCGGCGCCACCGAGATGGCCGACATCGTCGACCGCCTGCCGCTGCGCGCGTGGATGACGGTGGAGACCGTCCCGCTGACGCCGCATCCGAACGACCCGACCGACAACCGCGCCGGCCGCTGAACGCGCGCCGGCCATCAAGGAGAGAAGGAGAGCGCCATGCCATTCGTCAGCATCCGCATCACCCGCGAAGGCACCACGGCCGAACAGAAGGCCCAGGTGATCCGCGAGGTCACCGAGACCCTGGAACGCGTGCTGCACAAGCCGCCTGAGTGGACCCACATCGTGATCGAGGAAGTGGACACCGACAACTGGGGCTTCGGCGGGCACACGACCAGCGCGATCCGCGCCGGGCGCGTGCCGGTGCCGGGATCGAGTCCAGGACATCGCGACTAGCTGCTCGCGGCCGCAAAGACAAACGGCCCAGACGTTGCCGTCTGGGCCGTTGTTCTTTTTCTTCTTAATTTTGGTGGGCCCTGAGTGACTCGAACACTCGACCTACGGATTAAGAGTCCGCTGCTCTACCAACTGAGCTAAGAGCCCGAAATTCTCGGTTGCCGCGGGTTTCGCGACAAGACTGCTTTCGCGAAAACTGCAGCCTCAGATTCTACTTCGACTTGTCGGAGACTTGCAAGCAAAACAGCTTGCTGGCCAACCGAATCGTCTACATCGAAAGACGCGTGCTGCTTGCGCCATCCGAAGGGGTGGTGGGTTGTGCGGGACTCGAACCCACGACCTACGGATTAAAAGTCCGCTGCTCTACCAGCTGAGCTAACAACCCCGTTTCCGGCAGAGCCTCAAATCATAGCATAGATGAGCGGGAGCCGACAAGAGCGGGCCGTCACTTCAGCAACTGCGCGACGATCTCACCCGCGGCGGCCATGCCGAAGCTGGCAGTGACGACGACGGTCGAGCCGTAGCCGTGGCAGTTCAGCGTGTTGTCGCGGCGCGTCTCGGCCAGCGCCCCGCCGGGGTCGTTGCCGTCGATGTCGCACGCGGCTTCGTCCGGCTCGGGCGGCGCCACGCTCTCGCGCGAGAACACGCAGCGCACGCCGATCTTGCCGCTGCGCGGCGCGCCGTGCTGCGAGCGCAGGCGCTGGCGCAGGCTGGCCAGCAACGGGTCGTGCGTGGTGGCGTGCAGGTCCTCGATCTCGATCTTTTCCGCGCGCCGCTTGCCCCCTGCGGCGCCGCAGGTGACGAACGCGGTGCCGCCGCGGCGGGCCCAGGCGGCGAGCGCCAGCTTGGCCTTGCTCTGGTCGCAGGCGTCGATGACCGCGTCGACCTCGATGGGCAGCAGGCCGGGCCAGTTGTCGGCATCGGCGAACTCCTCGACGCAGTGGACGACGCAGCCGGGATGGATGTCGGCGATGCGGCGCGCCAGCGCCTCGGCCTTGGACATGCCCAGCGTCTGCCCCACCGCCTGGATCTGGCGATTGACGTTGGACTCGGAGACGTGGTCGAGGTCGATCAGCACCAGTTGCGCGACGCCGCTGCGCGCGAGCGCCTCGACGGCCCACGAGCCGACGCCGCCCAGACCGACGACGGCCACGCGCGCAGCACGCACGCGCGCATAGCCGCGGGCGCCGTACAGGCGCTTGAGGCCGCCGAAGCGGCGCTCGAGATCCGCGCCGTCCGCCGCGGCGACGGCGGACGTCGCTGCGGGGACGCCGGGAGAGAGGCTCACTTCAGCGACGACAGGCGTTCGCGACCGGCGACCGCTGCTTCCGACTTCGGATAGGTCTTCATCAGGTCGGCCAGCGTCGCCTTGGCGCCGCGGATGTCGCGCAGCTCGATCTGGCAGTTGGCCACGGCCAGTTCGGCCTCGGGCGCGCGCGCGTGCGTGGGCGCGGCGGCGATGAACTGCTTGAACGTGACGATGGCGCCCTTGAAGTCGCGATTGCCGTACTGCGCGTTGCCCAGCCAGTAGCGCGCCAGGTCGGCGTAGCCGCTGGCCGGCCAGCGGCGCAGGAAGTTGCCGAGCGCGACCTGCGCCTTGTCGAAGTCGCCGCTGCGCAGCGTGGCCGTGGCGGCCTCGTACGCGGCGATCTCCTCGGGGTCGGCCATGAAGGTCTTGCCGTCGAGATTGACCTGCTGCGGCTCGACCCGCTTCAGGCGGTCGTCGACACCTTGCGCGATGTTCTTCTGCTGGCGCTGGACGTCCGACAGATCCTTGGCGAGCTGCTCGTTGGTGCCGCGCAGCTGGGCGATCTGCTGGCGCAGCTGCTCGTTCTGGTTGGTCAGGTCCAGCAGCGCGTTCTGCAGCTGCTGGAGCTGCTGCGCGTTCTGCGCGCTCTGCGCCTTGGAGCTGTCTTCCAGCTGCGAGATGCGCGTGCGCAGATCGATGATCGCGCGGCGGGCCTCGTCGTCGTCGAAGATGCCCGCGTGCGCGCTCGTGCCGCAGGCCACCAGCGCGGCCACGGCACAGGCACGGCGCACGGCCGCCGCCATGCCGGCGTTGCGGGGGCCCGTCACGGCCAGGTCTGGCTGCAGGACCGGCGACATCACTTGCTGCGCAGTTCGACGCGGCGATTCTTCGCCCACGCCGCTTCGTCATGGCCGTCCACCGCCGGACGCTCCTTGCCGTAGCTGACCGCCTCGAGCTGCGAGTCGCCCACGCCCAGCACCTTCATCTGCTGCACCACGGCCTCGGCGCGCTTCTGGCCCAGGGCCAGGTTGTACTCGCTGCCGCCGCGCTCGTCGGTGTGGCCTTCGGCGACTTCCTTGGCGCTGGGGTTGGCCTTGAGCATCTTGGCGTGCGCCTCCACGATGGGACGGAACTCGTCCTTGACGGCGTAGCTGTCGAAGTCGAAGTAGATGACGCGATCCAGCGTGGCCGGCGCGGCGTTCTTGCCGCTCAGGTCGGTCGTGGCGACCGTGGAATTGCCCTGGGGCGTCGACTGGGTGGTCGTCTGGGTCGTGACGTCCTTCTTTTCCACTTCGACCGGCTTGTCCAGCTTGGTCGAGGCGCAACCGGCCATCACGGCCACGCCGGCCAGCGCCAGCAACATCTTCCCGGAATTCTTGATCATCGATTTTCTCCTACCAGCACTATGAACAGATGGCCGCGACGCTCTGCGCCGCGGCGTTTCCCACAAATCAGCGGCCGTATGGGCCCCAGACAGGTTCTCGGATGTCGAGGCCCGTTTCCAGCAGCGTCGACTTGGACTTGCCGTCGGCCATGCTCTTCATCAGCACGTCACGGCCGTTGGCCTTGGTCGCGTAGATGATGTAGCGGCTGTTCGGCGCGAAGCTCGGGCTCTCGTCGTCGTTGGTGTCGCTGATGCCCTGCACGTCGCCCGTGGCCAGATTCATCACCATCACCTTGAAGCCGCTGCCTCGCGTAATGTACGCAAGAAGCTTGCCATCGGGGCTCAGCGCGGGGCTGATGTTGTAGGCCCCGTTGAACGTGACGCGCGTGGCGCCGCCGCCGCCCACCGGCTGCTTGTAGATCTGCGGGCCGCCGCCGCGGTCGCTGACGAAATAGATGAAGGCACCGTCCGGCGAGAACCGGGCCTCGGTGTCGATGCCCGTGCTCTCGGTGAAGCGCCGCACGTTGCCGCCGCTGCGGTCCATCAGGTAGACGTGCGAGCCCCCGTCGCGCGACAGGGTGACAGCCATCAGGCGGCCGTCCGGCGAGAACGCGGGGGCGCTGTTGGAGCCCTTGAAGGCCGCCACTTCGCGCGTGGTGCCGGCGTGCACGTTGCGGATCACCACCTTGGCCTTGCGGTCGTGGAACGTGACGTAGGCCAGCTCGGAGCCGTCCGGCGACCACGCCGGTGAAATGATCGGTTCGTTGTCGATCAGGGCGGCCTGCACGTTGGCGCCGTCGGCGTCGGTGATGCGCAGGGTGAACTTGCCGCCGCCCTTGGTGACGTAGGCGATGCGGGTCGAGAAGATGCCGCGCTCGCCGGTCAGCTTCTGGTAGATCAGGTCCGAGACGTGGTGGGCCGACAGGCGCAGGTCGGCCGGCAGGGTCGGCTCGCTCTGGCCGCCCTGGTCGGCGCCCTTGATGACGTCCCACAGGCGAAAGCGCACGTCGACGCGGCCGTCGGCCAGCCGCGAGGCCGAGCCGGCCACGACGGCGTTGGCGCCCCGCGAGCGCAGCGTGTTGTAGTCGGGCGTGCCGTTCTCGTCGGCCGGCGCCGGGCCGTCGATGATCTTGAACAGGCCGCTGCTTTCCAGGTCGGCGCGCACGATGGCCGAGATGGCCTGCGGCTGGCGCTCCTCGTCGCGGAAGCGCCCCAGCACGATGGGGATCTGGGTGGCGCCCACGCCGCTGATCTCGACGTGGAACTGGGCCAGCGCCGGCGTCAGCGCGGGCAGCGCGAGGGAGGCGCCGATGGCGCGCAGGGCATGTCGTCTAGGCCACATGAAGGTTCAATGAGTCCTGGTCAGGCGGAAAGGTTCCGGGAAAACGGCACTTGCTGTTCAGCAGCGCATTGTAGGCAGCAAGAACGGCGCCTGCTTGTAGGTCCACGGCGCATCCCTCGCCGGGCCGGATAATGGCCATCCCGCCCATTGGCGGACGGCAACCGCCGGCCGCCCCAACCCAGCGTCGATGTCCACCCTCAAGCAGCGCCTGGCGCGCGTCGTCCCCTTCTTCCGCGACCACAGCCGCGCCGCCCTCGGTCTCGCGGCAGCCGGGATGGTAGTCGCGGCAGCCACGGAACCGGTGATTCCCTTCATCCTGAAGCGGCTGTTGGACAGCGGCTTCAAGCAGACCTCGGGGCTGCCGATCTGGTCGGTGCCGCTGGCCATCATCGTGCTGTTCATCATCCGCGGCATCTCCTGGTGGGTGTCGGCCTACGGCCTGACCAAGGCCGCGCAGAACGCCGTCCTGGCCGTGCGCACCCACATGTTCAACCACATGATGCGCGCGGCGCCGGCCCTGTTCACGCGCAACAGCGCCAGCAGCATCACCAACAACATCGTCTACGAGGTGCAGCAAGGCGCCAACCTGCTGATGGGGTCGGTGCAGATCCTGATCCGCGATTCGCTCACCGCGCTCTTTTTCATGGTCTCGCTGCTGGTGCTGAACTGGCGCCTGACGCTGTTCGTCGTGGTGCTGTTCCCGATCACCGGCTATCTCGTGCGCATCGTGAGCAAGCGGCTGCACCGGCTCAACGTGGCGGGACAGGACGCCACCGACGAGCTCGCCTACGTCGTCGAGGAAAACGTCCTGGCCTGGCGCATCGTTCGCCTGCACGGCGCCGCCGAACAGGAGCGCAGGCGCTTTGCAGCCAGCGCGCGCCTGATGCGCAGCCTGACGATCAAGCAGCAGGCCGCGGGCTCGCTGATGTCGCCGGTGACCCAGGTGCTGGCCTCGTTCGCGCTGGCCGCCGTGCTCTGGATGGCACTGGCCGAGAGCGCCAAGTCGCACGGCACGGTCGGAGACTTCGTCGCCTTCATCACCGCCATGCTGCTGCTGATCCAGCCGTTCAAGCACTTGTCGGACGTGATGGCGCCGCTGACTCGCGGCACCGCCGCGATGGAACGCGGGCTCGACATGCTGGAGGCCATCCCCATCGAAAGCGGCGGCACGCTCGCGCCGGGCCGCGTGCGCGGCGACATCGAGTTCAGGCGCGTGGGCCTGCAGTACGTGGCGCGCACGTCATCCGAGGTTCCGGACGGCACGCAGGTGGCGGCCCTGGCGGACATCGACCTGAAGATCGCCGCCGGCGAGACGGTGGCCTTCGTCGGCCCGTCGGGCGCGGGCAAGACCTCGCTGGTGAACCTGCTGCCGCGCTTTGTCGAGCCCACCACCGGCGACATCCTGATCGACGGCGCCGCCATCCGCGACTACGACATGGGCGCCCTGCGCAGCCAGTTCGCGCTGGTGAGCCAGGACGTGGTGCTGTTCAACGACACCGTCGCCGCCAACGTCGCGCTGGGCGACACGCCCGATCCCGCGCGCGTGCGCAGCGCGCTGGCGGGCGCCAACCTGCTCGACTTCGTCAAGACCATGCCCGGCGGGCTCGATGCCCGCATCGGCCACAACGGCACGCAGCTGTCGGGCGGCCAGCGCCAGCGCCTGGCCATCGCGCGCGCGATCTACAAGGATGCCCCGATCCTGATCCTGGACGAGGCCACCTCGGCGCTCGATTCCGAGTCGGAGCGCGCGGTGCAGGCCGCGCTGGAGGTGCTGATGAAGGGCCGCACGACGCTGGTCATCGCGCACCGCCTGTCGACCATCGAGCACGCCGACCGCGTCATCGCGATGGATCAGGGGCGCATCGTCGAACAGGGGCCGCACGCGCAGTTGCTGGCGGCCGGGGGACTCTACGCGCGCCTGCATGCCATGCAGTTCCGCAATGCGTGAGTGCCACCGCGGCCATCCCGGCCGCGGTGGGAAGCGGGCGTCAGGCCTGGGCGGCGGCAGCGGTCACGGCGGCAAGTTCGTCCGTGATGTCGGTGGGGTGTCCGCAACCGGCCAGGGCGCCCACGACGACCAGCGAAGCAAGAAGAAGCAACTTTTTCATGAGCGAACTCCAAGGAATTGAGGGACCGAACTGCATGCGCCGGAGCTCGGCATGGGGCGAGGCTGGCGCCCGGCCTTGAGATACGAGGCGCGGTATCTGCATGCTCGCCTCAGGCCGTGAAAAAAAATCTGGGACTTTCCCTGAATCTGTGTGATTTTGATGGGCTGACTGCCGGCTGGGGGTTCCGGCCTCCCCAATATGGGTGAACCGCCCTGCTAGTGCATTCGGAGCGTCGGAAACTCGAGCAGGACTTCGGTTCGGCCCGCGTTGGAGGTCACCAGCAGGCGGCCACCCAGCGCCGCCGCGCGGCGACGCATGTTGGTCATGCCGCGACCGGCTCCATGTTGCGGCTGGATGCCGCGCCCGTTGTCGACGATGCCGATGTGCGCCGTCTCGTCCACGCCGGGATCGCCCCGCAGCCCCGTCGTGACGGCGATGCGAGTGGCGCCGGAGTGCTTCAGGCAATTGGCGAAGGCCTCCTGCACGATGCGCAGGATGGACAGCACGCTGTGCGGGGTGAGCATCGGCAGCGGCGGCAGGTCGACGACGTTCCACTGCAGCTCGATGCCGCTCTTGCCCAGGCGGTCCTGCAGCCGGTAGCGCAGGGTGCCCAGCACCGTGAGCAGGTCGTTGTCGACGGGTTCGAGCGAGTCGATGATCAACTGCAGGTCCTCGATGCTTTCGCGCAGCACGGTGGCGACGCGGCCATCTTCCCCGTTGTACGCCGGGTCGCTTTCGCGATCCATGCGGCGCACCAGCGACAGGGCCATCGTCAGCTGGGAGCCGATGCCGTCGTGCATCTCGCTCATGATGCGCGAGCGCTCCAGTGCCAGCGCCTCGTTGCGGCGCGCCTCGACCAGTTGCTCATAGTTGCGCTCGAGTTCCGCGGCCTTGGCGCTGACGCGCTGTTCCAGCACCCCGGCGAGCTTTTCGGCGGCGTTGTGCGACTCCGTGAAGCGGCGGATGAGGATGGTTCCCACGACGAACAGGTACAGGGGAGCGCTGAAGTGCGCCAGGTAGACGCGGTCGGTCCAGGTGTTGGCGGAATACAGCCAGAGGTCGTAGCCGCTCAACAGCATCTGCACCATGCCCGCGACGGCGAGCATGATGCCCTCCACCACGCTCCGATGCAGGCCCACCAGCGTCTGCAGGAAGAAGAAATAGGCCGACGCCGCCAGCGCCATCAGGTACCAGAGGTCGATGGCCTCGGTCGACATGACTTCGCCGAAGATGGCCGCCGCGCCGCCAAGGAAATAAAGCCACGAGATGGTCTCGATGACCGGGCGGCGCAGGCCGCAGTAGCGCAGCACGAACATGAACATCAGCACGCCCCGCAGCACCGGCGCGGACTCGACGAAACGCTCCCACAGCCAGGGGGGCAGCGGCGGATAGATGGCGAAGTAGTCGAGGCTGAACACCGTCCACAGCAGCGAGACGCAGCCGAACCAGAAATACATCGTGTCCTTGCGCCGGCCCAGCCACACGCCCAGCATGAACACGCCGATGGCGCCCGTACAGGCGCCGAGCAGCCGCACCAGGTCGTTTTGCCAGAACACGCGCCGCTGCCATACCGGCAGCAGTTCCTCCTCGCTGCCGAGCCGGATCGGCGCGAGCCACCCCAGGTCCCAGCCGTAGGCGCGCTGCTGGATCGCGATTTCGTTGTCGCCGACCCGCAGCATCGCCGTCGGGATCACGGCGTACTGGGAACGGTTCCAGTTGAGCGGCAGCGGTTCCTGCATCCGGCCGACGTCGCGCAGCCGCTGACCGTTGATGAAAAAGCGCCCAGTGCGGTTGAACGCGACCAGATACATGGCGAGCGGACGGTCGGGCACCGCGTCGAGGTGGAAACGGAGCCGATACCAGGCGTCGGCCAATCCATGCTCCGACGGGCCTTTCCAGAGCTTGGCGAGCCGCACGGACTGCCAGCCGCAAAGGTCGTCGGGCAGCGCATCGCTGATGCCCTGTCGCTGGCAGAACTGGGCCGAGGACAAGGTCAGCGACGGAGTGCCGGCGGACGGACCCGGCGCAGGCGAGGGACGTTCCATCGCCACCAGGCCGCAGGCCATCGCGACGGTGAGCAACGCCAGCACGGCCACCGTCAGCCCCGCGCGCGCCCGCATGGACAACGCGTGCACCCTCAGCGTGGCCGAGTGCAGTCCGGGCGTCACAACAGGCCCATGCGGCCCGCCTCGAACACGGCCTCGGTGCGCGAATGCACCGCCAGCTTGCGATAGATATGCTTGACGTGCGTGGCCACGGTGTGCGCCGACAGATGCAGCATGTTGGCGATCTCGCCGACGGTGAAACCCTTGGCGATGAACAGCAGCACCTCGCGTTCGCGCTCGGACAGGCCGCCGTCGTCGACCACCGTCGGCTCCGAGGGCACCGGCACGTCCTTCTTGAATCGATGCAGCAACTGGCGCGCGATCACCGGGCTGATCGGCGAGCCGCCGGCGCGCAGTTCGCGCACGGTGGCGCCCAGCGTGTCGTTGAGGCTGCGCTTGAGCAGATAGCCGGTAGCCCCGGCCTCGATCGAGGCCAGCACGTGCGCCTCGTCGCCGAACACGGTGACCACCATCACGTCGGTCTCCGGCCGCGTGCTCGCGATCTCGCGGATCAGGTCGATGCCGTTGCCGTCGGGCAGGCCCAGGTCGATCAATGCGACGTCGAACTCGCCGTGGGCGATCGCCTCGCGCGCGCCCTCGGCATTGCTGACCTGGCCGGCCAGCACCAGCGCATCGTCGCGCGCGATGGCGGCGCACACCGTTTCGCGGAAGGCATCGTCGTCGTCCACGACCAGGATGCGGGTCGGGGCTTCTTGCGGCAGTTCAACGGTTTCAGGCATCGTTCATTGGATCAAGCACAGCCCCGACTGTAAACGCGGCCATGCATCCCCGAACCCGGGTATTGCCGCACAGCCCAGAGCCGGCACCGAGCGCCTTTCCCGCCCCTTCCCGCCATTGCCATGGGCCGGGCTACGGCTGTCAGGGTTTGCACGCAGACAATGGGGCACGCCCGGCCCGTGCACTGCCCGACAATCGGGCACAGAGGATCCCCCGCCCATGATCGACTGGCTCCGCGACACCCTTTCTGCCATGGCCAGCCCCGGCCCCTGGCGCTCGTTTCGTCATGTCTTTGCCGTCAGCTTCATGGAGGACGGCCAGTACTACCTGCTGTCGGCGCTGGTCATCTGGGGCGTGCTGCACGTGCTGCTGAGGCACCGCCTTGCGCACCGCCTCATTGGCGGCTGGCCGACGGCCGCCGACCTGCGGCGCGAAATGACCTACTCCGTCAGCACGCTGTGCGTCATTACCGCCCTGAACGCGGCCGTGCTGGCGCTGGCGGTGAGCGGCGTCGTCGAGGTCTATGCGCAGCCGCTCAAGCACGGCCTGCCGTGGCTGCTGCTGAGCCTGCCGCTGATGATCGTCTGGCACGACTTCTACTTCTACTGGACGCACCGTCTGCTGCACACCGGCTGGCTGTTCCGCCGCGTGCATGGCGTGCACCACCGCTCGCGCAATCCGTCGCCCTGGGCAGCCTTCTCGTTCCATCCGATCGAGGCGCTGATCGACAGCATGGTGCTGCCGCTCGCGCTCCTGGCCGTGCCGCTGAACGAGTACGTCGTGCTGGCCTTCGCGCTTCACCAGATCATCCGCAACGCGCACGGCCATGCGGCCGTCGAGAGCCTGCCGCGCGGCTTCGCTCGCCACTGGCTGGGCGGCCGCTTCGTCACCACCACGCACCACCACCTGCACCACGAGACGGGCCGCGGCAACTACGGGCTGTGGTTCACGTGGTGGGACCGCTGGTGCGGCACGGAGCGCGAGGACTACTTCGAGCGCTTCGACAAGGCGACGGCGCCGCGGCCCTCTGCCTGAGCGCGCATCAGAGCAGCACGATGTCGTACTGCTCGGGATTCATCGTCGGCTCCGCGCTCAGCGAGATCGGCTTGCCGATGAAGGCCGACAGGTCGGCCAGGTGCGCGCTCTCCTCGTCGAGCAGCATCTCCACCACCGCGGCGCTGGCGATGACGCGGAACTCCTTCGGGTCGAACTGGCGCGCCTCGCGCAGGATTTCGCGCAGCACGTCGTAGCAGACGCTGCGCGGCGTCTTGACCTGCCCGCGGCCGGCGCAGGTGGGGCACGGCTCGCAAAGCATGTGGGCGAGCGACTCGCGGGTGCGCTTGCGCGTCATCTCCACCAGCCCCAGGCCGGTGAAGCCGCTGACGGTGACCTTGGTGCGATCCTTGCTCAGCTGCTTGCGGAACTCGGCCAGCACGGCCTGCTGGTGGTCCTCGCGCGTCATGTCGATGAAGTCGACGATGATGATGCCGCCCAGGTTGCGCAGCCGCAGCTGGCGCGCGATGGCGCCGGCCGCCTCGAGGTTGTTCTTGAAGATGGTCTCGTCGAAGTTGCGCGCGCCGACGAAGCCGCCGGTGTTGACGTCGATGGTCGTCAACGCCTCGGTCTGGTCGATGATGAGGTAGCCGCCGCTCTTGAGGTCGACGCGCCGCGCGAGCGCGCGCGCGATCTCCTCCTCGATGTTGAACAGGTCGAAGATCGGACGCTCGCCCTTGTAGTGCTCGAGCCGCCCGACCGAGCTCGACGCGTACGTCTCGCCGAAGGTGCGCAGCGACTCGTACTGCAGCTTGGAGTCGATGCGTATCGTCTGCGTGCTGTCGTTGGCGATGTCGCGCAGCACGCGCTCGGCCAGGCTCAGGTCCTGGTGCAGCAGCGAGCCCGCCGGGCGCGACAGCGCGCGCTCGCGGATGCGGTTCCAGGTGGTGCGCAGGTAGGCGATGTCCTCGGCCAGCTCCTGGTCGCTGGCCTCCTCGGCGTTGGTGCGCAGGATGAAGCCGCCGCCGCCCTCGGCCGGATTGCCGGCCAGCGCGATCATGCGCGCGCGCAGCTGCTCGCGCAGCTCGTGCGAGCCGATGCGCTGCGAGATGCCGATGTGGTTGTCGTGCGGCAGGTAGACGAGCAGGCGCCCCGCGATGCTGACCTGCGTGGTGAGCCGCGCCCCCTTGGTGCCGATCGGATCCTTGACCACCTGCACGGTGAGCGCCTGGCCTTCGAAGACCAGCTTCTCGATGGCCGCTGGCGCGCCCTCGGGCTTGGTCGATGGATGGCCGTGCAGGTCGGCCACGTGCAGGAACGCGGCGCGCTCCAGGCCGATGTCGATGAACGCCGACTGCATGCCGGGCAGCACGCGCGCCACCTTGCCCAGGTAGACGTTGCCGACCAGTCCGCGCTCCAGCGCGCGTTCGAGATGCAGCTCCTGGATCGCGCCGTTCTCGATGATGGCGACGCGCGTCTCTTGGGGAGACCAGTTGACCAGGATGTCGTGCATGGGGTGCGGTGTCTCGTCTCTTATTCTTGGAACTCGACCCCGGCTTCCAGCAGCAGTTGCGCGGTCTCGTGCAGGGGCAAACCCATGATACCGGAGTAGCTCCCGCCGATGCGCTCGATCCAGGCGGCGATGCGGCTCTGGATCGCGTAGGCGCCTGCCTTGCCGAAGGGCTCGCCGCTGGCCACGTAGGCGGCGATCACGTGCCCGGGCATCGGGGCGAAGCGCACCGTCGACACGCTCAGCCGGGTCGTGCGCGCCCGGCCGGACGCCAGCGCCACCGCGGTCATGACGCGGTGCGTGTGGCCCGACAGGCGCGTCAAGGTCGCGACGGCGTCGTCGGCATCGGCCGGCTTGCCGAAGATGCGGCGACCGAGCGCCACGGTGGTGTCGGCGCACAGCACCGGCGCGGACGGCAGCCCGCGCCGCCTCATGCGCGCGACCGCCGCATCGAGCTTGAGCTGCGTGACGCGCTCGCAATAGACCGCCGGGGCCTCGCCGGGGATGTGCGCTTCGAGCGCCTCCGCGTCCTCGTCGGGCGCGGCCAGCAGCAGTTCGTGGCGCACGCCCAGCTGGTCCAGCAACTGGCGGCGGCGCGGGCTTTGCGAGGCGAGGTAGATGAACGAGTGCTTCTTCATGGTCGTCGGTTGGCGCTGCAGGCCGTGGTCGCAGGGGTCTGGCCTCTCCTCGGATCGCGCAGGGGCATCGCCGGCGACCGGGTGACCGCCACCGGCACTGCTTCAGCGCGAATGAAGGAGAGGCCGGACCCCTCGGTCATTCGCGGTGGTACGGATGATTGGTCGACAACGACCACGCGCGATACAACGCCTCGGCCAGCAGCGGCCGCACGAAGGCATGCGGCAGCGTCAGGTCGGACAGCCGCGCCGTCTCGTCGGCAGTGGCCTTCAGATCGGGATCGAGTCCGTCCGGGCCGCCGATCAGGAAGGCGACGTCGCGGCCGTCGCCGCGCCAGAACTCGAGACGATCGGCCAGCGCGCGCGTCGTCCAGCGGGTGCCGCGCTCGTCGAGCACGACGCGGCGCACGCCGGGCGGCAAGGCGGCCTCCAGGCGCTTGGCCTCGGCCTGCATCAGCTGCGCAGGCGCCTTGCCGGCGCGCGGTTCGGCCTTGACCGCCTTCAGCTCCAGCCGCATCTCGGGCGGGAAGCGCCGTTCGAACTCGTCGTAGGCGGCCTCGGCCCAGGCGGGCGGCTTCAGGCCGACGGAGGCAATGATCAATCGCATGGTCTTCAGACGTGAAAACGGCGACCGAGGTCGCCGTTCGTGTTGCGCCGGCAGGCGACTTCAGCCGCGGCGCACCGCGATCTTCTTCGCGACGGCCGTCTTGGTGGCGGCCTTCTTGGCGACCGTCTTCTTGGCGGCCGTGCCGGCGCTGCGCGAGCTGTGGGCCGACACGACGACCTTCTTGACGGAGGCGGCCTTGACGGACGCCTTGCCTTCGCGGGCGGCGGTCGAACCCGCACGCGTCTTCTTGGCCGCGGCGACTTTGCCGGCAGCCGACTTCGGCGCCGGCTTGGCAACGCCCTTTTGCGAGCCGGCCGGCTTGCTGGCCGCGGCTTCGCGGGCCGTCGGCTTGCGCGCGGGGCCGCGGGTGGACGACGAACGTTCGGCCGGCGTCTTGGCCGGCGGCAGCTTGGCGGCGGCCTTCTTGGCGGCCGGCTTCTTGAGCGCGGCCTTCCTGGCGGGGGTCTCGTCGTCGGCGTCGACCGGCTTGGCAGCCTTGGCGCGCTTCTTCGGCTTGGGCGCCTCGTCCTCGTCCTCGTCGAAGCCCTCGGAGGCCTTGACCAGCCCGCCCGCCTTGGCGTTGAGCTTGATCGCCACCGGCTTGCCGCCCCAGATCTCTTCCAGGCGGTAGTAGTCGCGGATCGACGGCTGCATGATGTGGGCGACGGCCGCGCCGCAGTCGACGATGATCCACTCGCCGTTCTCCTCGCCCTCGGTGCGCAGCACGGACATGCCGGCCGACTTGACCGCGTCGCGCACGCTGGCGGCCAGGGCCTTGGTCTGGCGATTGCTGGCGCCGGCCGCGACGATCACGCGCTCGAACAGCGGCGACAGATGCTCGGTGTTGAAGACCTGGATGTCCTGGGCCTTGACGTCTTCCAGGCCATCGACGATGGCGCGTTGCAGTTTGCGGATGTCCATTTATTTGGTACGCGGTGTCAGGTCTTGAATGTTGCACGGCCATTGTTCGCTGTCGCGAAGGGCATGCGTGCAACATTCAAGACCTGACACCGTCACTTTAGAGGGAGTAGAGGTGGTGGTCGGCAATATAGCGCGCTACCGGCGTGCCGACCAGCGCCGTGACATCCAGCCCGGCCGCGGCGCGCGCGCGCACCGTGGTGGCCGAATGCGGGAGCGCGGGCATCTCGACGATGCGCAGCGCGTGGGGAACGCCGGCCAGGCCGGGCGCGGCGCGCACGGTCTGGCCGTCGCGCGCCGCCACCGCCAGGCCGGCCAGCGCGAGGATCTCGCGCCACTCGTGCCAGGTGTCCAGGCGCGCGTACTGATCCTGGCCGATGACCAGCCACCAGCGCGTGCCGGGTCGTTCCGTCGATCTGCAACTCGC
>Ga0209759_1000923_pt1 | contig 21432 bp, 10 predicted proteins | sample AraplaCL_Col_mMS_FD_184261 | JGI IMG/M metagenome (GOLD analysis project Ga0209759, IMG submission 184261) | Arabidopsis root microbial communities from the University of North Carolina, USA - plate scrape CL_Col_mMS (SPAdes) (version 2) | ecosystem: Host-associated > Plants > Roots >...
AAGCTGCCCAGCATGCCGCAGAAGCAGTCGATGGCGTCGACGCTGACGGCGTCGGTCCTGGCCACCGCACGCCGCACGATCTCGGCGGTGGTCAGGCGCTGGCCGCCCTGGGCGGTTCCGGCCGTGAGCGCCTCGTGGATCAGCTCGATGCCGGGGCCCGAGATCAGGCGCTCGGCCGACACGTGCGGCAGGTGCTTCCAGGCGTGCTGCAGCACCTTGAGCTCGCGCTCGTCGTTGGGGGCGAAGCTGACGTGGCCGCCTTCGGTGGCGAGCGTCGACCAGCGGTCCTCGGCCGGCACCAGGCCGGACACCCCCAGGCCGGTGCCCGGCCCAAGCAGGGCGATCGCGCCATCGGGCTGCGCCTGCCCGCCGCCCACCTGCACGCGCTGGCCCGGTTGCAGCCCGGGCAGGGCCATCGCCAGCGCCGTGAAGTTGTTGACGACCAGCAGCGTGGCCAGGCCCAGTTGCTGGCGCACGCGCTCGATCGAGAAGGCCCAGTCGCGGTTGGTCATCTGCACCGCGTCACCGTTGATCGGGTTGGCGATGGCGATGGCGGCGTGGCGCGGCGGCGCGCCTTCCAGGCTGCGCAGGTAGGCCTGCACGACGTCGGCAAAGCCGGCGAAGTCGGCGCAAGGGTAGACGACCACGTGATTGAAGTGGCCCGGCGAATCCTCGACGCAGAAGCGCGCGTAGGTGGCGCCGATGTCGGCAAGCAGTCGCGGCTCCGAGGCGGAGGCCGGGGACCAGGGGCTGTCTTTCACGTCTTGGGTGCTTTCCGCGTTCATGCGCTGATTGTCGGGCCTGCGCGACCGCTTTTCGCGCAGGGCGGAAGCGGTTCCATCGGGGAGCCGTTGGTCTCGACGCCCGGTTCGCGCTACAAAACTCAGTCACGATAAGTAATTGAGCTACATCTGCGTCCTGGGGTGAACCAGCACAGCGATGCATCATTGCGGTGCGACCCCCGTGTTTCTACCCGTGTCGCGAGCCCCGAAATGCGGCTTTTAGCAGGCGAACCACCCTTGCAAAGCCGCAAAAGATCAGTAAACTTCGCTCAAGAATCTGATGATCTAGTTTTAATACATCCGATTTTGGGCCCTCAACGAAGGTGGGTCGTTTGACTACAAACACTTCGTATCGAGCAGGTGACCCGCCTCGCGGGCATCGGCAGAACTTAGGAGACAAGCTGGTGAAAAACTCAATGGGTAAGCGTTCGGCCGCCGCGTTCAAGCTCAAGCCGACCATCGCATTCGCAGGTCATGCCACGGTGGGGGCCGTCCTGGCGCTGGCCGGCGCGGGATCGGTCTTCGCTCAATCGGCTGCGCCGGCAGACCCGGCGGCCTCCGCCGCGGCCGCCAAGCCGGCCGCATCGACCGCCAACGCCACCGAGGGGCAGCAGGTCGTCGTCACCGGCATTCGGCGCGGCATCGAGGCCGCGATCTCGGTCAAGAAGAACTCCGACAACATCGTCGAGGCCGTCTCGGCCGAGGACATCGGCAAGCTGCCCGATTCCAGCATTGCGGAGTCGATCGCGCGCCTGCCGGGCCTGGCTGCCCAGCGTGTCGAAGGCCGTGCGGAGGTCATCAGCATCCGCGGCACGTCCCCGGACCTGTCGACCACGCTGCTCAATGGCCGCGAGCAGGTCTCCACGGGTGACAACCGCAGCGTCGAATTCGACCAGTACCCCTCCGAGCTGATGGCCGGCGTGGTCGTCTACAAGACGCCGGACGCCGGCCTCATCGGCCAGGGCCTCTCGGGCACCGTCGACATGCAGACCGTCAAGCCGCTGAGCTTCCCCGGCCGCGTGGTGACCGTCACCGCCAAGGGCGAGCACAACACGCTGGGCAAGGTCGCCAACACGAGCCCTAACGGCGGCCGCTACAGCATCAGCTACATCGACCAGTTCGCCGATCGCACCATCGGCCTGGCCATCGGTTACGCGCACCAGGATTCGCCGGTGCTCGACCACGAATTCGGCGCCTACGAGCCCTGGCATGCCGCTTCCGCGAACAGCGACGGCAGCAGCAGCCGTTCCGGCGTCCCGGTGGGCACGTTCGTGACCGATGGCGCCAAGATCCTGGCGCGCAGTGGCTACGACAAGCGCGACGCCCTGATCGGCGTGCTGGAGTTCCATCCCAACACGGCGTGGACCACTCAAGTCGACCTGTACTCCTCGCGCGACAAGCGCAAGGAGACGGCCAACCAGTTCGAAGTCAACCTGAGCAACTACCCGTCGACCAACACGTTCAGCAACCTGACGATCGACAGCAACGACACGCTGACGGCCGCCACGGTGGGCAACACGGTGCCGCTGGTGCGCGGCATGTACTACGACCGCAAGGACACCATCAACGCGATCGGCGTCAACAACAAGGTCAAGGTCGGCGAGGCCACCCTCGTCGGCGACGTGAGCTACTCGAAGTCCACCAAGGACGAGCTGAGCCTCGAGAACAACACGCAGCTGGGCCCCAGCGGCACCAACGTGCTGGACACCATCACCTACAACGTCGGCTCGGGCTTCCCGCAACTGAGCGCCGGGCTGGACTACAGCGATCCGACCAAGCTGCTGCTGGGCCCGACCATCTACGGCCAGGGCTACGGCAAGAAGCCGCACGTCTCCGATGAACTCAGCGCCGGCAAGCTGAGCGGCTCCATTCCGGCGCCCTTCCTGTCCAAGGTGTTCTCGGAGTTCGAACTCGGCTTGAACTACTCCGACCGCGCCAAGAAGAAGCGCCAGCCCGAGGCCAGCCTGACGGCCGTGGGCACGCCCACCATTTCCAGCGACCTGCTGTATTCGCCGCTCAACCTCGGCTTTGCCGGCGGCGGCACCATCCCGACGTGGAATGTTCCGGGCGTGGTCTCCAAGTACTTCCAGCCGTTCGCGCCGTCGAGCGACGCGGCGCCGTACCTGGTGCAGAAGGCGTGGGACGTCAACGAGAAGGTGACCAGCGGCTTCTTCAAGGCCAACATCGACAGCGAGGTGGGCGGCCTGGGGCTGCGCGGCAACCTGGGCCTGCAGGTGATCCACACCGACCAGTCGTCGTCCGGCAACTTCACCAATTCGCACGACGGCACTTTCGACATCATTCCGATCACCGAAGGCAAGACGTACAACGACGTGCTGCCGTCGTTGAACCTCGCCCTCGACCTGGGTTCGCAGCAGACGGTCCGACTGGGCCTGGCCCGCCAGATGGCGCGCCCGCGCCTGGACCAGCTGCGCGTTCCGGTCGACTTCGGCGTCGACACCAGCACCGGCGTCCCGGGCGGCAGCGGCGGCAATCCGAAGCTGGATCCGTGGCGCGCGAACGCGTTCGACATGACGTACGAGAAGTACTTCGGCACCAAGGCCTACTTCTCGGCGCAGTTCTTCTACAAGGACCTGAAGTCGTACATCTACCAGCAGTCCGAGACCTACGACTTCTCGGCGTTCACGCCGGGCACGGTCGCCACCACCAACATCGGCCAGTTCACCGCGCCGTTCAATGGCAAGGGCGGCAAGATCCAGGGCCTGGAGCTGACGGCTTCGCTGCCCTTGGGCATGCTGTTCAAGCCGCTCGACGGCTTCGGCATCGAGGCCAGCGGCAGCCGCACCAGCAGCGCGATCAAGATCCAGGATCCGGGTAGCAACATCGGCTCCAACATCCCGCTGCCGGGCCTGTCCAAGACCGTCACCGACCTGACCTTGTACTACGAGAAGTACGGTTTCGAGGCGCGCATCAGCCAGCGCCAGCGCTCGACGTTCGTCGGCGAGATTGCCAACTTCGCCAACGACCGCACGCTTCGTTATGTGAAGGGCGAGCGCGTGCTGGACATGCAACTGGGCTACACGTTCCAGGATGGACCGCTGAAGGACCTGGCGCTGCAATTGGCCATCAGCAACCTGAACGACGCCCCGTACCAGACCTATGGCGGCAGCCCGGATCGGGTGTACGAGTACCAGAAATACGGCCGCACCGTGCTGTTCGGCGGTTCGTACAAGTTCTGACGGCCGACGCCTGAAGCGACGATGAACAAGGCCCTGCCGGAATTTCCGGCAGGGCCTTGTTGTTTGTCCGGGGCTGCCGCGTTGGGCGCGCGACGACCTTGGCGATCTTCGCGCGCGGGCGGACCGATCGAGACCGGACGCCGCGGGGACTAGTGGCCGGCGCCGTTGATCAACACGACGCCTGAGCGTGCCGGCACGACGAGGCTCAGGCTTCGGCTGGCGGTGTCGACCGACACCGGTGCATGGGTCAGTGCGTCCGTCCAGCCGGCCAGCCTCGCGCCGGCAGGCACGGGCAGCGTCAACGTCTGCGCGGCTTGCGCGTTGTTGGTCGCCGTGATCGCGAAGGTGTGGGCATCGCGACGCGCCAGCACGACGACGTGCTCGTCGACGTGCAGCGGCGGCATCAGCGTGCCGCGCCGCAGCACCCGCAGGTCGCGACGCAGCCTGGTCAGGCGCCTGAAGTCGGCCAGCAGCGCGTCATCGGGATGGCCGCCGCGGTCGGCCCAGGGATAGGTGCCGCGGTTCAACGGGTCGGCGCCGCCGGTCACGCCCACCTCGTCGCCGTAGAAGATCGCCGGTGCGCCGGGGTAGGTCATCTGGAAGAACACGGCCAGCAGGAGCTTGCGCTTGGCCAGCGCGACCTGCTCGGGCGTGGCCTGGCCGGCGACGTCGCCGAGCACCTGCAGCGAACGCGCCGTGTCATGCGTGGACAGCAGGTTCATCAACGCGCCAAAGGTCTGCGGCGGATAGGCCTCGCGCATCTCCTCGAGGTTGGCCACCAGCTTGCGGGCGTCGCCGCCGTTGGCGTAGTCCAGCACCGCGTCGCGGAAGATGTAGTTCATCGTCGAGTCGAACTCGTCGCCGAGGAAGAACTTGGAGGCGTCGAACCAGGTCTCCGAGATCGTCAACGCATCCGGTTTCGCCAGCTTGACCACCGCGCGCCATTCGCGCCAGAAATCGTCGGGCACCCAGGGCGCGACATCCATGCGCCAGCCCGCTGCGCCCGCCTGGAGCCACGTGCGCGTCACCGAGTCCGGCGCGCCGTAGGCGAAGCGCCGGTACGAAGGATCGGCCTTGTTCAGCTCGGGCAGGTCCGCCACGCCGAGCCAGCCCTTGAACTGCTTGTCGGGATCGGCCTGCGCCGCGTCGAAGGTGTACCAGCTGGCGTAGGGCGAGCCGGGGTTGATCCTGCCGCCCTCGAACGCGCCCTGGCCGCCGCGCGTGCCGTAGCGGTCGAAGTAGATCGAATCGGCGCCGCTGTGATTGAACGAGGTATCGGGAATCACGCGCATCCCGCGTCGGGCCGCCTCGCGGCACAGGCGCGCGAAGTCGGCGTCGCTGCCGAAATGCGGGTCGATGTGCTTCCAGTCGGCGGTGTCGTACTTGTGGTTGCTGGCCGCGCCGAACATCGGCGTGATGTAGAGCGTGTTGGCGCCGACGCTCCTGATGTAGTCCAGCTTCTCGATGATGCCGGCGATGTCGCCGCCGAAGAAGTCGTTGCTGTACTGGTCGTCGCTGCCGTCGCCGCTGTGGGGGCGCCAGGGCGTGTCGTTCCAGTCGTGGTGGAATTCGACCGTCCCGTCGTGGAAGCGATCGACGCCCGGCTTCGGGTCGTTGCGGCGGTCGCCATTGCGAAAGCGCTCGGGAAAGACGTAGTAGTAGACGGCGTCGCGGGCCCAGGCCGGTACCGTGTAGGGCGCGTAGACCGTCTGCCGGTAGCGGCGGATGCGCTTGATGTTCGCGGGCTTTTCGGCAACCACGCCGGCGCCACCGGCGCCGCGTTCGCGCGTCCAGTAGATGGGCGTGGTGTTGTTCTGGAAGATCACCGTCTGGCCGCCGATGCGCGCCTCGAACCAGTAGCCGTACACGGCCGGGCCGTCGAACCGATAGTGGCCGCTCCAGCGTTCGCGCGCCTGCGCGCCCGTGCGCGCGAGCGGCACGCGCGCGAGCTCGCGATACTGCAGCACGTCGTAGTTGCCTTCGAGCTGGCGCTTCTCGACCACCAGGGTTACCTCGTCGACCCCGGGCAGGGCGCCCAACGAGAACTTGACGTCGGTTCCCGCGGGCACCGCACCGTAGGGCGACTTGTCCTGCGCATCCTGCGAATCGAAGGCCAGGCTGAGCGCCACCGGATCCGACACGGCGGACGCTCCCGCGGGCAGCGGGGTGTCGGCGGGCAGGTCGGTTCTCGAGAGCGTCATCGCACCGTCGGGCGCGGACGCGGGCGTCACGGTGATGCGCACCAGGCCATCGAACGTTGCCGTCAGCGGCGAGCCCTTGCGGGCGAGCGCGAGCGGCGTGTCGGCGCGCAGCGAGCCATCGCCGGCGGCGCCCAGATCGGCGTCCGCCGACCAGTCCTCGTCGCCGATCTTGAAGCTGTGCTGGCCGGCGAGCCTGCCCACGAACTCGTAGTGGTCGCAGACATAGCGCAACGCCGTCTCGTCGTCGTCGCGCCAGTCGTTGAACGTGCCGCGCAGGTACAGCGTCCGGCCGGCCAAGGGGTCGGGGCGGCAGTCGGCTGCGAAAGCCTGCGTCGCCACCGCCAGCGTCCATGCGGCCAGGGCCGCCGGGCGCAGGCGGACACGCGGCGCGGCCTTCACTCCTTGACGCCCCCGGCGGTGAGGCCCGACACGATCCAGCGTTGCGCCGCCAGGAAGACCAGCGTGATCGGCAGCCCCGACAGCACGGCCGCCGCGGAGAAGTCGCCCCACAGGTACTTCTGGTCGGCCAGGTAGTACTTGGAGCCGACGGCCAGCGTGAGGTTGGTCTCCTCGCGCAGCAGGATGGAGGCGACCGGGTACTCGATGATCGTGCCGACGAAGGCCAGCACGAACACCACCATCAGGATGGGCACCGCCATCGGCAGCAGCACGCGCAGGAAGGCCTGGAAATGGCTCGCGCCGTCGACCTTGGCGCATTCCTCGATCTCGACCGGGATGGTCTCGAAGTAGCCGCGGATGGTCCACACATGCGTGGCGACGCCGCCCAGGTAGGCGACGATCAGGCCGCCGTGCGTCTCCAGCCCGAGCGCCGGGACGTAGTTGCCGATGGTCTCGAAGATCGCGTAGATGGCCACCAGCGCCAGCACCGGCGGGAACATCTGCAGCAGCAGCATGCCGTTGAGGATGGGCATCTTGAAGGCAAAGCGCAGGCGCGCGAACGCGTAGGCCGCGGTGGTGGAGATCGCCACGATCAGCGCGGAGGCGATGGTCGCCACCTTGACCGAGTTCCACAGCCAGCGCAGCACCGGAAAGGGCGGGTGCACGACGACGCCGTCGGCGGAGGTGACGTCCATGCCGAGGGCCAGCTTCCAGTGCTCGAGGCTGATCTCGCGCGGGATCAGCGAACCGTTGGCGAAGTTGCCCGGGCGCAGCGAGATCGAGACCACGGCCGCGAGCGGGAACAGCGTGACGACGAGCAGCGCGATGAGGAAGGCGTGGGCGCCGAGCACGCGCCAGCGCTGGTTCTTGCCGGTGACGATGGCCACTTGGGTGTTCCTATTTTCTGGCGTTGCGGGCGGCCACGCGCAGGTTGGCGAACGACAGCAGCGCGACGAGGAAGAAGATGACCGTCGAAATCGCCGCGGCCAGGCCGAAGTTCTGGCCCGAGTCGAGGAAGGCGATGCGGTAGGTGTACGACACCAGGATGTCGGTCGTGCCCGCCGGGATCTTCGTGTTGAGGAAGTCGGGCCGGCCGTTGGTCAGCAGCGAGACCAGCACGAAGTTGTTGAAGTTGTAGGCGAAGGCCGAGATGATCAGCGGCGACAGCGGCTTGACGATCAAGGGGGCGGTGATCTTGAAGAAGTTCGTCAGCGGCTTGGCGCCGGCGATGGCCGAGGCCTCGTACAGGTCGACCGGGATCGCCTTGAGCAGGCCCGTGCAAAGCACCAGGAAGTACGGGTACCCCAGCCAGGTATTGACCACGACCATCATGGTGCGCGCCAGCAGCGGGTCGGCGAACCAGGCCGGCTTGATGCCGAAGACCGCGTTCAGGATGCCGTTGATCTCGCCGAAGTTCTGGTTGAACAAGCCCTTGAAGACCAGGATGGAGATGAAGCCCGGTACCGCGTACGGCAGGAACAGCAGCGTGCGGTAGAGCGTGCGAAAGCGCAGCGCCTCCCAGTTCAGCAGCACGGCCAGCGTGCAGCCGATGGCCAGCGACAGGGCCACCGACAGCGCGGCGAACACGACCGTCCAGACGAAGATCGAGATGAACGGGCCGCGGAACTCCTGGTCGGCCAGCATGCGCGCGTAGTTGGCCAGGCCCACCGCCACCTTGTAGCCGGGCTGCAGGCGATCGCCGTCGGCGGCGATGTAGAAGCCTTCGGCCTCGTTCGGGACGTAGGTCTTCTGGTCGTCCAGGCGCGTCAGCGACCCGTCGGCATTCGCGCGCCAGACCGCCGCGGACGGGCCGAACTCGTGCACGCCGGCGTAGCCCAGCACGCGCTGGTCCGGCATCGCGAGCTTGAGCGCCATGAGCGCGTCGCGATGCGCGAGCACCTCGCGCGTGGCCAGCGCGGGCGCGAGCGCCGCGTCGGCGGGCAGGGCGGTCATCGCTGCCGTCTCGGACTTGTCGCCCTTGAGCCTGAGCGGCGGCGAGATGAAGCGTTGCGCGCCGGAGGCGGCCTCGTAGGGCGCCAGCACCAGCCGCAGTTCCTTGCCCTCGGGATGCAGCGTGAATTCCAGCGAGTGCTCCTCGTCGGGCACCGTCTGTTCGAGCAGGTAGGCCTTCACGCGCGCCTGGCTCAGCAGGTGGGTCGACGAGTAGTTCGTGAAACCGATCCACATGGTGTAGACCAGCGGAAACAGCACGAACAGCAGCATGCCCATCACGCCGGGAAACAGGTAGCGCCAGGCCAGTGCCGCGCGCGAGACGTAGACGTACAGGCCTGCGCCGATCAATGCGAGCGCGCCGAGAGCGAGCAGCGGCTGGCCGGCGGCGTAGACCGCGAACGCCAGCCACAGTCCGCCCAGCGCGACGAGGGCAGCCACGGCGGCGCCCGCGGCGCGCTTCCAGTCGAACGGATTCATGGCGGTCATTTGACGAGGATGCGGGCCCTGGCGCCGTCGAGGGCGTCCTGCGGCGACTGGCGCATGTTGGTGATGGCTTCCAGCGCGGCGTCCATGGCCGTCCAGAACTTGCCGACCTCGGGGATGTTGGGCACCGGCGCGCCGCGGCGCGCGTTGTCCATCGTCGCGGCGATGTGCGGGTCGCTCTTGAGCTCGGCGAAGTAGGCCTTGTTGGCGGGCGTGCCCAGCGGCACGTCGGCGTTGATCGTTCGCAGGCCGTCCAGCGTCAGCACGTAGTTCTCGAGGAAGTCGCGCGCCAGGTCCTTGTTCCTGCTCGGCGCGGCGATCATGCAGCCCAGCACGCCCACGAAGGGCTTGGGCTCGTGGCCGTCGACCGCCGGCAGCGGCGCGACGCCGAAGTCGATGTGGCTCTTTTTCACGTTGTCCCAGGCCCAGGGGCCGGAGATCATCATCGCGATCTCGCCGCGGTTGAACGCGCCTTCCATCTCCGAGTAGCCCGCGCCCTTGGGCAGCACGCCGCTGCGGATCAGGTTCTGCAGCATCGTGGCGGCCTGCACGGCACCGGGCGCATTGACGCCCACCGAATCGGTGTCGAGGCTGCCGTCGGGCTTCTTTCCGAAGATCGTGCCGCCCGCGCCGGCCAGCAGCGGCCAGGTGAAGAAGCTCTTGTTGTAGTCCCAGAGGATGGCCTTCTTGCCGTGCGCGGCCAGGTCCTTGTCGATCGCGACGACCTGGTCCCAGGTGGTCGGCGCGGCCTTGAGCATGGCCTTGTTCCAGATCAGGCCGATCGCCTCGATCGACAGCGGATAGCCCCAGGTATGGCCCTGGTACTGGAACGCCTGCCAGGCCGAGTCCTCGATCGCGTCGTGCAGCTCCTTGCGCGGCTTGACGGGCACGATCAGGCCGGACTTGGCCCATTCGCCGGCGCGGTCGTGCGGCCAGCAGAAGATGTCGGGGCCCTTGCCGGCGCCGGCGGCGGCCTGGAACTTGGACGGCGCGTCGTCGGGATGCTGCACGGTCACTTCGACGCCGGTGTCGCGGGTGTAGTGGTCGCCGACCTTCTGCAGGCCGTTGTATCCTTTGTCGGGATTGATCCAGACCAGCAGCTTGAGCGGCTCGGCGGCTTGCGCCACGGAAGCGGCGAGCAGGGTGGCCGCAAGGGCGCACGCCGCGACGCGGCGCAAGACGTTGGCTGCGCTCATGCGGCCTCTTGCTGCGCTTCGGCGACGTGGCGCCGGAAGGCCCGGCCGTCTGCGTCGAACAGGTAGGCGCGGGCCGCCGGAACTGCCAGCGACAGCGCGGCGCCGCTTTTCAGGCGCGTGGCGCCATCGAGCTCGCACACCAGCGTCTCGGCGGCGCCCGGGTAGTCGCAATAAGCGTGGGTCGTGCTGCCCAGCGATTCGACGAAGGTCACCGAAGTCGCGATGACGTTGGCCGCCTGGCCTGGCGCCGCGGCCTCGAAATGCTCGGGGCGGATGCCCAGGGTGACCTTGTCGCCGGCCTTCGCGCGCGCGGCGTCGACGTCGCAGCGGATCTGCGCCCCGGTTTCGAGCTGCACCAGCGCGCCCGCCGCATCGGCCGAGACGATCGCGGCGGCGAGAAAGTTCATCTTCGGAGAGCCGATGAAGCCGGCCACGAACAGGTTGTCGGGGTGCTCGTAGAGCGTCAGCGGCGAGCCCACCTGCTCGATGCGGCCGGCGGCCAGCACGACGATGCGGTCGGCCAGCGTCATCGCCTCGACCTGGTCGTGCGTGACGTAGATCATCGTGGTCTTCAAGTCCTCGTGCAGCTTGGAGAACTCGTAGCGCATGCGCACGCGCAGCGCCGCGTCGAGGTTGGACAGCGGCTCGTCGAACAGGAACACCTCGGGCTTGCGCACGATCGCGCGGCCGATGGCCACGCGCTGGCGCTGTCCACCTGAAAGCGCCTTGGGCTTGCGATCGAGCAGGTGCTCGATGTTGAGGATCTTGGCGGCCTGGTGCACCAGGCGGTGGATCTCGGCCTTGTCGACCTTGGCGATCTTCAGTCCGAAGGCCATGTTGTCGTACAGGCTCATGTGCGGATAAAGCGCGTACGACTGGAACACCATGGCGATGCCGCGCTCTGCAGGCGGGATGTCGTTGACGACCTTGCCGCCGATGGACAGGGTGCCGCCGGTGATGTCCTCCAGGCCGGCGATGGTGCGCAGCAAGGTCGACTTGCCGCTGCCCGACGGGCCGACGAAGACCATGAATTCGCCATCGCGGATCTCGAGATCGATGTCGCGCAGGATCTGGATGTCCCCGAACGCCTTGTGCACCTTCGCCAGCTGAACGTCTGCCACTTTTGCTTGTCTCCTCAGGCGGACGCCGGTCACGTCCGCTTGCTTGTCTCTTGAAGCGCGGTGCCGTAATGGCCGCGCATTGGCTAGGAATGTAGAGAATATACAATCATCTATGCAAGAGAACAATGCGTAACTACTTCAAGTACATCCCGATCTTTACCTCTTGAAAGCGTGATTTGTAGCTGGCTCAGGGATAACCCGATGTAGGAGAACTACACAAACTGGCCGCGAACCGCGATACTCGCCGCTGTTCAGTCCGGACGGCGGCGTCACCTCGCTGCTGCCCGGCGCCGCCACAAGGATCCTTCGAAATGAGCAAGACAACCGTCGCCACGGCGGTGCACGAGCCGCCGGCCGTGCGCGCGGGCGACCAAGCCGACCCCGCCTTGACACAAGAATTCACCACCACCTGGAAGCGCGAACTCTCGCAACGCAGCGACGCGCCGTCGCCCGAGGCCTGCCTGCGAGCCGCCATCATCGCGTGCCGGCCGATGCTGGCCGATCGCTGGGCGGCCACGCAGATCGCCGATGCGAAGCGCGCGCGCGGTGTGCGTCGCGTGCACTACCTGTCGATGGAATTCCTGATGGGCCGCGCGCTGCGCAACGCCATTTCCGTCATGGGCCTGGAAGACACGCTCAAGTCCGCACTGCAATCGCGCACCGGCGCGGCCGCGCTGGATGAGGTGCTGGAACAGGAGCCCGACGCGGCCCTGGGCAACGGCGGCCTGGGCCGCCTGGCCGCCTGCTTCCTCGACTCGTTCGCGACGCTGGAACTGCCATCGTTTGGATACGGCCTGCGGTATGCGCACGGCATGTTCGCGCAGGCGATCCAGGAGGGCCGGCAGGTCGAGCTGCCAGACGAGTGGCTCAAGCACGGCAACCCGTGGGAATTCGTGCGCGCCGAGCTGCGCTATCCGGTGGGCTTCGGCGGCGTCGTCGAGAGCTCCGGCGGCCATCGCTCGTGGAAGCCGGCCGAGGAGATCGTCGCGCAGGCTTGCGACTTCGTCGTGCCGGGCCACGCCACCGAGCGCGTGTCCACCTTGCGCCAGTGGCATGCGCAGCCCTCGCGCCCCATCGACTTCGCGATGTTCTGCCGCGGCGAGCACATGGCCGCCGGCCAGCACCTGGAGGCCGCCGACACGCTCAACTGGGTGCTCTACCCCGACGACAGCACCGCCGCCGGCCGCCAGCTGCGCCTGAAGCAGGAGTTCTTCCTGGTCAGCGCGTCGCTGCAGGACATGATCGCGCGCCACCTGCGCGAGCACGACGAGATCGACAGCTTCGGCCGCCACAACGTCGTGCACCTGAACGACACGCATCCCGCGCTGGCGCCGGCGGAGCTGATGCGCCTGCTGCTGGACGAGTTCAACATGCCGTGGGAAGAGGCCTGGGCCGTCACCACGCAGGCCACCAGCTACACCAACCACACGCTGATGCCCGAGGCGCTCGAGACCTGGCCGGTGCGCATGTTCGAGGAACTGCTGCCGCGCCATCTCGAGATCGTCTATGAGATCAATCGCCGCTTCCTCGACGAGGTCGGCGCGCGTTTCCCGGGCGACACGGGCCTGATCGCACGCCTGTCGCTGATCGACGAGAACGGCGAACGCCGCGTGCGCATGGCCTCGCTGGCGATCGTCGCCTCGAGCAAGGTCAACGGCGTCTCGGCGCTGCACTCGCGCCTGATGGTGCAGACGATCTTCGCGGACTTCGCCGCGATGTGGCCACAGCGCTTCCTCAACATCACCAACGGCGTGACGCCGCGGCGCTGGCTGATGCAGGCCAACCCCGAGCTGTGCGCGCTGCTGGATCGCCACATCGGCAGCGCCTGGCGCGCCGACCTGAACGGCCTGAAGGCGCTGGCCGCCAAGGCGGGCGGCAAGAAGATCGGCCAGGAATTCCTGGCCACCAAGCGCGCCAACAAGGAACGCCTGGCCGAGCGCGTGCGGCGCGACTTCGGCGTGACCATCTCGCCCGACAGCCTGTTCGACGTCCAGATCAAGCGCATCCACGAGTACAAGCGCCAGCTGCTCAACGTGCTGCACGTCGTCGCGCGCTACCAGGCCATCGTCGCCAATCCGGACGCCGGCTGGGTGCCGCGCACCGTGATCTTCGCGGGCAAGGCGGCCTCGGCCTACCACGCGGCCAAGCTCACGATCCAGCTGATCCACGACGTCGCGCGCGTGGTCAACGCCGATCCGCGCGTGGGCGACAAGTTGAAGGTCGTGTTCCTGCCCAATTACAGCGTCAGCCTGGCCGAGGTGATCCTGCCGGCCGCGGACCTGAGCGAACAGATCTCCACCGCCGGCACCGAGGCCTCGGGCACGGGCAACATGAAGTTCGCGCTCAACGGCGCGCTGACCATCGGCACCTGGGACGGCGCCAACATCGAGATGGCCGAGGCGATGGGCGTGGAGAACATGTTCGTGTTCGGACTGCGCACCGACGCCGTCGCGAAGATGAAGTCATGGGGATACGATCCGCGTCTCTATGCGGAAGAAAACCAACCCCTTCAACAGGTGCTCGACGCTATCGGCGGCGGCGTGTTCTCGTGGGGCGAGCCGGATCGCTACCGCTCGCTCGTCCAGCCGTTGCTGCACCGCGACCCGTACATGCTGCTGGCCGACTTCGCCGACTACGTGCACACGCAGGAGCAGGTCGATGCGCTGTACCGCGAGCCGGCGGCCTGGGCCGAGCGCGCGTTGCGCAACATCGCCGGCATGGGCGCCTTCAGCACCGATCGCACCATCGCCGAATACATCGAGCACGTCTGGACGGAGTCCGGGACGCGTTGATCGTGGCTCCGAGAGGCTGTCATGATTGCCGATGACGACTTGAGCGCCCTGGTACGGGCGCGCCACCCCGATCCGTTCGCCGTGCTGGGCATGCACGCCGACGCCAAGGGGCGGCTGTGGGTGCATGCGCTGGAGCCGCGGGCCCTCTCGGTGGAGGTGCTCGATTCGGCCGGCGCCTTCGTCGCCAGGCTGCAGCGGCGTCCGGGCTCCGATCTGTTCGAGGGGCCGCTGCCCGGCCGCAGCGAGCGCTTCGACTATCGCCTGCGCGTGCGCTGGGACTTCGGCGCCGAGGAGGTGTACGCCGACCCGTATGCCTATGGCCCGCTGATCTCCGACGATGACCTGGGCCTGCTCGCCCAGGGCACGCACGTGCGGCCCTATGAGGTGCTGGGCGCGCTGCCGCTCACGCTCGGCGAGGGCGAGCATGCCGTCAGCGGCGTGCGCTTCGCCGTCTGGGCGCCCAACGCGCGGCGCGTCAGCGTGGTCGGCGACTTCAACAACTGGGATGGCCGGCGCCACCTGATGCGCGCCCGCGGCGCCTCGGGCGTGTGGGAGATGTTCGTTCCGCACCTGGTCACCGGCGACCGCTACAAGTACGAGATCGTCGGCCCCGACGACGCGCTGCAGCCGCTCAAGGCCGACCCCTATGCGCGCGCCGCGCAGCTGCGGCCCGACAGCGCGAGCCTGGTGGCCGCACTGCCGCCGCGGCGCACGCTGCCTGCCGCGCGCGCCGGCATGAACGATCGCCACGCGCCGGTCTCGATCTACGAAGTGCACCTGGGCTCGTGGCGGCGCCACGTCGACGGCGGCTTCAAGAGCTGGGACGAGCTGGCCGCCGAGCTGCCCGACTACGTGGCCGACCTCGGCTTCACGCACGTCGAGCTGATGCCCATCACCGAGTTCCCGTTCGACGGCTCGTGGGGCTACCAGACGCTGGGCCTGTTCGCGCCCACCGCGCGCTTCGGACCGCCCGAGGGCTTCGCGCGCTTCGTCGACGCCTGCCACGCCAGGGGCATCGGCGTGATCCTGGACTGGGTGCCGGCGCATTTCCCGGTCGATGCGCACGGGCTGGCGCGCTTCGACGGCACGGCGCTCTACGAGTACGAGGATCCGCGCGAGGGCTTCCATCGCGACTGGAACACCTACATCTACAACTTCGGCCGGCCCGAAGTGCGCAACTTCCTCACCGGCAGCGCGCTGTACTGGATCGAGCGCTTCGGCGTCGACGGCCTGCGCGTGGACGCGGTCGCATCGATGATCTACCGCGACTACAGCCGCACGTCCGGCGAGTGGCTGCCCAACCGCTATGGCGGCCGCGAGAACCTGGAGGCGATCTCGCTGCTCAAGCACATCAACGAGGTGCTGGGCGCCGAGGCGCCGGGTGTGGTGACGATGGCCGAGGAATCGACGACGTTCCCCAACGTCACCGAGCCGACCTATGCCGGCGGACTGGGCTTTCACTTCAAGTGGAACATGGGCTGGATGCACGACACGCTCCAGTACATGCGCCAGCCGCACGTGCAGCGGCGCTGGCACCACGAGAAGCTCACCTTCGGGCTGGTCTACGCCTTCAGCGAGAACTTCCTGCTGCCGCTGTCGCATGACGAGGTCGTGCATGGCAAGGGCTCGCTGATCGGCAAGATGCCCGGCGACGACTGGCAGCGCTTCGCGAACCTGCGCGCCTACTACGGCTTCATGTGGGCGCACCCGGGCAAGAAGCTGCTGTTCATGGGCCAGGAGTTCGCGCAGGACAGCGAGTGGAACCACGACGCCGAGCTGCCCTGGCACCTGCTCGACAACGCGCGCAACGCCGGCGTGCGCCAGCTGGTGCGCGACCTGAACCGCATCTACCGCGAGCTGCCCGCGATGCACCGCCAGGACTGCGACGGCTTCGGCTTCGACTGGCTGGAGTCGACGGAGGCCACGCACTCGCTGCTGGCCTGGCTGCGCCGCGACGCCGACGGCCACATGATGATCGCCGTCAGCAACATGACGCCGGTGCCGCAGTTCGGCTGGCGGCTGGGGGTGCCCGAGGGCGCCACCGGTTGGCGCGAGGTGCTCAATACCGACTCGTCGCACTACGGCGGGGGCAACGTCGGCAATGCGTCGGCGGTGCTGCCCGTGACGCCGGTGGCCTCGCATGGCCGCGCGCAGTCCATCGTGCTGGTCGTGCCGCCGCTGGCCACGCTCTACCTGGTTCCCGGCTAGATGATGTCCTTGTCCGAGACGGCCCGAGCGGGGCGCTGCGAACCCATGGGCGCCCACGCGCGCGACGGCGGCGTCAACTTCGCCGTCTTCTCGCAGAACGCCCAGCGCGTCGAGCTGTGCCTGTTCGACACAGCCGGCACGAGCGAACTGCGGCGTTACGACCTGCACGGCCCGCACGATGGCGTGTTCAGCGCGTTCCTGCCGGGCGTGGCGATCGGCCAGCTCTACGGCCTGCGCGTGCACGGCCCCTACGATCCGTGCAACGGCCATCGCTTCAATGCCAACAAGCTGCTGCTGGACCCGTGCGCGCGCGAGATCGTCGGGCGATTCGAGTGGCTGCCCGAGCACCATGGCTACCAGCTGGGGCATCCCGAGGGAGCGCAGTCATTCGACGACCGCGACAACGCCGCGAGCGCGCTGAAGGCGCGCGTGACGCCCGCGGGCGTGCCCGCGCGCGGCTGGCTCAACGCGCCGCGCATCGCGCCGGCGGACGTCGTGCTCTACGAGGTGCATGTCAAGGGTTTCAGCCGGCAGCTGCCCGGCGTGCCGGAGGCGCTGCGCGGCACCTACGCCGGGCTGGCGCATCCGGCGTCCATCGCGCACCTCAAGGCGATGGGGATCACGACGCTGTCGCTGCTGCCGGTGCAGTACCACCTCGACGAGCCGGCGCTGGCCGGCCGCGGGCTGACCAACTATTGGGGCTACAACACACTGGGCTTCTTCTGCCCGGATCCGCGCCTGGCGACGCAACCCGACGATCCGTCGGCCGTCAACGCCGAGTTTCGCGCGATGGTCGCCACCCTGCACGAGCACGGCCTGGAGGTCGTGCTGGACGTGGTCTACAACCATACCCCGGAAGGTAACGAGCAGGGGCCCACGATCAGCTTCCGCGGCATCGACAACGCCAGCTGGTACCGTGCCATGGCGGACGATCCGGGCCGCCTCGAGAACCTCACCGGCTGCGGCAACACCGTCAACGTCGCGCATCCGCACGTCACGCAATTCGTGCTGGACTCGCTGCGCTACTGGGTGCAGGAGATGGGCGTCGACGGCTTCCGCTTCGACCTCGCGCCGGTGCTCGGTCGCACGCGCAGCGGCTTCCAGCCCGATGCGCCGTTCTTCGTCGCGCTGCGGCAGGATCCCATCCTCGCCCGCGTGCACCTGATCGCCGAGCCCTGGGACGCCGCGCCCGACGGCTACCAGGTCGGGCGCTTCCCCGGCCGCTTCCTCGAGTGGAACGACAAGTTCCGCGACACCGTGCGGCGCTACTGGCTGCACAGCGGCACGCCGCAGCCCGTCGGCCGCGGCGAGCTGGCGCGGCGCTTCACGGCGTCCAGCGACCTGTTCCACCACGGCCAGCGCACGCCGCTGGCATCGGTCAACTTCATCGCCGTGCACGACGGCTACACGCTCGCCGACCTCGCCAGCTACGAGCGCAAGCACAACGAGGCCAACGGCGAGGACAATCGCGACGGACGCGACGGCGAGCCGAGCGCCAACTTCGGCGTCGAAGGTCCGACCGACGATGCGCGCGTGCTCGCGTCACGCGCGCGCGTGCGGCGCGCGATGATGGCCACGCTGCTGCTCGCACAAGGCACGCCGATGCTGTGCGCCGGCGACGAGATCGGCAACAGCCAGCAGGGCAACAACAACGCGTATTGCCATGACGGGCCGCTGACGTGGCTGGACTGGGCCGGCGCGGACACCGACTTCCTGCGCTTCGTCACCGAGGTACTCGCATTGCGCCGCGCGCACGCCACGTTGCGGCCGGGCGACTGGCGCTCCGCCGCTCCGGCCGGCGCTCCGTGGCTGACCTGGCTCAGTCCGCGCGGACACGAGATGGCCGCAGCCGACTGGCACGACGAGAAGGCGCAGGCCTTCGCGTGCCGCATCGACCCGGCGCCGAGCGCGGCCGCGCCTGGCGATCCCTCGCTGCTGGTGATCTTCAACGGCGAGGATCGCGCACTCGATTTCCGATTGCCGGCCGGCTTCTGGCTGCTGGCGCTCGATTCCAGCCTCGAACTGCACGCGCAAGTGCTGCCCGACGCCGTCCTCACCCAATCCCTGCACCTGCCGGCCCGCGCGCTGGTGGTGCTTCGACACAAGAGCCAATGACCATGGACCTCCAAAAGCGCTCCGCCGGCGTGCTGCTGCACACCACCTCCTTGCCAGGCCCGCACGGCATCGGCGATTTCGGCCCCGCCGCATTCCAGTTCGTCGACTGGCTGGTGTCGGCCGGCCAGTCCGTCTGGCAGATGCTGCCGACGGCGCCGATCGGCCCGGGCGATTCGCCGTACCAGAGCGTGTCGGCATTTGCCGGCAGCCCGCTGATGGTGGCGCTGGAGCCGCTCGTGGCCAAGGGCTGGTTGGCGCAGCCGGCGTTGCCGCAAGGCGGCTTCGATGCGCTCAAGGTGGACTACGCCAAGGTCATTCCTTGGCGACTGCAGCAGCTGCGCGACGCCGCCGAGGGCTTCGCGGCCAAGGCCACGGCGGAGGAACGCGCGGCTTTCGAGGCCTGGCGCGCGGCGCAGGCTTCGTGGCTGGACGACTACGCGCTGTTCATGGCGCTGGAGACCAGCTCCGGCTACAAGACCTGGTGGGAATGGGAAGGCAGCCTGCAGCGCCGCGTGCCGGCCGCGCTGGAGGCCGCGCGAGCGCGGCACGCCGGCGAGATCGCTTTCTGGCAGTTCGTCCAATGGCAGTTCGACGTGCAGCTGGCCGCCGTCAAGAAATACGCCAACGCCCGCGGCGTCTCGCTGATGGGAGACCTGCCGATCTTCGTGGCGCACCACAGCGCCGACGTGTGGGCGCGGCCCGACCTGTACACGCTGGACGAGAACTTCCAGCCCACGGTCGTCGCCGGTTGCCCGCCGGATGCGATGGCGGTCGACGGCCAGCGCTGGGGCAACCCGCTGTACCACTGGGATCGCATGGCCAAGGAAGACTTCGCATGGTGGACGGCGCGCGTGTGCCGCGCGCTGGAGCAGGCCGACGTGTTCCGCATCGACCACTTCCGCGGCTTTGCCGGCTACTACGAGATCCCGGCCTCGTGTCCCACCGCGCGCGAGGGCACGTGGCGCACGGGCCCGGGCAAGGCCCTGTTCGGCGCGATCGAGCGGGCACTGGGCCCGCTGCCCATCGTCGCCGAGGACCTCGGCTTCATCACGCCGGACGTGCATGCACTGCGCGACGACTGCGGCTTTCCCGGGATGCGCATCCTGCAGTTCGGCTTCGGAGGCGATGCCGGCAGCGAATTCCTGCCGCACAACTACGTCGCCAACACGATCGCCTACACCGGCACGCACGACAACGACACCGCGCGCGGCTGGTGGGACAACGCCAGCGCGCACGAGCGCGCGTTCGCGGGCGGCTACCTGGCCACCGGCGGCGACGACATCCACTGGGCGATGATCCGTGCCTGCTGCAACTCCGTCGCCAACATCGCCGTGTTCCCGCTGCAGGACGTGCTGGGGCTGGGCAGCGCCCACCGCATGAACACGCCCGGCACCGTGTCGGACAGGAACTGGTCGTGGCGCTTCGACTGGAACATGCTGGGCAGCGAGCCGGGCCGCGTGCTGGGGCTGATCAGCGCGGCGAGCGGCCGCGCGCCGTTCGAGCTGGTGCGGATTCCCTGAAAGGTCGTCGGGCGGGGCAGCCGCAGGCGTAACCCGCCCTTTGGTGGCGTTGACGACCGGGCGACATGGCGTGGACCGGGGACATGGCGGGTTGCGCCTGCGGCTGACCCGCCCTGCAGGTCTTCGGTGAGATGACGGCGCGAGTCCCTTCGCGTTTCAGTCCTTGGCGAGCTGCTGCGTGGACCAGCCTCCGCCCAGCGCCGCCACCATGTTGATCGCTGCCGTCTGGCGATCGAGCGACACCTGCATCAGCGCCCGCCGCGCGCTCAGCGCCGAGGCCTGCGCGGTCACGACGTCGGTGTAGGCCACCAGGCCCGCCTTGTAGCGGTTCTGCATCTCCTGCTCGGTCTGGTCCGCGGCCTGCGAGGCGATCTGGCGCAGCGCCTGCTGCTGTTCCAGCGAGGTCGCCGCCGACAGCTGGTCCTCCACGGACGAGAACGCGGTCAGCACCGTCTGGCGATATTGCGCGACGGCCTGCTTCCAGGCCGCCCGGGCCTGGTCCACGCGGGCCGTGCGCGCTCCGCCGTCGAAGATCGTCTCTGCCAGCGACACGCCCAGCGACCAGGCGAACGACGACGCGTTGAACAGGTCGCCCAGATGCGCGGCGCCCTGATTGGCGCTGCCGCTGAGCGTCAGCGACGGAAAATACGCAGCGCGCGCGACGCCGATGTCGGCGTTGGCCGCGGCCACCCGGCGCTCCGCGGCCGCGATGTCGGGCCGGCGCTGCAGCAGCTCGGACGGCACGCCCACCGGCACCGCCGGCACGGCCGCCGAGTGCCAGTCGCCGGCGGGCAGCTGGAAGGTGGCAGGCGGCTGGCCGGCCAACACCGCCATCGCGTGGAACAGCTGCGCGCGCTGCTGCTGCAGCTGGGCCAGATCGGCCTGCGCGTTGGCCAGCGTGGTCTGGGCCTGCAGCACGTCGCTTTTCTGCGCGATCGCGGCGTTGTAGCGGTTGCGCGTGATCTGCAGCGCGCGCTCGTAGCCGGCGATCGTGGTCTGCAGCGTGACGGTCTCGGCATCGGCCTCGCGCACCGACAGGTAGTCGATGACGAAGGTCGTCTGCGCGGACAGCGTCGCGTTGGCCAGATCCGCTTCGCTCGCCTGCGCCGTCGCCGTGGCCGCGGAAACCGTGTTGGCGATGCGGCCCCACAGGTCCGGTTCCCAGCTGGCGCCCAGGCCGAGCGAGAAGCGCGTGCCGTTGCTGGCGCCCGCACTCACGCTCGCAGTGGCGTGACCGCCGGTGCCCGAGCGGGTGGCGCCGGCGTTGAGCGACAGCGACGGGAAGAAGGCCGCGCGTTGCTCGCGCACCGCCGCGCGCGATTCCTCGACGGCCGCCGCCGCAGCGGCCACGTTCTGGTTGGAGACGGCGACCTGCGGTGCGAGTTGATCGAGCACCGGATCGCCGAACAGCGTCCACCAGGGGCCGCGCGCGAGCGTGTCGGCCGGCGCCGCGGCCATCCAG
>Ga0209759_1000925_pt1 | contig 21323 bp, 16 predicted proteins | sample AraplaCL_Col_mMS_FD_184261 | JGI IMG/M metagenome (GOLD analysis project Ga0209759, IMG submission 184261) | Arabidopsis root microbial communities from the University of North Carolina, USA - plate scrape CL_Col_mMS (SPAdes) (version 2) | ecosystem: Host-associated > Plants > Roots >...
CGGCGCCGTCCCCCGGCCGGCAGCCACCAGGAGGAAGTTCTCATGGCGCCGATTGTGCGGTGCCTCGCCTCGCGACGCGCCAAAAGACCGATTAACCGACCGAATTCCACCGGGTGGCGCGGACATCCCTTGAAGAGGGGACTTGGCGGCTTGGTCGACGGCGCGCGGCATGAAAGCATGGCCTTTGCTCGTGTCCGTCGCGCCGCTTTGTTCGCGCCTGGGGACACCTTGACGACTCAGGAGGACCTGGATGGATTCGATCGCCGAACTTGGCCCGCGGGTGCGGGAGGGGGCGCGCTGGCGTTTGCTGGGGGTGATGTTTTCGCTGGCTGCGGCCGGCGCATTCACGGGCCCCCTGGTGGCCTGCGGCGGCGGGGGCGGCGCCGCGCCCGCGCCCACCCCTGCACCGGTTCCCATTCCGGCGCCCACACCGTCGACTCCGATCGCGGCTCAGCTCACCGTGCCCACGCCGGTGGGTTACGACGTCGATCGCCTCGCGGCGTTCAATCGTCTCAACGAGATCCGCTTGTCAGCCGGGCTGGGCATGGTGGCGCAGAACACGATGATGGATCAGGCGGCGCAGGCGCATGCGGAGTGGATGGTTGCGAACGACCAGTTCACGCATGACGAGGCGCAAGGCTCAACGGGTTTCACCGGGGAGAACTATGCGCAGCGCGCAGAATATTTCGGATACATCCCCGTGGGTGGCGGAGAAGTCATCTCGAGTGGGGCCCGTGGCGACACAGGCGTCGATGCGCTTGTGAACATGCCCTATCACCGGAGCGTGCTCTTGGCGATCGAACCAGTCGATGTCGGGATCGGTTGGTCTGGCGGGCATGCAACGAACGTGGTCACGCCGCTGGTCATCGATGCCGCGATTCCCGGCAGCGACGTTGGCAGGCGAGGAGGACAAGCCCCGCAATCTTCTATCAGCGGCGCCGTCGTCTGGCCCATTAGTGGTGCGCGGGGCGTCCCTCTTCGCTTGGGTCATGAAATTCCGAACCCGATACCGACGCAAGATGTCTTGACACTAGGAACTCCTGTCTCGGTCTCCGTTGAAAAGTTCAAGACCGTCTCAGCGACGCAATTCACGGTGACCAATAGCGCCACTGGGACGACCGTGCCAACTCAACTGTTGACCAATCAAAACGATGCCAACTTTCTTATCCCCGAGACTTTCATCGCGGCGATTCCCTTGGCACCATTGGCTCCCAACACGACTTACCGCGTCGACTTTTCAGGCAGTACGATCACGTTTCCGAGCGGAGTGGCGGAATCCGTGATTCGGACCTGGTCTTTCACGACGGCCACTCAATGAAGTCGCTTACCGATCCGCAGGGCAGTCATTGAACGCCCCAGCTCGAAAGTAGTTGTCCCAAACAATGAACCAGGGACCGAGCAGTCCGTTTGAAAAGCGGCTGCCTTCCGAGCAGGGGAGGATCTCCCCGTCGGAGCAGGCGCACGTTCCTACAACCGCCGCAATCTCGATGGCGTCTTGCGGATAGGGAGTCAAGCCAACTTCCTCGAGACTTGTGGGAGAGCCTTTGGGAACTGTCACTGTCAGACGAGTGTTCCAGGATTCCCATAGACCGATCACCCAGCCGTAGCCTTGCCCCGGAAAAAATGTTCCGGATACCCATGCCTTGTCGCCTTCGACAGTGAACAGCGGTCCGATCACCCGCCAGCCCTTGCCGGTTTGAAACTGCACACCTGGAAGGCAGTCCTTACTGCAAGGCCGCCCCGTCGGATGATTGAAGGTCAGCTTGATGGTGACCGGCACCTTGCTTCGATTGACGAATTCATCATCTCGCACAGGGCTTGGCGTGCCGCTCGCGGCGGCGACGAAATCGAAGCCCCAGTATGCATAACCACTGGGTGGTACGCCACCGAGCGGGCCGTCGTAGAGCACCGAGACAGGACCGCCCGTGATTGGATCCGTGGGTGCCGTCCCCCCCGCCACCGCCGCCGCACAAGTGCTGTCCGCATCCCTGGGCCTGCAATCGCTCGGCCTCACATGGGCGCCCCCCGCGGACTGCGCATGCAACGCCGCCCACGGCACGAGCAGCGCCAGGCAAAGCACTCGACACAAGGTCTTGAACAGAATCGACATGCGCAGCCACCCTCGCAGAATCGTCAATCCGGAGCGGCAGCGATCAGGTCGTGGCCCCGGCACCTGAGAGACGATTCTGCGAGGACGGCGCAATACCGCCCGGCGCCGAATGGCGAGTTTCGCGGCGGTCTCGCGCCGCAGCGGAACATCGGCTCGAAGCGCGCGCCACGCGCACGACGAGCGCGTATCCTCAGCCCTGCGACTCCACGATCCGATACCCCACCCCGGGTTCGTTCATCAGCAACTGCGGGTCCGCCGGGTTGTCCTCCAGCTTGCCGCGCAGCTGCGCCATGTACAGGCGCAGGTAGTGCGTGTGTTCGGTGAACTCGGCGCCCCACACGTCCATCAGCAGCTGCCTGTGCGTCACCACCTGGCCCGCGCTGCGCACGAGGCGCGCGAGCAGGTTGAACTCGGTGGGCGTCAGGTGCACCTGCGCGCCGGCGAGCAGCACCTCGCGTGTGCCCAGGTCGATGCTGAGCGCGCCCACGGCGTAACGCGTGACGGCGGGCGCGATGCTGGTGCCGCGATGGCGCAGGCCCACGCGCATGCGTGCGAGCAGCTCGCGGATGCTGAAAGGCTTGACGAGATAGTCGTCGGCGCCGGCGTCGAGAAGCCGCACCTTCTGGCCGTCGCTTTCGCGCGCTGAGATCACGATCAGCGGCACCGTGTGCTTCTTGCGCAGCGAGGCGAGCAGCTGTTCGCCGTCGCCGTCGGGCAGGCCCAGGTCCAGCAGCACCATGTCGACGGGCGCGCCGCCGGCGGTCGGCCGCGCGCCCAGCCCGGTCAGCAGCGCGAAGCTCTCGCTGAGGCTCGCGGCGGTGAAGACTTCGTAGCCCTCCGCGCTCATCGCGTCTTTGAGCGTCCGGCACAGTTCGCGGTCGTCCTCGACCAGCAGCACGCGCAAGGTCATGAGGGTGCTCCCTCCGGCGCCTCGTCGCGCTCGTCCACGCCCGGCGCGGGCGCTTCGGGCAGCCAGCACTCGAAGCTCGAGCCGCCCTGCGCGGGCTGGCGCAGCTTGAGCTCGCCGCCATGCGCCAGCGCGATCGAGCGGCAGACGGCCAGCCCGACGCCCGCGCCGCGCTGCGCCGCGCTGTTGCTGCTGCCCGAGCGCCAGTCGCCGCGCTGGAAGACGTCGAAGATCTTCTCGCGCCATTGCGGCTCGATGCCCGGCCCGTTGTCGCGCACCGCGAAGACGATGTGCTGGCCGTGGCGCCGAACCGTCAACTCCACCGGCGCGGGCGGATCGCTGTACTTCAACGCGTTGTCGATCAGGTTTTCAAGCATCTGCGAGAACAGCACGGCGTCGCAACGCACCAGCGGCAGGCCGGGCTCGGCCCAGACCTTGATGCGGCGTTCGGGATCATGGTGCCTGCGGGCCCGGTCGATGGCCACGCCGGCGAGCTCGTCGGGCGACTCCCAATCGAGGTTCAGCTGCACCCCAGGCGCGTCCAGGCGCACGAGCTGCAGCGTATTGTCGGTCAGGCGGCTCAGCTGGCGCGTCTCGGCGACGATGCTTTGCGCCAGGCGTTCGCGCTGCTCGAGCGCGAGCTTGCTGGCCTGGTCCCGCAGCGACGACGCGGCGCCCATGATGGCGGCCAGCGGCGTGCGGTAGTCGTGCGATATCGCGGCCAGCAGCGCGTTGCGCACCGCCTGGCCCTGTGCATGCGCGTGTGCCGACTCGGCCAGCCGCTGCGTGCGTGCGCGATGCAGCAGCTGTCCCATCTGGTCGCACAGCGCCTGCGCCTGCGCCAGCACTTGCTCGTCGGCCATCTCGGCCGGATTGACGGGAATCATCGCCGCGCCGAAGGCCTCGCCCTCGGCACCGCGCAGCGGCAGGTACAGCGCCGGCAGCTCCTGTTCGTGGCCCGTGCCGGGGCCGAACTGGCGGCACAACCGCACGCAGTGCCACAGGCCGACGAGGTCGTCTGCGCTCGGCTCGCCCAGCGTCGCCGACGCCTGGTCGTCCTCGGGCGCCGGCGTCTCGTTGCGCAGCAACAGCAGCATGGGCGGCGCACCCAGCAAATCCTGCAAGGACTCGCGCAGCGCCTCGCCGCGCCGCAGCGGGTCCTCGCAGTCTCGCAACGCGTCGCCCAGGCGGCGCAGCTGGTCGGCGTGGCGGGCGCTGCGCCGCGCGCGCGTGGCCAGCACGCGGCTGCGCGCCAGCAGGCCCGTGACCACCCAGCTCAGGAGCAGGATCTCGGCGAGCAGCAGCATATCCTCGGACAGCTCGACGCTGAAGGCATGCTTGGGCGGCACGAGGAACCAGTCGAACGCGAACACCGCCAGCGTGGTGGTGGCCAGCGAGGCCAGCACCGGCAGCCAGATCGCGGCGAGCGCCGAGGCCAGCACCAGCGTGATCGCCGCCTGGGCCAGGCCGATGTGGCGATCCAGGCCCAGCATCAGCAGCCAGGCGGCGGCCCACACGGCGCACGCCCACGCCCACGGCCACCTGGCCATGCGGCGGGGGGTGATCGCGTCCTCGTCCGTCATCGTGGCAACCGTACCAGACATTGCGGCCTCCCTGATCGCGCGCCACGCGCGGCGCAGGTGGGCCGGCCAGAAGTCCGCCGACGCGTCGATGCCGGGCAGCGGGATCACAGCGTCGCGAAGCGGGCTTTCAGTGCCGCTGCCAGTTCGCGAAATTCCGAGCGCGACTCGATGTCAGGATCCCACGCGAGGCCCATGCCCGCAAGGTCGATGGTCTGCCGGATCGAGGCGCCGCCGGCGGCCGGGCCGCGTTCGTCGCGGTTGCGACCGAGCAGCCACAGCGTGTCCGAGATGCGGATCGCGCTCTCGATGTCGTGCGTCACGACGATGATGGTGTTGAGCTCGTGCGACGTCGAGACCTCGATGAGCGTGTCGCAGACGGCCGTCTTGGCGAGTGGGTCGAGTCCCGAGAACGGCTCGTCCATCAGCAGGAAGTGCGAGCTGCAAAGCAGTTGCTGCGCGATCGCCACGCGCTGGCGCTGGCCGCCCGACAGCATCATCGGATGGCACTTGGCGCTGTCGACCAGGCCGAACTTCTCGAGCAGGTCGAGGCAGGCCTCGCGCGCCTGGTCGTCCGTGCGGCCATGCCGTCGTGCCGCCAGCGTCAGGTTGCCCCAGACGCTGCGGTGATTGAACAGCGGATAGTTCTGCGCGACGACGCCGACCTCGCCCGGCTGCACCTCGCGCTGCTGGGCGTTCAGGCGCACGCTGCCGCAGGTGGGCCGCTGCAGGCCGGCGATGCAACGGAACAGCTGCGACTTGCCGATGCCCGAGGGGCCCAGCAGGCACACCACCTGGCCCTGGGGCCGGTCGTCGCGCCGGATGTTGTCGATGTGGCCGCTGACGCCTTCGAGGATGGGGCGGTCGTAGTGAACGCAGACGTTGTCGATGGTGAGCAATCGCTCGCCGATCGTGTAGGCAGGATGTCCGGTCATGTGCGGGCCTGTTCCTTTCCAAGCGTACTCCAGGGGCACACGGCGTCCTTGAGCAGCGAGAGCAGCGCATCCTGCGCCAGGCCGAAGGCCAGGATGGTCAGCTGGATCGCGAAGACGCCGGCCAGCAGGAAGTAGCGGTTCTGGTTCAGCAGCATCGCGCCGATGCCGCCAGCCGAGCGCGTCATGCCTTCGACCAGCGTCAGCAGCGTCCAGCCGATGGCCGCGTTCTGGCGCATGAGGTCGAGGATCACGTCGGCCTTGCCCAGCACCACCACCTCTCCGGTGATGCGCCAGTGGCGCATGCCCAGCGTGCGGCAATGGTCGATCTGGTCGCGCGGCGTGGCCGCCAGGTCCGCCAGCAAGGCCGTCACCATGAAGACGAACATGCCGAAGGCAAGGATCCACACCCGCAGCGCGTTGGCGTCGCTGGAGATCAGCATGAACACATAGGTCAGGCCGGCAAAGCCCAGGAAGCGCAGGGTCGACGCCAGCTTCGCCACCGGCGTGAACACGGGCGCGGTGGCGAGGGCGGCGACGGCCACGGCCGCCAGCGTCGACACGACGAGGGCCAGCACGCTCACCTTGACGCTGGTCCACAGTTCGAACAGCAAGCCCTGGTGTCGCACGAGATCCACCCAGGCGGCGCCGATCTCGACGGGCGACGGCAGCGTCTTGCAGCCACTGGCCGCCCACAGCCCGATGGCCGCGAGTGCCTGCACGGCGAGCAGCGTCTTCAGCCAACGCGCACGCACGGGCGTGAACGGCAGCAGCAGGTTGACGAGTCTCAATTCATCCTCCATGGCGAGCCGCCCGCTCGTTCGGCGCGGGCGGCTCTGTTTGCGCGTCGCGCCTCACTCGGTGCGCACGAGCGCGATGTCGACGCGGCGGTTGTGCGCGCGGCCGTCGGCGGTGTCGTTGGCGGCCACCGGCTGCTGGTCGCCATAGGCCCGGGTGCGCACGCGCTCCTTGGGGAACGACGAGGACGCGTTGGCCTGCAGCCAGGCGCTGACCGCCTCGGCGCGGCGCTTGGACAGCGCCAGGTTGGACGCCGGGTCGCCGATGTTGTCGGTGTGGCCCGAGATCTGCACCGTCAGGCCGGAGACGGCCACCTGGTCGAGCATCTCGTCGAGCACGGCGATCGCCTGCGGACGGAACGTCGCCTTGCCGGTGTCGAACTCGATGGCCCACGAACGCTTGGCGAAGGTGGACGTCGCGGGCGCGTTCGCATCGAACACCGGCGTGGCCGGACGCGCCGCGGCGGCCGCCGTGGCCTCGGAGGCGAGCGCCTGCACGTAGCTCGGGTTGACCACCGACTCGTAGGGCAGCACCACCGGCATCTCCCGCGGATACAAGGTCCTGGCGATGCCGCCATAGACCGTGTAGACGCGCTTGTACAGGTTGTCGTTGCCGTTCAGGCCCAGCAGGTACAGGTTGTCGGCCAGGTTGTTGGTTGTCGAACCGCCCAGGCGGATGTCCAGGCCCTTGGAGTCCTTCTCCACCACGCCGCGGTGGTACCTGGCCCACCACTGCGGGGTCTGCTCCTTCATGACCTTGGACATCACGGTGGATGCCGCCAGCAGGTTGGCGTCGCTGGCCTTGACCGCGTCGCTGGCCTCGAACGAGGCGGCCAGCAGGTTCTTCACGAAGGCCGGGTTCTGCGCCATCCACTGCTTGTTGCCGATGATCGCGGCGGGCATCTGCCACATGTATTCGCGGGTCGACGCGACGGCGGCCAGGCCGCCCACTTCGCGCGCGATCTTGACGTCGCCGGGCGTCCACGTGGCCGTACCGTTCTGGCACACCCGGCGGCTCTCGCCGGTGAGCTTGCCGCCGCTGACGACGGGACGCGTCTCGCACGCGCCCTTGCTGGCGGCGATCAGCTTCTCGTCGGCTTCGGTGAATGCGCCCACCGACACGAAGTTCATCGCGTTCGGGTCGTAGGTCTTCGGGTCGGCGTTGACCGGGATCTTGTTGTCGGCCGCGTACTTGATGCAGATGTTCCAGTCGCCGTCGCGCAGCACCGCGCCGATGAGCGATCCGCGCGCCTTCTGCGGGTCGGCGACCACTTCGGCGGGCAGCATGCACTTGTCCTCGCCGCGCGAGTAGCCGAGCGCGCCGACGACCTCGATCTGCTGGCCGAGCTTGTCGAGCGCGGCCTTGGCGGACGCGGCATAACCGGGCAATGCGTCGCCCATGATGACGACGAAGGCGGCGCCCTTGGCCGGACGCGCGACGCCGCTGGCCACCTCCTGCGCGAACAGGGCCTGCTCGGCCACCATCTGCGAGTAGTCGTCCTGCCGCTCGAGCGTCAGGTGCACGCCGTGGCGCGCCATCAGGCTGTCGGCGGTCGTGTTGACGTCGCCGTTGGCGAAGGCCAGGCCGGCCTCCGCGTTCCACGGCAGCAGCAGCGTACGCGCCGTGTAGTCGCCGGTGGCCGGGGCCAGCGTCGACGTGACGAGCGTGTCCGGCACGACATTGGCGGCCCCCGCGGTCGAACCGGCGACGGGCACGTCGGCCTGGCTGGGCACCGTGCTGGCGGTCACGCTGTTGGCGCGTGCGACCTGCGCGTAGCGGTTGATGCCCACCCACGCGCCGGCGACGGCCGTGACGATCAGGATGAGCCTGGGAAGCGGCTTGATGGCCATGATGAATTCCTTTCGATGTCTGGTTGCTTCTTGACGAATGACTCAGTGGCTGGACTGGCCGAACCAGTCGAGCCCCGGCGTGTCGTTGCCGGTGTTGCGGGGCCGTGCCGGACCGCCGCGCGTCTCGCGCGCCCCGCCCTCGGGGTGGTTCTCGATCAGCAGGCGCTTGGCGTCGCCCAGCACGATCGAGTCGGCGTTCTTCTCCCAGTCGGCGAGCAGCTCGACGGCCTGCTGTTCATAGACGCCGTTGCGCAGGTCGATCGACTGCATGAAGGTGTCGGACATGCGCACGAAGTCTTCGATCTCGCCGATGCGCATCGCGTAGTCCGCGGCGACGTATTCGTTGGCCATGTCGTAGAGCTCGCGCGCGCTCGGATCGCCGTGGATGATGGCCATCGCCGACTTCATCGCGGAGTAGGCCTCCTTGGCCATCGCGCGCTTGCGCTCCTTGATGGAGACCTCCTGCGTCATGTCCTCGATGAGGAAGGTGGACACCTCCTGGTACTTCACCAGCACGCGATGCAGCAGCTCCATCTTGGCCAGCAGGTCCTGGTAGGTCAGGTTGGCCTCGGCCATGCGGCCGGCCTTGCGCGACTGCGCGGCGGCCACCATCGTCAGGCCCTTCTTCTTCGCCTCGCTGACCAGGCCGAGCGCGCCCGACTTGGCCTGGTCGTTCTGGCGGATCTCTTCCTTGCAGGCGCGGATCATTCCGGACAGGCGCGAGATGCGGCCGTTCATGTCGACCAGCTTCTTCTTCAGGTCCTCGATGTAGTTCTTCATGATCCCGATCGGATCGATCTCGACGAAGACCTGCGTCAGACGGCGCATCGCGCTCATGTACGCCCAGGCGCCCAGACGCCAGAAGCGCTTGTCGGTGATCACGAAGAACAGGGCGACCGCGGCCACGCCCAGCAGCGAGGCGTAGATCGTGTTCTCCAGCAGCGTGATGATGGCCGGCAGCGCGCGATACAGCAGCATGCCGGCGCCGCAGACGAGCGCGACGCCGACCACCTGGCCGGTGACGCCTTCCTTGCGCTCCCAGAAGCTGCGCGGCTTGTAGTCGGTGGGAATGATGTCGTTCATGATGGTTCCTTGCGTGTGTGCTTGTTCAGGCGAGGTAGCGCAGCACCGTCGCCTTGGCGGCGTCCAGGGCCTGCGCCACCGACCTGGCGGCGGCATCGAACTGGCGTTGCACGCCGGCGAGCTCCTGGCGCTTGGCATCGATCTCGCGCGTCAGCAGCGCCTGGCGTTCGCGGTCGCGCGCGACCGTCGCCTCGATCTGCTGGATGCGCGCCTCGGTGTCCTCGCGCAGCCGCGCCACCTGCTGGGCGGCCGCATCGATGTTGGTCGTCAGCGCCTGCAACTCCTGCGAGCGCGCGACGATCTCCTGGCGCTCCTTGTCCTCGAGCTGCGCCGCAAAGCGCGCGGCCTCGGCCTCGAGCGCGGGCAGGTGCTGCATGGCGATCGCCTGCACCACCTGGTCGACGCTGCGCGAGCTCTTGATCAATGCGTAGGCCGCCTGGTAGCGCGTGCGCTCGTCGACCACGATGGTCTCGAGCGGCGCCAGCTTCTCGGTCAGCGCGGTGTAGGCCGTGGCCTTGGACAGCACCTGCGCCATCAGGGCCGCGGCCATCGGCGACATCGCCGCGGGCGGTGTGTCGACCGCGGCGGTGGCCGTGGCCGGCGCATCGGCCGGCGCCCTGCTGCCCTGCAGCTTGGCGCGGCGCGTCGCCGCGATCGGGTCTTCGTCGATCAGGGCGCCCTTGACCGCGCCCCACAGTTGCGCGCCCAGGCCATGCCGGGATGCCGTCTCGTCGATGTCAGCCATGTCAGTCGCCTCGTCAAAGCGCGCCGTGTCCGGCGCATGGCGTGACTTGACCCGAGCGGCCGTATGGGCCGCATATGGCAACGTTAGGAATCCGTTAGGAGGCAGCTGGAGCGCTACAGGCCGTCATCCTGCGCGCAGTCGCAGGATCCACCCCCGCAATGGCGTCTCCAGGGTGGATTCCACGACTTCGCGCGGAATGACACGCTGCGCGCAGCTCAGGCGATGTGCCGCACGATCATGTCGACCAGCCGCTTGAAGTCGATCGGCTTGGCGATGTGGTCGACCATGCCGGCGGCCAGGCACTCGCGGCGCTCGTCCTGCATGGCGTGCGCGGTCTGGCCGATCACGGGCAGGTCGGGCGCAAGCTCGAGGATGCGGCGCGTGGCTTCGTAGCCGTCCATCTCGGGCATCTGGATGTCCATCAGCACCACGTCGAAGGATTCGCGGCCGTCGGCCAGCACGCGGTTGACGGCCTGGCGCCCGTCGCCCACGATCGTCGTGTCGGCGCCTTCGATCTCGAGCGCGCGCTCGAGCACCAGCTGGTTGACCTCGTTGTCCTCCGCGACGAGCACGCGCACGCCGTCCAGGCGGCGCGTGCCGCCCCAGCTCGAGTCGCGCTCCAGTTCGGGTGGCGTGCCGGTGGCCGGGATCCACGGCAGGCGCAGCTCGAACACGCTGCCCACGCCGGGCTGGCTGCGCACCTGCACGACGCCGCCCATCAGCTCGGCGAGCCGCCGGCTGATGGCTAGGCCGAGCCCGGTGCCGCCGAAGCGGCGCGTGGTCGAGGTGTCGGCCTGCTGGAAGGCGTCGAACAGGTGGTTCAGCTGCTCGGGCGCGATGCCGATGCCGCTGTCGGCGACGCGATAGACGATGCGCTGGCCCGGTTCGCCCGGCTCGAGCCCCACGCTGACCTTGACGCTTCCTACCTCGGTGAACTTGATCGCGTTGGACAGCAGGTTGACCAGCACCTGCTGCGTGCGCAGCGCGTCCCCCATGCAACGATCCGGCAGCGCCGGGTCGAATTCGAGCTCGAGCGCGATCTGCTTTTCGACGGCCCGGTCGCGCAGTAGCGCCACCGCTTCTTCGGCCAGGGCGCGCGGCGAGATGGGGCGCTGCTCCACGCGCAGCTTGCCGACCTCGATCTTCGAGAAGTCCAGCACGTCGTTGACGATGCCCAGCAGCAGCCGGCCCGAGTTGAGGATCGCGGCGAAGTTGGCCGCGGTGCGCGGGTCGGCGGTGTCGCGCAGGCCGATCTGGGCGAGTCCGAGCAGGCCGTTGAGCGGCGTGCGGATCTCGTGGCTCATGTTGGCCAGGAACTCGCTCTTGGCGTTGGCCAGTTCCACCGCATTCAGGCGCGCGCGCTCGCGGTCAGCCTCCAGCGAGTGGCGATCGGTGATGTTGCGCACGAACATGATCACCTGGTCGGGGCCCAGCGGCAGCGTGCGCGCCTCGAAGTAGCGCTCGCCTTCGGGGAACGGCAGCGCGTATTCGACGACCACGATGTCCTTGGTCGCGATGGCCTCGGCGATCGCCGCCTGCAGTGCGTCGGCGGCGGGCGCCGGCAGCAACTGGTCGAGGCGCCGCCCCAGCAGGTTGGCGCCGTTCGTGTACATGTCCTCCTCGCGGCCGATGCGGAAATCGATCACCGTGCCGTCCTGGCGCATGCGGAAGTACCGATCGGGCATCGCGTCGAGCACGCGGCTCAGTTCGGCGGTGCGTTGCGACACGATGCGTTCGAGTTCGAGCTTGCGCTCTTCCAGCGTGCGCGTGGCCAGCCGCTGCGCAGTCAGGTCGAAGTACGAGGCCAGCACCAGGTCCTCGCCGCCCACGGTCACGCGCATCGCCGAGAACGAGGCGTGGAAGATGTCGCCCGACCGCGTGCGGAACGGCGCCTCGACGTTGCGCACCTCGCCCACGCGCCCGAGCGTCGACATCGCCTGGTCGCGCAGCTGGATGTCGACCCAGATGTTGAGCTCGAGGCTGTCGCGGCCGATCGCCTGCTCGCGGGCGAAGCCGAACATCGAGATGAAGGCGTCGTTGACGTCCAGGAAGCGCTTGTCGTCGTAGCGCGCCAGCCCGAGCCCGGACGGGCTCAGGCGGAACATCGTCGCGAAGCGCGCTTCGCTGTCGCGCAGGTCGCTCACGGCGCGCTCGCGCTCCTCGGTCAGCTCGTAGCCCTCGAGCGCGCGGCCGATGTCCTCCGACAGGCGCTCCAGCAGCGCGAGCTCGCCCGCGTCGAAGAACTGGATCGCCGACGAGTACATCGTGAACACGCAGACCGTGCGGCCGTGGACCTTCAGCGGATACGCCGACGACGAGCGGTAGCCCAGGGCCAGCGCGCTGTCGCGCCACGCGGCCATGCCCGGATCGGATCCGATGTCGGTGGAGTGCATCGCGCGTCCTTCGCGGAACGCCTGCACGCTGGGGGCGTAGCCGAGCGGCCCGGCGGCCAGCGAGGCGTGCGGCGGCGCCAGGTAGGTGCCGGTGGTGCCGGCCCATGCGACGGGGACCAGGTCGCCGGTCTGCGCGTCGGGGCGGCCGACCCACGCCATGCGCAGGCCGCCGTCGCGCACCATGATCTGGCAGATCGCGTTGAACAGCGGCTCGGGGGCGCGTTCGCGCGCGATGGCCGCATGCACGTTGGTCAGCACCTGGTAGAGGCGGTTCAGGCGGCGCAGGTGGCGTTCGTCGTCGCGGCGCTGCGTGACGTCGCGGCCGATGCTCAGCACGCCGGTCAGTTCGCCATGCGAGCCGAACACCGGGGTGTGCAGCGACTCCACCAGCTCCTGGTGGCCGTCGTGCGCGTACGTCAGCGTGAACTGGTGCGGCACCGGTGCGCGCACCTCGAGCGCGCGCTGGTCGGCGGCCGCGAATTCGGCAGCGACCGCGGCCGGCAGGAAGGCGCTGGCCGGATGGCCGATCAACTCGTTCTCCGGAGCCCCGATGAAGCGCTCGAAGCGCACGTTGCAGGCCAGGAAGCGGCCGTCCAGGCCCTTGAACCAGACCAGGTCGGGCAACGTGTCGATCAGCGTGCGCAGGCGCCGCGCCTGGCTGTCGATCTCGGCCGTCTTGTCGCGCACCGCGCGCCGCAGCGCCAGGCCCCACGACACGGCGACGACGGCCGCGATGGCCAGCACAGCCGCGCCCGCGATGAAGACGCGCAGCCAGCGGCCGCCGGCCAGCGGCGCGCCGAACCATTTGTCTTCCAGCGCCTTCTTCTCGGCCGGCGAGATCTGGTCGAAACCTTTCTCGATCAGCGACAGCGTGGCGGCATCGCCGCGCCGCACCGCGCGGTGCATGTGGCCGTAGTACATGACGAAGGCCTCGCGAAAGCGCTGCGAGGCGTCGGCCTTGTACAGGTAGTACTCGGCGGACGGACCGTCCATGCAGAAGATCTTCGGGCCTCCGCCCACGGCGGCGGCGATCAGGCTCTGGTAGCTCGGATAGGTGTCGATCAGGGTGACGCCGCCGGCGCGCAGGCGGTCGATGCAGACGTCGCCCGACAGCGCCGCCACGTGAAAGCCCCTGAGCGACTCCAGATCGACCAGGCCCTTGACGCTGCTGTCCGCATAGATCGGCTCGCGCACGTCGGCGAACGGCGCGGTGAAGTCCATCGTGCGGGCGCGCTCGGCCGACCAGAAGATCGTGTCGATGACATCGGCGCCGCCGTCGGCCAGCCGGTGCATCGCGTCCGCCCATTCGACCGGCTGCAGGTCGACGTGAACGCCGGTCTTCTTCTCCCAGAGCGCCCACTCGTCGGCCACCAGGCCCTTCGGGCGGCCGTCCTCGCCGCGGAACAGGTAGGGCGGATAGTTGTCGGCGCCGACGACGCGCAGCACGCTCGGCATCGAGGCCGCGCCGGCGGCGGGCGGCGCCGCGGCAGATACGGCATGGGGTACAGGCGGCGCGGCCGTCGCGTTGCCGGCCAGCAGCGCATGCAAGGCCAGCAACAGCGCGATCGAGGCGCCACGCACGCCGGTGACGTGTCGCGCGGTGGGGGCGAAATCGGGAATCAGGGCGTTAGTCCGACAGTCGCGTCACGCCTTCGAGCGTGCACGCATAGACCGCGTTGCGCAGGGCCGCGATGGCCTCGTAGCGCGGGAAGCTGCGGCGCCAGGCCAGCACGACGCGACGCGTGGGCACCGGCGGCTCGAACGGGATGTAGGTGACCAGGGCGTGCGACTGCGGATCGTCCATGCCATGCGCGATCGACAGGCGCGGCACCACCGTGACGCCCATGCCGGAGGCGACCATGTGCTTGATCGTCTCCAGCGAGGAGCCCTCGAAGCTCTTGCGGATGCCTTCGGCGTCGTTGGAAAAGCGCGCGAACTCCGGGCACACCTCCAGCACGTGGTCGCGGAAGCAGTGGCCGGTGCCCAGCAGCAGCATGGTCTCCTGCTTCAGGCGCTCCGACGAGATCGAGCTCTCCTTGGCCAGGGGATGCGAGCGCGGCACCGCCACCACGAAAGGCTCGTCGTACAGCCGCGCGGTGGCCAGGCCGCTGTCGGGAAACGGTTCGGCCATGATCGCGCAATCGAGCTCGCCGGTGCGCAGCATGTCCAGCAGCTTGACGGTGAAGTTCTCCTGCAGCATCAGCGGCATCTGCGGCGTCAGCTCGATGGCATGGCGCACCAGCTGCGGCAGCAGGTAGGGGCCGATGGTGTAGATGATGCCCAGCTTGAGCGGGCCGGACAGCGGATCCTGTCCGCGCTTGGCGATCTCCTTGATCGCCGCGGCCTGCTCGATGACGCTCTGCGCCTGGCGCACGATGGCGGTGCCCAGCACCGTCAGGCTGACCTCGCTGCTTCCGCGCTCGAAGATCTTGACGTCGAGCTCTTCCTCGAGCTTCTTGATGGCCACCGACAACGTGGGCTGCGACACGAAGCACGCCTCGGCCGCGCGGCCGAAATGGCGTTCGCGCGCGACCGCGACGATGTAGCGCAGTTCGGTGAGTGTCATGGTTCGTATTGTGATGATTCCGGATCGAAACGGGGGACCCGTGTTGACCCGGGACGCGGGATACCGCGACCCGGGGATTGGCACCCGAGCCGTCAGGCCTTCATCCACTCCAGCTTGCCGCCAAGCCAGCGCTCGACATGCGCCGACGCGGCCCCCGGCGCGCGCGCCAGCAGCTCCGGCGCGACCCGGCGCACATGGGCCAGCAGCGGCGCGTCTTCCTCCAGGTCGGCGAAGCGCAGCAGCTGGTCGCCCGACTGCCGTGCGCCCATGAACTCTCCGGGCCCGCGGATCTGCAGGTCGCGCCGGGCGATCTCGAAGCCGTCGGTGGTGTCGGCCATCGCCCTGAGCCGCTCCTTGCCCACCAGCGACAGCGGCGGCGCGTACAGCAGCACGCAGACGCTGGCGGCGCTGCCCCGCCCCACCCGCCCGCGCAGCTGGTGCAGCTGCGCCAGCCCGAAGCGTTCGGCGTGCTCGATCACCATCAGGCTGGCGTTGGGGACGTCGACGCCGACCTCGATCACGGTGGTGGCCACCAGCAGGGGCAGCTCGCCGGACTTGAAGCGCGCCATCGTGGCCGCCTTGTCGGCCGGCTTCATGCGGCCGTGCAGCAAGCCGACGCCGATCCCGGGCAGCGCCGCGGCCAGGGCGGCGTGGGTGTCGGTGACGTTCTGCAGCGTCAGCGGCTCGGCGCGGCCGGCATGTTCGGCGGCGGCGTTCTCGGCGTCTTCCGATTCCTCGATCAACGGGCAGACCCAGTAGACCTGGCGCCCTGCCGCGATCTCGTCGCGGATGCGCTCGACGATCTCGGGCCGCCGCGTGTCCGCGAACACGCGCGTGACGATGGGCGTGCGCCCCGGCGGCAGTTCGTCGATGGTGCTGACGTCCAGGTCGGCGAAGTAGGTCATCGCCAGCGTGCGCGGGATCGGCGTGGCGGTCATCATCAGCAGGTGCGGCTCCAGACCCTCGATGGCCAGCTTGCGGCGCAGCGCCAGGCGCTGCTGCACGCCGAAGCGGTGCTGCTCGTCCACGATGGCCAGCCCCAGGCGCGCGAACTCCACGCCCTCCTGGATCACCGCATGCGTGCCGACGACCAGCCGCGCCGAGCCGCTGGCCGCCTGTTCCAGTGCCTTCGCGCGCGCCTTGCCCTTGCGGCTGCCGCTGAGCCAGGCGACCTCGATGCCCAGCGGCTCCAGCCACTGCACCAGCTTGGCGAAATGCTGCTCGGCCAGGATCTCGGTGGGCGCCATCAGCGCGCACTGCCAGCCGGCGTCCATCGCCACGGCGGCCGCCAGCGCCGCGACCACCGTCTTGCCGGCGCCGACGTCGCCCTGCAGCAGCCGGTGCATCGGCCGCGGCCCGGCCAGGTCGGCCACGATCTCGTCGACCACGCGCCCTTGCGCCGCGGTCAGCCCGAACGGCAGCACGCCCAGCAGCTTCTCGTGCACGCCGCCGGCGCGCGGCGCGATCTCGGGGGCGCGCAGCAGCGCGCGTTCCGCGCGCGAGGCCAGCTGCGACAGCTGCTGGGCAAGCAGCTCCTCGAACTTCAGGCGCTGCGCCGCCGGGTGGCTGCCGTCTTCCAGCGCGTGCAGCGACACGTCCGCCGGCGGATGGTGCAGCGTCTCCACGGCCGTGCGCAGCGAGGGCAGGCCGGCCGGCACCACCTGCGGCGGCAGCACTTCCTGCAGCGGTGCGCGGCCCAGGCTGCCCGCGATAGCCTTGCGCAGGTAGGGCTGCGGCAGCTGGGCCGTGGTCGGATAGACCGGCGTCAGCGACGGCGGCAGCGGCGCGCCGGGCGTCACCGCCTTGAAGGCGGGATGCACCATCTCGCGGCCGAGGAAGCCGCCGCGGATCTCCCCCCGCACGCGCACGTGCTGGCCGGGCGCGAAGGTCTTCTGGTGCGAGGGATAGAAGTTGAGAAAACGCAGCACCAGCTCGGCCTGCGAGTCGTCGGTGATCTTGGCGACGAACTGGCGCCGCCCGCGCGATTCCACGCGCGACTCGAGAACTACGCCCTCAACCTGCACCTTCTCGCCGGGACGTGCGCGGGCGATCGGCGTAACCTGTGTTTCGTCCTCGTAGCGCAGCGGAAGATGCAGTGCGAGGTCGATCGGGCGCACCAGTCCCAGGCGCTGCAGCGCGCGTTGCGGCCCACTGAGTTCCGCTTTTGGAAGCTCGCGCTGCTCGTCGGCGATGGGCGGGTTCGACATGGTCGCGATTCTCGCGCCTGTCGTGTTGTTTCCCGGCGCGCCAATCGAACGAATCTGCACATCCGCGTACAAGCCGATACCCCCGTGGTCCGCCAGTTGCCTGACAATATCGCCTGTCCGATCGGACTCCCCTCCTCAACGTCCTGCCTCCCAATCAACGAACGCAGGATCAGCAGCTCAACATGCGCCTCATTGCCCGTTTTGTCGTCCTGATGGTTGCCGTCTTCGGCGTTAGCCTGGCCTTTGCCTGGGCCTGGGACAAATCAGACAAGCCGCAGGAAACCTCGGCCCGCGCAGATTCCTGACCGCCGCGTGGCCGACGCCAACGTCGCGATGCCGCGCGATGCCGTCCACCTGCCGCCGCCCTCCGGCGGCTTGCGCCTCGGCGACTTCGATTTCGAGCTGCCCGACGACCTGATTGCCCAGCATCCCGCGGCGGAACGCAGCGGGTCGCGGCTGCTCGACGGCACGGCCACGCCGTTCGCGGATCGGATCTTTAGAGAACTGCCGTCGCTGCTGAAGGCCGGCGACCTCATCGTGTTCAACGACACCCGCGTGATCAAGGCGCGGCTGTTCGGCGCCAAGGCCACCGGCGGCGGCGTCGAGGTGCTGGTCGAGCGCGTGCTGCCGCCACTCGAGGCTTGGGCCCACATCCGCGCCAGCAAGTCGCCCAGGCCCGGCACCACGCTGACCTTCGGCGACGCGGCCGCAGGCACGGCCTTCGAGGTGCAGGTGCTCGGACGCTGCGGGCCCGAGGACGCCATGTTCCACCTGCGCTTTCCGCAGGACGTCTTCGCGTTGCTGGAGCAGCACGGCCACGTGCCGCTGCCGCCCTACATCGCGCACGCGGACGAGGCCGACGACGTGCGCCGCTACCAGACCGTCTTCGCCGACCGGCCCGGCGCCGTCGCGGCACCCACCGCGGCGCTGCACTTCGACGAGGCGCTGCTGACCGAGATCGCGGCTCGCGGCGTGCAATCGGCGCGCGTCACGCTGCATGTCGGCGCGGGCACCTTCCAGCCGGTGCGCAGCGACGACCTGGCCGAGCACAAGATGCACACCGAGTGGTTCGACGTGCCGCAGGCCACGGTCGACGCCGTGCTGCGCACGCGCGCGGCGGGCGGACGCGTCATCGCGATCGGCACCACCACCGTTCGCGCGCTGGAGTCGGCGGCCACCGCGGCTGCCCAGGCGGGCTTGCCGGGAACGCTGCAGGCCGGCGGCGGCGAGACGCGCATCTTCATCACGCCCGGCTACCGCTTCCAGGTGGTCGACCGCCTGGTGACCAACTTCCACCTGCCCAAGAGCACGCTGATGATGCTGGTCAGTGCGTTCTCCGGCATGGAGCGCATCCGCGCGCTCTACGCGCATGCGATCGCGCAGCGCTACCGCTTCTTCAGCTACGGCGACGCGATGCTGCTCGATCGGGCAGACGGCTGAACTAGCAGCTCTCGCATCCGGCGGCCGCCAGCCACGGGTCGCGCTCGTTCTGGCCGAAGGTGCTGACCAGGAAGTCGACGAACGCGCGCGTGCGCATCGGCACGTGCTTGCGCGTGGGCATGGCGGCGAACAGCGTGAGGGTGCGCATGTGCCAGTGCGGCAGCACGCGCTCCAGCGCCTGCTCCATCAGTGCGTCCTCCGCCATGAAGGACGGCAGTCCGGCGATGCCCAGGCCGGCCAGCGCGGCGGCGTAGAGCGTGTCGCTGTGCGTCGTCATCAGCGGCGGCATCCTCTTCAGCTCCACGACCTCCGGATCGCCGTCGCCCCAGGCCGGCTTGAAGCTCAGTTCGCGCTGCTCGCTGGGCGGCATCGGCATCAAGGTGTCGTGGTTCGCGAGGTCGCGCGGATGCTTCGGGCGCCCGTGCTGGTCGAGGTATTCCGGCGTCGCGCACAGCACCACTTCCGCGGTCGCGATGCGGCGCGCGATGAACGCGCCCTCGATGGGCTTGACGCGCTGCACGATGATCGTCACGTCGTGGTTCTCGTCGGGCGCGTCCACCGACGGCATCACCGTCAGCTCGAGCGACACCTTGGGGTGGAGCGCGCGAAAGCGCGGCAGGTGCTTGGCGAGCTGGTGCACCGCGAAGCCCGGCGGCACCAGCACGCAGAGCTTGCCGCGGGCCTCGGCCGTCGCGATGCTGGCGACGGCTTCGGCGTCGTCCACCTCGCTCAGGATGCTGCGCACGCGCTCCAGGTATTCCTCGCCCACGTCGGTCAGCGCGAGGCGGCGCGTCGTGCGATTGATCAGGCGCGCGCCCAGGTGCTCCTCGAGCTCGGCGACCAGGCGCGTCGCGACCGCGGGGGCGATGTCCAGCGCATTGGCCGCCTTGGCAAAGCCTCCGGCATCGATGACGCGGGAAAACACCCGCATGGCGCGCAGCTGGTCCATCTGATTCTTCCCAAAACGGCAATAAACAATTCTACGGCTGCTTCTTTATCCTCAAAGTTCTGCGGAATACAGTGAAGACATCGATGAAGCGCACACACCTACGCGTCACCGAGGCCCGGGAAGAGCCCAAGGCAACCCCCGGACATCCTCAAACCGTTGAACAAGGAAAATTCATCATGCAAGTCCGCCAAGTCATCGCCGCCGCCCTGCTCGCCGTCACCGCCGTGGGCGCGATGTCGCAGGAAATCGATTCGAGCGAAAACCTGCAGGGCAAGAGCCTGGCCGCCGCCGCTGCCAAGGCCGCCGACGCTGGTCGCACGCGTGCGTCGGTCGTCGCCGAGACGCGCAACCTGAAGGCCGATGGCCAGTTGGACGTCATCGGCGAGCGCGCCGATGCCCCCGCCGTGAGCGTCGTGCCGCAGCCGCAACTGGCCGGCCGCACGCGCGCCGATGTGAAGGCCGAGCTGGCCCAATGGCGCCAGACGCACAAGCTGGTCGCCGGCGAACGCGGCTGAACGCGGCGTCGTCCTGCGCGTCGTTGCAGGATCCACCCCCGGGCGGTGCGATGGAAGTCGCGCCGCCCGTTGCGTTGGGGCGGCGACAATAGCCGGATGTTGAAATTCGAAGTCCTGGGCACCGACGCCCACGCGCGCCGCGGGCGCCTGACGTTGAACCATGGCGTCGTCGAGACGCCCGTCTTCATGCCCGTCGGCACCTATGGCACGGTCAAGGGCGTGCTGCCGCGCTCGCTCGAGGAGATGGGCGCACAGATCATCCTGGGCAACACCTTCCACCTGTGGATGCGGCCCGGCCTGGACGTGATGGCCCAGTTCGGCGGCCTGCACCAGTTCGAGGGCTGGAAGGCGCCGATCCTGACCGACTCCGGCGGCTTCCAGGTGTGGTCGCTCGGCGAGATGCGCAAGATCTCGGAAGAAGGCGTGCGCTTCGCGTCGCCCGTCAACGGCGACAAGCTGTTCCTGACGCCCGAGATCAGCATGCAGATCCAGACGGTGCTCAATTCCGACATCGTGATGCAGTTCGACGAATGCACGCCTTACGAGACCAAGGGCGTCCTGACGACCGAGCGCGAGGCCCGGCTGTCGATGGAACTGTCGCTGCGCTGGGCGGCGCGCTGCCGCGACGAGTTCGAGCGCCTGGACAACCCGAACGCGCTGTTCGGCATCGTGCAGGGCGGCATGTTCGAGTCGCTGCGCGAACTCTCGCTCGACGCCCTGGTGGCGATGGACTTTCCCGGTTACGCGATCGGCGGCGTGTCGGTGGGCGAGCCCAAGGAAGACATGCAGCGCCTGGTGGCCCACACGCCGCACCGCCTGCCCGCGCACAAGCCGCGCTACCTGATGGGCGTGGGCACGCCGGAAGACCTGGTCCATGGTGTGGCGCACGGGGTCGACATGTTCGACTGCGTCATGCCCACCCGCAATGCGCGCAACGGCCACCTGTTCACCCGCTTCGGCGACCTGAAGGTGCGCAACGCGCGCCACAAGAGCGACCAGACGCCGGCCGACGCGAGCTGCGGCTGCTACACCTGCCTGAACTTCAGCCGGGCGTACCTGCACCACCTGGACCGCTGCGGCGAGATGCTGGGCCCGATGCTCAACACCATCCACAACCTGCACTACTACCTGAACCTCATGCGCGAGGTGCGCGCGTCGCTCGACGAAGGTCGCTTCGCCGAGTTCCGGGTGCAGTTCGCGCGCGATCGCGCGCGGGGAGTCTAGCGGGGCGAGGCGTTCCTCAGCGGG
>Ga0209759_1000926_pt1 | contig 21318 bp, 17 predicted proteins | sample AraplaCL_Col_mMS_FD_184261 | JGI IMG/M metagenome (GOLD analysis project Ga0209759, IMG submission 184261) | Arabidopsis root microbial communities from the University of North Carolina, USA - plate scrape CL_Col_mMS (SPAdes) (version 2) | ecosystem: Host-associated > Plants > Roots >...
TGACGTTGGGGCCGCGGTGCACGATCTCGCCCAACTGGTTCGGGCCGAGCAGATTGCCTTGATCGTCCATCACCGCCGCTTCGTTCACCATGCAGGGCTGGCCCCAGTAGTTTCCGGTGCGCTGCAGCTGCTGGTTGGGCGCGAAATACATCGTCATCGGGAAGATTTCGGTCTGCCCGGAGCCGAGCGCAAAGTTGGGGCACACCTCGGCAATCAGGCGTTCGAGCAGCGGCTTGGCCATCGGCGCCATCGCATACAGGCACAGGCGCAGGCTGGACAGATCTCGCTGCGCGCGCAGCGGATGGTGCAGAAGCGCGGCGTACATGAGCGGCAGGCCGAACAGCTGCGTGATGCGCTCGTTCGCAATCGCGTCGAGCAGCGCTGCCGGATCAAAGCCGCGCTGGATGACGAGCGTGGCGCCCACCATCATGGCGGACGCGGCCGTCGCAAACTGCGCGCAGTGGAACATCGGCAGCAGGCACGAGAACACGTCGGTCTCGTTCAGATTGAGGCCGGCGATGTTGGACATCAACGCGGCATGCACCGAGCGGTGCGAGTGCATTGCGCCCTTCGGCCGGCCGGTCGTGCCGCTGGTGTACATGATGAGCGCGAGATCGCGATCGTCGATCACCACGGCGGGCAGCGTATCGGCGTGGCCTTGCAGCGCCTGCTCCACGGTTTGCGGGCCATCGGCAACCGGTGCGCCGAAGCATTGATGCGCGGGCAGCGCGAGCGCCGACAGCGTGTCGCGCAGCGCCGGGTAAAGCGCTGCGTCGATCACCACGTGCCGCGCCTCGGCATGCTCGAGGATGTAGCGCACATCGTCCGGACCGAGCATCGCGTTGATCGGCACCCACACCAGCCCCGCCTTGAGAATGCCGTACGCGGCCACCAGAAACTGCGCGGAGTTCCCGCACACCATCGCGACCTTGTCGCCGGGCGTGAGGCCGCTTGCAAGCAGCGCGTGCGCATAGCGATTGCTGTCTGCATTGAGTTCGCCATGCGTCATGCGGCGCGGGCCGTCCACCAGCGCGACCTTCGCGCCGAACTTGCGTGCACTGCGATGCAACGTGTCGCCCAGCGCCACCCGGTTCAGCAGGTTGGCTTCAAGCGTGGTGTCTGGTGTGGCTTCGGACATGGGACGTCTCCTGTGGACTGCATTGACCGCATTGACCGCATTGACCGCACGAATTGCATGACGAAACGATGGAGCCGTCAGGCCGCGGCAATCTCCATCAGCAACCCGCCGGGCGCAACCTGCGCCCCGACCTGGGTGAACAGACCTTTCACCTCGCCTGCGAGCGGCGCGGCAATGCTGTGCTCCATCTTCATCGCCTCGACCACCAGCAGCACCTGACCGGCGCAGACCGCCTCGCCTTGGGCCACGTGCACGGCAACCACGCGGCCGTTCATCGGTGCGCTGATGCGGCCGCTGCCGGTTTGCGTGCCGCTGCGCTCGGCCTTGGCGTAGGTGGTGTCGATGGCGGTGTGTTCGATGCCATTCAGCACGAAGTGGCAAGCGCCGGCCGTGACGGCGTAATCCACCGCGTGGAATGTGTCGCCCAGCGCCAGCGTGATGCGACCGTCGCCCTCTGACACAAGCGCCGCCTGCGTGGCACCGCCGTCCCAGGCCAGTTCCCATTGCTGCGCACCGAGCGCACGCACGCGCATGTCGATCGCTTCGCCGTCGAGCGTAAAGCGGCACAGCGTCGGATACGTGCGGCTGCTGGCCCACCCATGCAGTTCTGCGGGATAGCGGCGTGCGGTGTCTTCACGCAAGTGGGTGAGCAGCACGGCAGCCGCCTGGCAGACCGCTGCATCGGGTACGGCCGCCTGCCGCGTCGCCGCCGGGAAATGGCGGTCGATGAACGCCGTCGACACATCGCCGGCAAGGAACGCCGGATGCGCCACGCAGTCGCGCAGAAACGCCCGGTTGGTCGGCAGCCCAAGCAGCAGGCAATCGTCCAGGGCGCGCGCAAGACGTCGGCAGGCATCGGCGCGGTCGGTGCCGTGCGCGACGATCTTGGCGAGCATCGAGTCGTAGTACGGCGAGACGACGAGCCCGTCGGTCAACGCATGGTCCGTGCGCACATCTCCGGGCGCACGCCAGCGCGCGACGGTGCCGCTCTGCGGCAGGAAATTCTGCTGCGGGTCTTCTGCGCAGAGCCGCACTTCGATAGCGTGGCCGCCTTGCGCGTGGCGTGCATCGATGGCGTCTTGCGCAAGCGGCAACGGCTCGCCCAGCGCTACGCGCAACTGCCACTCGACCAGATCGATGCCGATCACCGCTTCGGTCACCGCATGCTCGACTTGCAGGCGTGTGTTCATCTCCATGAAGTAGAACGCGCCGTCCGGGGCGAGCAAGAATTCCAGCGTGCCCGCGCCCACGTAGCCGATGGCGCGTGCCGCCGCCACCGACACTGCACCCATGCGCGCACGCAGCTCGGGCGATACGGCCGGTGACGGCGATTCTTCGATCACCTTCTGATGCCGGCGCTGCACCGAACAATCGCGCTCCCCGAGGTGGACCACGTTGCCGTGCGCATCGGCAAAGACTTGAATCTCGATGTGGCGCGCCTCGACGATGGCTTTTTCGAGGATCAACTCGCCCGAGCCAAACGCGTTTTCCGCTTCGGAGCGCGCGGACTGCAGCGCCGCCGCAAACTGCTCCGCCCGGTCTACGCGCCGCATGCCGCGTCCGCCGCCGCCAGCGGCCGCCTTGATCATCACCGGATAGCCAATCCGTGCGGCTTTCTCGGCCATGCGCTCGGCCGATTGGTCTTCGCCTTGATAGCCCGGCACGCACGGCACGCCGGCGGCTTCCATGAGGCGCTTGGCGCCGGCCTTGTTGCCCATTGCGCGGATGGCATCTGCGGGTGGGCCGATGAAGACGAGGCCGGCATCCGCACATGCGCCGGCAAAGGCATCGCTCTCTGCAAGGAAGCCGTAGCCCGGATGGACCGCCTGCGCACCCGACTTGCGCGCGGCCTCCAACAACGCCGCAACGTTCAGGTATGACGCCTGCGGTTGCGATGCACCAATCGACAACGCAAGATCGGCCGCGCGGCAATGCGGCGCATCGCGGTCAGCCTCGGAATACACGGCAATGGTGCGCATGCCAAGGCGACGCGCAGTGCGCATGATGCGCAGCGCAATCTCGCCCCGGTTGGCGATGAGGATCGAGCGGAATGCGGCATGCGAGGTGGCCATCGCGTTAGCCCTTCTTGCCCGGCAGCGTGTTCATGTATTTGCAGATGATGCCGAGCATCACCTCGTCCGCACCGCCGCCAATCGAGCCCAGACGCCCGTCACGGTAATAGCGCGAGACCGGGTTGTCCCACGTGAAGCCCATGCCGCCCCAGAACTGCAGGCAGGCATCGGGCACGATGCGCGCCAGGCGCCCGGCCTTGAGCTTGGCCATCGATGCCAGCTCCGTCACGTCCTGCCCGTTGATGTACAGGTCGCACGCGCGATACGTGAGCGCGCGCAACGCTTCCACTTCCGTCTTCAGCTCGGCCAGCTTGAAGTGCACCCACTGGTTGTCGAGCAGGCTGGCGCCAAACAGCTTGCGCTCGCGTGCGTACTCGGCGGTGGTCTCGATGCACATCGTCATCGTCGCCAGGCTGCTGGCCGCGGCCCACAGGCGCTCCTCCTGGAACTGCAGCATCTGGTAGGTGAAGCCCTTGCCTTCCTCGCCGATGCGGTAGCGCTGGGGCACGCGCACGTCATCAAAATAGATGAGGCCGGTGTCCGACGAATTCATGCCGATCTTGCGGATCTTCTTGCCCACCGACACGCCCTTTGTGTTCATCGGCACGATGATGAGCGACTTGTTGCGGTGGGCCGGGTCATCGGATGTGTTGGCCAGCAGGCACATCCAGTCGGCCTGCAGGCTGTTGGTGATCCACATCTTGCTGCCGTTGATGATGTAGTCGTCGCCGTCCTTGCGCGCGGTGGTTTTGATGCTCGCCACATCGGAGCCCGCGCTCGGCTCCGACACGCCCACGCACGCCACCGCATCGCCGCTGATGGCGGGGGCGAGAAACTGCGCGCGCAGTTCGTCCGAACCGAAGCGTGCGAGCGCGGGCGTCGCCATGTCGGTCTGCACGCCAATCGCCATGGGCACGCCGCCGCAGTGGATGTGCCCAAGCGTCTCGGCCATCGCCATCGCATACGAATAGTCGAGCCCCAGACCGCCGAATTCGGTGGGCTTGGCGATGCCGAGAAAGCCCAGCTCGCCCATCTTCTTGAAGAGCTGCTTGGCGGGAAACATCTCCGCCGCTTCCCATTCATCCACGTACGGGTTGATGTCGCTGTCGATGAAGCGTTTCAGGTTGCGCTGCAGTTCCTGGTGCTCGTGCGTGAAGTGCATGGTGTCTCGCTCCGTTGTCCTGGTGTGCTGGGCTGTTCGTGTATGGATTTCGGGATGCGCTACGGGCGCGCAACGCCAAACTGGATCGGATGCAGCGTTCGCCTGCGCGCTTCCTCGCACACGCCCAGCACGCAAGCCAGCACCTTGCGCGTATCGCGCGGGTCGATCACGCCGTCGTCCAGCAGCCGGCCCGAAACGGTGAACGCGTCGGACTGCCGCTCGAACGTGTCGATCACCTTGGCACGCATCGCTTCAATGGCGTCGTGGTCGACGGTCTGCGTCTTGCGTTGCATGCTCGCGGCCATCACCGTCGCCATCGTGCCGGCGGCCTGCTCGGCGCCCATCACGGCCGTCTTGGCGTTGGGCCAACTGAAGCAGAAATCCGGAAAGAAGCCACGCCCCGACATGCCGTAATTGCCCGCGCCGAACGACGCACCGCAATGCACGGTGATACGCGGCACGGTGGCGTTGGCCATGGCCTGGATCATCTTCGAGCCGTGCTTGATCATGCCGGCCTGCTCCGACGCCTTGCCGACGATGAAGCCGGTGGTGTTTTGCAGGTACAGCAGCGGCGTATCAGACTGGCAGCACGCCTGGATGAAGTGCACCACCTTGGTGGCGCCCGCCGGGTCCAGCGGCCCGTTGTTCGTGATGACCCCAACGCGCATGCCGCAGATGGCCGCGTGCCCGGTGACGGTGCCCGGGCCGTAGTCAGGCTTGAACTCCAGGAAGTCCGACCCGTCGGCAATGCGTGCAATCACCTCGCGCATGTCGAGCGGTTTGCGATGATCGGTCAGCGCAATGCCGAGCAATTCTTCCGCATCAAAGCGCGGCGGCGCATAAGGGCGATCCGCTGCCGGTACATCGCGGTTCCAGTCGAGCGCAGCAACAAGTTCGCGTGCGATGCGCAGTGCATCGGCATCGTCTTCGGCAAGGTATTCGGCAAGGCCCGACGTGCTGGCGTGCATCTGTGCGCCGCCCAGTTCTTCTTCAGTGGCGATCTCGCCCGTGGCCGCTTTCAGCAACGGCGGACCAGCAAGGAACGCGCGCGCGCGATCACGCACCATCACCACGTAGTCCGACAGGCCCGGCATGTAGGCACCACCCGCGGTGCTCGACCCATGCACCACGCTGATCACCGGAATGCCCGCCGCCGACAGCCGCGCGAGCCAATAGAAGCCGCTGCCGCCGTGGATGAAGGTCTCCACGCGATAGGTCAGCAGGTTGGCGCCGGCCGATTCGACGAGATGGATGAACGGCAGCTTCTGCTCCAGCGCAATAGCCTGCGCGCGCTGGAACTTCTCGATGCCCATCGGTTGCACGGCCCCTGCGTCGATACCCGCGTCGTCGACGATGATCATCGCGCGCACGCCGCTCACCCAGCCGATGCCCGCGATGAAGCCGCCGCCAGGAATGGAGCGCGCCGGGTCGGTGTGATCGAGGCAAAAGCCTGCCAGCGTCGACAGCTCAAGGAACGGCGCGCCGGCGTCGAGCAGGCGGCCCAGCCGGTCGCGCGGCAGCAGTTGCCCGCGTTGCTCGAAGCGCGCGCGCGAAGCTTCGGACTTGTCGCGCGTGCGGTTCTCCAGCGTCCGCAACTGGCCCACGCGCTCTGTAAGCGCGGCATGGTTCTGCCGATATGCATCGCTCTGCGGCACGATGCGCGATTCAAGCGCCGGCATTGCGGCCCTCCTCGTCTTGCAGCACCTTGGGCGTCACGGCCAGGTGGAAGCCGTTGAACGGCTCGGCGCCATGACGCGGTGCCGGCATGGGCGACCCGGGCCGCACGTTCGGGCGGCCGCCGTCCACGCGCAGCGTCGTGCCGGTGATAAACGCGGCGGCTTCCGACAGCAGGTACACGATTGCCGACGACACCTCCGCCTCGGTGGCAAAGCGCCCAAGCGGCACGGTCGAAGGCATGCTGCGGATGGTCTCGGCCATCCACGGCGGATACGCATCCATGCCCGACGATGCCACGTAGCCCGGCGCCACCGCGTTCACGCGTACGCCGTACTGCGCCCATTCGAACGCCGCCGTCTCCGTAAAGTTGACCATGCCCGCGCGCGCTGCGCCGGAGTGGCCCATGTTCGGCATGCCGCCCCACATGTCGGCCACGATGTTGACGATGGCACCGCCGTGCTGCTGCATCGCCTGATTCAGGCACTCGCGCGCCATCAGGAAGCCGCCGGTCAGGTTCGTCTGCACCACCGCTTCCCAGCCCTTGGCGGAGATGTCCTTGAGCGGCGCCGGAAACTGGCCGCCGGCGTTGTTGACCAGCGCATCGATGCGGCCGTGCTCGCCGTAGATTTGCGCGACGGTGGCTTGCGCAGCAGCCTCGTCGCGGATGTTGCAAACGTAGGTGTGCGCGGTGCCGCCGGCTTCGACGATCTCCGTGCGCACGGCGGCGAGCTTCTCTGCATTGCGCCCCACCAGCGCAACGGCCGCGCCCAGCGATGCCAGCTCATGCGCCGTGCACCTGCCGATGCCGCTGCCGCCGCCCGTCACCACGGCCACTTGCCCCTGAAACAGCCCCGGTCGAAAGACTGAGCGATACATGGTTCTCTCCCTCGATGCGCGCGTTAGGCCCTTAGGCCCAGCCGAGCTGGCGTGCGGCAAGGTCGCTGAGGACTTCCTCCGCGCCGCCGCCGATCATGTAGACCTTCACTTCACGATAGATGCGCTCCGACTTCGTGCCGCGCATGAAGCCCATGCCACCGAGCAGTTGCACGGCCGTGTCGGCGCAGAACTGCAGGCTCTGCGTGGCGAAGTTCTTCAGCATGCACAGCTGCGCGACCGGAGAGTCGCCGGCCTGCATGCGCCGCATCAGGTCTTCAAGTAATGCCCGCGTCGCTTCGATGCGCGTGGCCATCGCCACCAGCTTCTGCCGCGCGACTTGATGCTGCACGAGACGCTTGCCGAAGGTTTCGCGCTGGGTGGCCCATTCCACGGCTTCGGTCAGGCACGTGCGCGCCAGACCGTAGGCCTGCATCGCCAGCGCCAAGCGTTCGTGGTTGAAGTTGCGCATCACCAGCTCGAAGCCGCGGCTTTCCACGCCGAGCAGGTTGCCGACGGGCACACGGCAGTTGTCGAAATGCAACTGCGCCGTGTCCGAGCACCACCAGCCCATCTTCTTGAGCGGCGTGCGCGTCAGGCCCGGCGTATCACCCTCCACGAGCAGCACAGAAATGCCACCGGCACCCGCCCCGCCCGTGCGCACGGCCACGGTGATGTAATCGGCGCGCATGCCGGAGGTGATGAAGATCTTGCTGCCGTTGACGATGTAGTGATCGCCGTCGCGCGCCGCACGTGTGGCGAGGTTGGCAACGTCCGAGCCGCCCGAAGGCTCGGTGACGGCGAGCGCGCTGATCTTCTCGCCCGCCAGGATTTGCGGCAGCACACGCGCCTTCAGTTCTGCCGATCCGCCCGCCACGATGGGCGGCGCACCGATCGTGTGGCTGAACAGCGATGCGAGCAGACCACCACTGGCCGCCCGCGTCAGTTCTTCGATCATCGCCAGTTCAAGAAACAAATCACCCGGCGTACCGCCGTGCTCCTCGGGGAAACCAATGCCGAGCAAGCCGAGATCAGCCGCCTCGCGATACAGCGCACGCGGAAAGGTCTCGGCCTCTTCCCATGCATCGATGTTCGGCAGCACGGCCTTGTCGACAAAGCGGCGAACGGTCTCGCGAAACGTATCGTGATCGGCGTCGTGATCGGCGTCGAAGCGGGCAGACGGCAGCAAGCCAGAGAGCATGATCGCCTCGTCCATCAGGGGTGGTCGACCGGCACGCGCACGGGCATCGTCAGCAGCACCTGCGCCATGCCCTTGCCGAGCGGGTCGTTGCGCAGCGAGGCCATCCCGCCACCGCCCAACGCCCGTTCGCACACGAAGTTGAGGGCGTGAATGCCGGGCAAGTCGTATCGCGTGACGCGCCCCTTCACGACGTGCGCTAGGTAAGCGGCAACGGCGTCTTCCGTCAATTGCGCGCGCAGCAACGGCAGGTCTTCAGGCCGACGCGCGATGACGCCGATATTGGAGGTGTCGCCCTTGTCGCCGCTGCGGGCATACGCGAGTTCGATGAGCGGAACTTCGCGTGTCGGGCCGGGCGGCAAGGCGTCCGATGCTGGTGCGACGGCGGACGCTTCAAGCAGGGCGCCGCCCGTCGGCACGTCAATGTCGATGCTGTCGCCACCCAGCAGCGTCACGCGCGCCTGCACGCGCGCCTTGTCGATCAGGAAGGCGTATTGCTTGATGGCCGGCACCACGCTTGGCCGCCCGCCGGCGCCGGTCGTGCCCGGCGCCCACGACGTGCCGGCCGGGGCGATTTCGCGCGCGAACAGTTCCAACGCCTGCTTGTTCGGATGCGTCACCGCCAGCCACATCACCGATTCAAATCGTGGCACGTTCGGCTGATGCGGCCCGAAGAGGAACGCCGAACCGAGCGTCTCGATATGCGTTGCGCTGTAATCCGGCAGACCGAGCTGGCGGAACAGGCCGCGCGTGCGCTCCAGAATCGCCTCGGCTGTGCGGCGCACCTTGCGATCGGCATCGATGCCGACAACGGTGAGCTGACCCGTCGCGCGATAGCCGTCGGCATAGGTTGCGCTCACCTTGTAATCGGGCGTCGGCGCGCGTCCGCGTGCGCCGCGCACTTCGACGCGATGCTCGCCGGCCTGCGTCATCATCACCTGCGTGAAGTCGCAGACGACGTCGGGCAGCACATAGCGCGCGGGGTCGCCGATTTCGTAGAGCAGCTGTTCGCCCACGGTCGCAGGCGTCACCAGCCCGCCCGTGCCGTCGGGCTTGGTGACGATGAAGCTGCCGTCGGCCCGGCATTCAGCGATCGGATAGCCGCTGTGCGCCCAGTCGGGCACGGCTTCCCAATCGGTGTGCAGGCCGCCCGCGCCTTGGCAGCCGCATTCAAGGATGTGCCCAGCGAGGCTGCCGGCGGCGAGTCGATCGTAATCATCGATCGCCCAGCTGAAGTGGTGCATCAACGCGCCAAGCGTGACGGCGCTGTCGACGCATCGCCCTGTGATGACGACCTGCGCGCCAGCATCCAGCGCCGCCTTGATCGGCAACGCGCCGAGATACGCATTCGCGCTGACCACCTTGTCGGGCAAGGGGCGGCCGCTTTGCAGCTCGCGCACGCCTTCGTCGCGCAGTGCGGGCAGCAGCGGCGTGACATCGTCGCCTTCCACCACCGCAATGCGCACGCTCACGCCCAGTTCATCGGCCAAGGCTTGCAGCGCCGCTGCGCATCCGCGCGGATTCACGCCGCCCGCGTTGGCGATGATGCGGATGTTCTGCGCCAACGCATCCTTGAGCACCGCGCGCATCGCCACGCTCACAAAGTCGGTGGCGTAACCCAACTCGGGGTTTTTCATGCGCGCGCTGGCCAGCAGCGACATGGTCAGCTCGGCCAGGTAATCGAAGACGAGGAAGTCGATGCGGCCGGAGGCCACCAGCTGCAGCGGCCCGGTCACGCTGTCGCCCCAGAAGCCGCTGGCCCCGCCGATGGAAATGGTGTCCTTGCGCATGTCAGCGGCCCGTCCAGTTGGGCGCGCGCTTTTCTCGAAAGGCGGCCTGGCCTTCCTGCGCGTCTTCGGTCAGTGCAAACAGGCCAATCTGACTTTCGGTAAAGGCCATGGCCTGTTCGAAGCTGAGCTGCTCGACGTGCTTGAGCGTGTACAGGCCGCGCCGGATGGCCGACGGCGATTTGTCGACCAGCCGCGCGAGCAATGCGTCGACTGCAGCATCCAGCGCTTCAGGCTCGGCGACTTCGTTGACGAGGCCGGCGGCGAGCGCGCGGTCTGCGTTCATCGGTTCGCCCGTCAGGCAGAGTTCATTGAGTACGCGGCGCGGCAACTGGTGCTGCAGCACGGCCAGCACCTGCGCCGGAAACAGGCCGACCTTCACTTCCGGCAACCCGAACGTGGCGCTGCGACTGGCCACCGCCAGATCGCACATCGCCAGCAAGCCCATGCCGCCCGCCATGCACGCGCCGTTCACGCGGGCGACGAGCGGCACGATGCAGCGACGCGCCGCGCGAAACAGATCGGCCAGCGCCTGGTGCGGCTCGGAATAGTCGAAGCGGAACGATTGGCCGCTTTGCAGATCGGCCCCCGCACAGAAGGCGCGCGTACCGGCGCCGGTCAGCACCACAGCGCGCACGGCGGCGTCACGGTCGGCGTCGGCCAGCGCGGCAGTCAGCGCTTCGAGCACGGCGGCGTTGATCGCGTTGCGGCGGTCTTCGCGCTGAATGGTCAGCCACAGCGCTTGGCCGCGCCGCTCGATGAGGAGTTCCGGGTCCATGCTCACGCGACGCTCGCCTTGAAAGGGAATTCGGTTGGACAACCTGCCCGGTAATACTAAATCATTTGATTGAAAAAATGGAAGCGTTTGGGCATCGCGGCTCTCAACAATTTTCTACGGCGGCCCGGGAACGTCATAACCCCCTGATTTATATGACGAAGCCTGCATGTTCGTAAGGAATTCGCTTGCCGATGCGTTGACTCGCTCACATGTAAACGATAACAATTCTCATTTGCATCACACATGTAATGAGAACTTTTGGGGAGAGGCAGCACGCCATGTACGCAGCACAGACGGAACGCAAGCGCACCGAACATTCGGTCGTGGGATATCTAACCGGCGCAATGAGCTTTGCCGTGGCTTCAGCGCCGGCGCTGGCCGACACGAAAAAAGACGCCGTATCCGCCACCCTGCCCGAGCAGACCGTAACCGGCAGCAGCGGCTTCAAGACGGATACCGCGTCCGGCGGCAAATTCACCGCGCCGCTGCTCGATACGCCCAAGTCCGTCACAGTCATTCCGGCTGAGGTGCTGCAGGACACCGGCTCCGTCACGCTCACCGAGGCGCTGCGCACGGTGCCGGGCATTGCGTTTGGCGCCGGCGAAGGCGGCAACCCCGTCGGCGATCGCCCGTTCATCCGCGGCTACGACGCGCAGGCCAGCACCTTCCTCGACGGGCTACGCGACATCGGTGCGCAATCGCGCGAGATGTTCAACGTGGAATCGGTGGAGGTCATCAAAGGGCCGTCGGGTGCGTATGAAGGCCGCGGCGCGGCAGGCGGCGCGGTCAACATCGTCACGAAGACGCCCAAGCTGGAGCACTTCACCGAGGGCACGCTGTCAGTCGGCAACGCGGCGTACAAACGTGTCACGGCCGACGGCAACTACCAGATCGGCGAGCACGCCGCCTTCCGCCTCAACGCGATGGCCCACGACGCCGCCGTTGCGGGGCGCGACGTGACGAGCTTCAGCCGTTGGGGCATTGCACCGTCCATCGCCTTTGGGCTGGGCACGCCCACACGGGCGACGCTGTCGTACTACCACCTGCAATCGAACGACACGCCCGACACCGGCATTCCGTACAACAACGGCACGTTCAACCGCCGCACCGACGGCCGCCCGCAGCTGTTCGGCCCCGGCGACGGCGCGCCCGTGCATGTCGACCGCAATGTCTACTACGGCCTGTCGCGCGACTTCCGCCGCGACCGCGCTGACATGGGCACCTTCACGCTGGAGCACGATGTGTCGAGCGCGCTGAAGCTGCGCAACACCACGCGCATCGCCCGCACAAGCCAGGACACCATTTGGACGCAGCCCGACGACAGCCAGGGCAACATCTACTACGGCATGGTCTGGCGCCGCACCAATTCGCGCTATTCGGTGGCCAACACCGTCGCCAACCAGACGGAAGCGACCGGAAAGTTCGACACCGGCGGTCTCCAGCACAGCTATGTGGCGGGCCTGGAGTTCTCGCGCGAGCGCAGCCGCAATGACACATACGCGGTGGCGACCGGCAGCAACCGCTGCCCGAGCGGCATCGGCGCGGCCGGCGGCTACAACTGCACCGATCTCTTCAACCCGAACCCGAACGACCCCTGGGCGGGCAGCATCAAGCTCAACAACAATCCCGCCGAGACGACGGTGCGCACGCAATCGGCCTACGTGTTCGACACGATCGAGCTGTCGCCGCGCTGGCAGGTCAACGGCGGGCTGCGCTTTGATCGCTATTCGGCATCGGCCACCACGTCGGCCAGTGCGCAAGGCATGCGTTCGAGCTTCTCGCGCGATGACAATCTGCTGAACTACCAGCTCGGCGTGGTGTTCAAGCCTGCGCAGAACGGCAGCATCTACGTGGCGTACGGCACGTCTTCCACGCCGTCGGGCTCGGTGGCGGGCCAGGGCGCTGATACAAGCGCGCTCACGCCGGACCGCTCGGGCAATCGCGGCGACGTGCTCGCTCCGGAAAAGAACCGCGCCTACGAACTCGGCACCAAGTGGAACGTGCTCGACAGCAAGCTGGCACTGACGGCCGCGATCTTCCGGATCGAGACGACCAACGCCCGCATCGTGCAGCAGGACGGCACCGCCGCCATGGCGGGCAACAAGCGCGTCGATGGCTTCGAGCTGGGCTGGTCGGGCGCGCTGACCAACCGCTGGCAGGTGTTCGGCGGTTACACGTATCTGAAGAGCGAGCTGCGCAACAACGGCGGCGCGGGCGCTGCCTTTGGCGGCACCAACGGTACGGCCTTCCCCAACACGCCGAAGAACAGCTTCAGCCTGTGGACGACGTATCAGCCGATGCCGAAACTCACGCTGGGCGGCGGCGCGTATTACGTCTCGAAGGTGTGGGGCAGCACCAACCCCGCCAACCCGAAGTGGGTGCCGGCCTACTGGCGCTTTGACGCCATGGCCGCATACCGCGTCGACAAGCACACCACCCTGCAGCTGAACGTGCAGAACGTGTTCGACAAGGTGTACTTCAACCAGGCGTATGCATCGCATTACGCATCGCTGGCACCGGGCCGCACAGCCATCCTGACGCTGGGCATTCGCTACTGATGCCGGCTGACGCTGCAACCGCCGCAGCGGCTGTCGGCCCCACAGCCGATCCGGCGGTGGTCGATGCGATCCACGCCGTGCTGACCGGCCCTGCTGAGCGCGCCGCACGCTGGCTGGCGGCTGCCGCCCGGCGCGGGCACACCGAAGCGCAGGCCATCTTCGGCCAATGGCTGCTCGATGGCCGCGGCGTCGAACGCGATCCGGGCGAAGCGCTGTTCTGGTTCAAGACGGCCGCGCTATCGGGCCATGCGATGGCCGCCAACATGCTCGGTCGCTGCTACGAGCACGGCTGGGGCTCGCCCGCCTGCGACAAAACGGCTACGCACTGGTACGCCCGCGCCGCTGCTGCTGGCCTCGACTGGGGCCAGTACAACTATGCGACGAACCTGCAGCTCGGCCGGGGCGTCCCGGCTGATCGCACACGCGCGTTCGCACTTTTCCAGGCTGCTGCCGCACAAGGCCACGCCAAGTCGATCAACGTGCTCGGCGGCTTCTATGAAGACGGCTGGGAAGTCGAGGCCGACACCACAATGGCCCTGCGCTGCTACCTGCGCGCCGCAAAGGGCGGCGACTTCCGCGGCCAGTTCAACGCCGCACGCCTGCTCGCACTCGCCAACCGCGCAGACGACGCCCTAACCTGGATGCACGCCGTGCCGAGCACCGCCACACCGGCCTTCCTCGCGAAGGCGCATGACTTTCTTGCCGGCCATCCCGATGCGCGCCTGCGCGTGCTGGCCGCTGCGCTGGAAACCGCACCATCATGCTGCTGAAGATTCCCAACGTCTTGACCAAGGAACAGGTTGCGCGGTGCCGCGCCATCATCGATGCCGCCGAGTGGGTGGACGGCAAGGTCACCGCCGGCGCGCAGTCAGGCCAGGTGAAGCACAACATGCAGTTGCCCGAAGGCTCGCCGGCTGCGCGCGAGGTCGGCACCCTCATCCAGGATGCGCTTTCGACCAATACGCTGTTCTTCTCCGCCGCGTTGCCGCTCAAGGTGTTCCCGCCGCTGTTCAACCGCTACGCGGGCGGCCAGACCTTCGGCAACCACGTCGACAACGCCGTGCGGCATCTGCGCGGCACGGATTTCCGTATCCGCAGCGACCTCTCCTGCACGCTGTTCCTGACCGAACCTGAAGACTACGACGGCGGCGAACTCATCATCGACGACACCTTCGGCGAGCACCGCGTCAGGCTTGCAGCGGGTGACATGGTGCTCTACCCCAGCAGCAGCCTGCACCGCGTGACGCCTGTCACACGCGGCGCTCGCGTCTGTTCATTCTTCTGGCTGCAGAGCATGGTGCGCGGCGACGCGCATCGCACGCTGCTGTTCCAGACGGATACGGAACTGCAGCGGTTGATGGGATTGCTGGGGCAGGACGACCCGTCAGTCATCGCCTTGACGGGGACGTATCACAACCTGCTGCGCGAATGGGCCGACGCCTAGACGGCTGCCTCACGCAAAGTACGCCCGCATCTCCTTGAGCAGCGCTTCCGGCGCCTCTTCCGGCACATAATGCCCGCACGGCACGGTGCCACCGCTCACGTCGTCCGCCACGGCACGCCACAGTTCCAGCGGCTTGAAGCAGCGTTGGATCACGCCGTGCTCGCCCCACAGCACACGCAGCGGCACGCTCACGCGCTTGCCTGCGTCGCGGTCGGCGCGATCATGTTCGAGGTCGATGGTGGCGGCGGCACGGTAGTCCTCGCACATGGCGTGCACGCACGCCGGTTCGCGCATGGCAGCGGCGTAGGTCGCCATCGCTTCGGGTGCGAACGGTTCCAGCCCCGCGTGGCGCAGGCCCATCAGTTTGCCGATGTAGAAATCGGGCGTGGCGTTGATCAGCGTCTCTGGAAACGGCGACGGCTGGATCAGGAAGAACCAATGCCAGTAGGCAGACGCAAACGCCATGTCGGTGTTTTCGTACATCGCCAGCGTGGGGGCGATGTCGAGCAGCATGGCGCGCTCGACGTGGAGAGGATGATCGACACACAGGCGATGCGCCACCCGCGCCCCGCGGTCATGCGCACACAGCCGGAAGCGGCCAAAACCGAGCGCGCGCATCACCTCCACCTGGTCCTGCGCCATGGTGCGCTTGCTGTATTCCGCATGCCGGGCGCTGCCGGCCGGCTTGGACGAGGCGCCATAGCCGCGCAGATCGGTCGCGACGACGGTGTAATCCTGCGCCAGCTCCTGCGCAACTTTGTGCCAGATCACATGGCTTTGCGGATGGCCATGCAGCAACAGCAGCGGTGGGCCGCTCCCGCCGATCACCCCCGCGATTTCCACACCGTTGACCACCTGGCGGAACGGACGGAAGCCGGGAAACAGCGCGGCGTCTGCAGCAGCGGTGGCGGCATCGATGGAAAGCGGCGTGGTCATGCAAGTCTCCGGTGATCAGTCTTGGGTGAAGTGATGCGTGGCGAATGCTCCGCATGCTAGCGCAGAGCGGGCACGCGCGTTGCGGAACCATCCCCTGCCGTTCCCTTCTTTGGATTTCCCCTGACAAGGAGTTCGCCATGACCCCATTGCATGACTTGCGCATCGCCATCCTCGTCGACGACCTGTTCGAGCAGGCCGAGCTGGCCAGTCCCAAGCAGGCGTTGGAAGGCGCCGGTGCCACGGTCAGCATCATTGCGCCGAAAGGCCCCAGCGTGACGGGCCTGAACCACGCCGACAAGGGCGATACGTTCAAAGTGGACCTGACGCTGGACCAGGCCAAGGCAGACGACTTCGACGGCCTGGTGCTGCCCGGCGGCGTCTTCAACGCCGACGCACTGCGCGTCGTGCCGGCCGCACAGGCATTCGTGAAAGCGTTCGAGCGCGCGCAAAAGCCCATCGCCGTGATCTGCCACGGGCCGTGGCTGATGGTGTCTGCCGGACTGGTGCGAGGGCGCACGCTGACGAGCTGGCCGACGCTGCAGGACGACATCCGCAATGCCGGCGGCATGTGGGTGGACCGCGAAGTGGTGACCGACCGCAACTGGGTCAGCAGCCGCAAACCCGATGACCTGCCCGCCTTCAACCGCACCTTCATCGAACTGCTGACGCAGCACGCCCATGTCTGAGCCCGGTGAGGTGACCCCGCACGGCGGGGTGCGGGATCGTTCCTATAATCGAACGACATGCTCTGCCCTGTCGTGCCGGTTCGCCCAACCTGGAGACGCCATGCCCGCCGCCAAGCACCTCCCGCCCATGCTGCAGCATCTGACGCTGCCCGTGATCGGTTCGCCCATGTTCATCGTCAGTTATCCGGAGTTGGTGTTGGCGCAATGCAAGGCCGGCATCGTTGGAGCGTTTCCCGCGCTCAATGCGCGCCCAGCCGAGGTGCTGGACGTCTGGCTCACGCAGATGAACGAGGATCTGGCGGCGTACCGCACGGCGCATCCGCAAGAAGTGGTTGGGCCGATCGCCGTCAATCAAATCGTGCACCACTCGAACGCGCGGCTGGAGCAGGACGTGGCCACCTGCGTCAAACACAAGGTGCCGATCTTCATCACCTCGCTGCGCGCGCCGGTCAAGGAAATCCTGGATGCCGTGCATAGCTACGGCGGCATCGTTCTGCACGACGTGATCAATTTGCGCCATGCCGAAAAGGCGCTGGAAGCCGGTGTCGACGGCCTGATCTTGGTGGCAGCGGGTGCGGGCGGGCATGCCGGCACGCTGTCGCCGTTCGCGCTGGTGGGTGAGGTGCGGCGCATCTTCGACGGGCCGATCGCGCTGTCGGGCGCCATTGCCACAGGCGATGCCATCCTGGCCGCGCAGGCCATGGGCGCGGACCTCGCCTACATCGGCACACGTTTTATCGCCAGTCAGGAGGCCCACGCCGCCGAAAGCTATAAGCAAGCCATCTTGCGCGCAGCCGCATCGGACATCGTCTACACCAACCTTTTTACGGGCGTGCACGGCAACTACATCCGCGAAAGCATCGAACTCGCAGGCCTGGACCCGGCCGCCTTGCCCGAGGCCGACAAATCCAAGATGAACTTTGGCGATGGCAGCTCGCGCGCCAAGGCCTGGAAAGACATCTGGGGTGCCGGCCAGGGTGTCGGGCAGATTGCCGATCTGCCGCCCGCAGCCGAAATCGTGGCGCGCCTGAAGGCCGAATACGACGCGGCCAAGTTGCGTCTTGCGCTGCACCTGCGCCTCTAGACTCTGCCCGCCTCCAACTAGGCGTGCGTGCCGCGCAGCACTTCAATTGACTTGCGCTGTCAGCGCTTCTACATTCCAAAGATTCAAGATACGACATGCGCGGAGCCACGGGATCGGCTACCGCGTAAGCGTATGCGCAAGCATCCTTGGGGGGATGTCCGACAGGCGTCTGCTTTCCTGTTGCGCGCACCGACGACAAAAGGAGAACAAGATGACGCACTGCCCTGCGCCCGCGCGCCCGCTTACCAAGCGGCGGCCGTGGCGCTGAGCGTGGCGGCCTCGGCGCTTACCCTGAGCCTGACCGGCTGCTCCACCCAGAACGCCGCGACCACGGCCCCCATCGAACAGCGTCTGCCGCAGCCGAACGAAGCGCTCGTGCGCGCGGCCTATGTCTACGCGTTTCCGTTGATGATGTCCGACGCGCTGGTGCAGACGACGTCTGCGCTGGCGCCTGCCGGTACGTTCATGCACCAGCGCACGCTAGACGACGAAGCCCTGCCCACCGGCGTGCGCGCCCGCGTGGACGTGCTCGCCAGCAGCGCGTTCGTCGATTTGCGTAACGGCCCGGTCGTCCTGAGCCTGCCCGACGCCGGGCGCCGACACCTCTGGGTGGCGCTGCACGACGGGTGGAACGACGTGTTCGAATCGCTCGGCAACCGCACCACCGGGGCACGTGCCGCGCACTACGCCATCACGCCGCCGGGTTGGGAGGGCACGCTGCCCACGGGCGTCAAGCAGATTGCCGCGCCGACCAGCCTCGTCTGGGTGGTGGCACGAACGCAGGTGGCCGGCCCGCGCGACCTGACCGCCGCACGCCGCCTACAGGACCGCTACCGCATCACCCCGCTGGAGGCCTTCAGCAAGAGCACCCTGCGCGAGGCCGAAGCCGAAACCAAGGTCAACACGGACAAGGCCACCGACCTCGACGTCAGCCTGGATGCCGCGCGCCGCCGTGTCACCGCACTGGACGCCAACAGCTACTTCACGCGCTTTGCTGAACTGCTCAAGGACAATCCGCCGCACGCGGCCGACTCCACGATGCTGCAATCGCTGCGTGATCTGGGCATCGTGCCTGGTGCGCCGTTCGACGCCAAAGCCGTAAGCGCCGCCAACCTGAAGGTGATGGAGGGTGGGGTAGCGGCCGCGCGCGAAACGCTGGCGCTGGCCGTCAAGCAACCGTCTGTCACGCAGAATGGCTGGTTCATCCCGCGCATGATCGGCGCCTACGGGCTGGATTACGCGCAGCGCGCCATCGTGGCATGGAACGGCGGCGGCACCGACCTGCCACAGGACATGCTCATCGCCACAGCCACGACCGACGCAAACGGCATGGCGCTGGACAGCACGCACCGCTACGTCCTGCATTTCGAGCGCAACCAACTCCCGCCCGAGAATGCCGGCTGGGCCGTCGCCGCCTTGTCCGCGGCTGGGCAACCGCGCCGCGCATTCGAACGCCCGGGCCTGCGCAACGTGCTGAGCGAAGCCGATCGCCCACGCCTGAACCGCGATGGCTCGCTCGACATCCTGATCCAGCGCGCTCCGCCCAAGGGCATGCGCAACAATTGGCTGCCGCCGCCCACCGGCCCGTTCCTGCTGCGCATGCAACTGACCTGGCCCAAGGAAGCGGCACTCGACGCCTCGTGGCAGCCGCCCGCCGTACAGCGCCGGGACGCTGCAACCCAATAGCCAAGAGCGGCCGAGCGCGCGGTCAGGCCTCGGCCACCCGCACCACGAGCTTGCCGGAGTTGCGACCTTCGAGCCGGCCGATGAACGCGGCCGGAGCGCTCTCCCCCCCCTTCCAACGCGATGGCCCCTGCCATCCGCGCAAGGCATGAGCCGGAGCGAGGGCGATCTGGCCGTGCCGCAAATTCCAGTTTACTAGATAAAAATTTCCATTAAACTGGATTGCATGGACATCCACCAACGTATCGCCCACCGCTTGCGCGATCTGCGCGACGCCCAGGGTCTCTCGCTCGACGCGCTGGCAGAACGCAGCCAGGTCAGCCGTTCGGCCATCTCCCTCATCGAGCGCGCCCAGAGCAGCCCGACCGCTGCGGTGCTGGATCGGCTCAGCTCCGCGCTGGGCGTGACGCTTGCCTCGCTGTTCGAAGACAGTCCCGCGCCGGCCGTGGAACCGTCGCCGGTATCACGCGCGGCAGATCAGCCCGAGTGGACCGACCCTGCCTCCGGCTACGTGCGCCGCAACCTGTCGCCGGCGGCGCGTTCGCCCTTGCAGCTCGTTGAGGTGCACTTTCCGGCCGGCGAGCGCGTGGCCTACGACACCGGCGCGCGCGATGCCGAAATCCACCAGCAGGTGTGGGTGATCGAAGGTTCGATGGAAATGACCGTGGGCGACACACACTGGCGCCTCAATGCAGGCGATTGCCTGACCATGCGGCTGGACTGCCCGATCGTCTATCACAACCCCACGCGGCGACCGGCCCGCTACCTCGTCGCGCTGACAACAACCGTGTCCGCTGCCCACTGGAGACCCTGATGATCGACACCCTGACCATCCGGCGCGTGGGCGCCAACGAGGCAAGCGCGTGCGTCGACGCGTTGGCCGATGTGCTGATCGATTGCGTGGAAGGCGGCGCGTCAGTGAGCTTCATGTGGCCGTTGTCTCGCGACAAGGCGCAGGCGTTCTGGCGCGGTGTGGCCGAAGGCGTGGTGCGCGGCGAGCGCGCCCTGCTGATTGCCGAAGATGCGGCGGGCGACATCCTGGGCACCGTGCAACTGGTGCTCGCGCAGCCGGAAAACCAGCCGCACCGCGCCGACGTTGCAAAGATGCTCGTGCACCGCCGCGCGCGCCGGCAGGGCGTGGCGCAGCGGTTGATGGCGGCCATCGAAGAGGAAGCGCGCACCGAGGGCAAGACGGTGCTCGTGCTCGACACGGTGACGGGCGGCGATGCCGAGCGACTATACGCACGCGCCGGCTGGCAGCGCGTGGGCGTGGTGCCTAACTACGCGCTGATGCCCGACGGCGCATTCTGCGGGACGACGTTCTTCTGCAAGCAGTTGAGCGCCGCCGATTAAATCGTCAACGTGCCGCGGCCGATTTCGATCACGCGGCCACCGACGTGGATTGTGCCGTCGGCATCCACACGCAGCGTCAGGTGGCAGGGTCGACCCACTGCAGCGCCCTGCTCGATGCGGTAGCTTGCCGGCAAGGCATGGCCCGTCGCGCGCAGCCAGCCGCCCAGGTTGGCACACGCCGAGCCGGTGCCCGGGTCCTCCCACAGGCCGGTGCCGTATTCGAAGAAGAAGCGCGAAACCACCGGATCGTTACTGCCAGGCGCGGGCATGGTGAAAACGTAGGCGTTGCGCCCGTCATTGCGGCTGCGCGGCCAGGCATCGAAGGCTGACGGGTCGGGCCGGGCGCGCTCCACATCGGCGCGCGTCTTGACCGGCACCATCAGTTGCTCAATGCCTGCGTCGACCCACAGCGGCGGGCCTGCCAGCGCATCGGCATCCAACCCCAGCATGCCGGCGATGGCCGGGTCCGCCTCGCGCGTGCTGAGAGCACCGGAGCGCGGCGGCACGAGCGACCACCCCTCGTCCTGCGCCGTCAGCGACACGATGCCCGACTGGCAACGCAGCGTCAGTTCATTGCCCGGGCCATACAGCTCGCGCACCACCTGCGCGGTCCCCAGCGACGGGTGGCCGGCAAACGGCATCTCGTAATCGGGCGTGAAGATGCGAAAACGCGCCGTGGCGCCATCCGTGTCGTCGGGGAAGATGAAGGTGATCTCGGACAGGTTGAACTGGCGTCCGATGGCCTGCATCGTGGCGTCGTCCAGGCCTCGCCCGTCTTCAAAGACGGCGAGCTGGTTGCCGCCGAACGTGGATTCGGCAAAGACGTTGAGCAGGCGGAAGGCGTAGCGCGGCATGGTGGCGTCCGAAGTGTGGGGAAGAAAAAAAGCGG
>Ga0209759_1000930_pt1 | contig 21171 bp, 18 predicted proteins | sample AraplaCL_Col_mMS_FD_184261 | JGI IMG/M metagenome (GOLD analysis project Ga0209759, IMG submission 184261) | Arabidopsis root microbial communities from the University of North Carolina, USA - plate scrape CL_Col_mMS (SPAdes) (version 2) | ecosystem: Host-associated > Plants > Roots >...
GCTTCTTCGGTTCGGACGCCGATCCGCGCATGGTGCAGACCGCCAAGCGCAACGCGCAGGAGGCCGGCGTGGCCGGCTTCCTCGTGCTGGAGAAGCGCGACGTGGCGCATGTCGAGCCGCCGGCCGGCGTGGAGCGCGGTCTGGTCATCACCAATCCGCCCTACGGCGAGCGGCTGGGCGAGCGGGCGCAGATGCCCGCGCTGTACCACGCGCTGGGCGAGCGCTTGCGCACGCAGTTCCCCGGCTGGCGCGCCGCCGTGCTGGCGGGCGACGCGGAATTGGGCCGCGCGCTGGGCCTGCATGCCGAGAAGAAATACGCGCTCTACAACGGCGCGCTGGAAACCCAGCTGCTGACCTTCGAGATCCGCGCGCGTGACGCGGCACCGCGCGAGCAGAAGCCGCTCTCCGCCGGCGCGCAGATGCTGAAGAACCGGCTGGAGAAAAACCTCAAGCACCTGCGCAAGCGGCTCGTGCGCGAAGGCATCGCCTGCTGGCGTGCCTACGACCAGGATCTGCCCGAGTACGCCGCCGCCATCGACGTCTACGCGAAAGACGGTGGCGAGCCGTGGCTGCACGTGCAGGAATACCGTGCGCCGGCCGAGGTACCTGCCGAGACGGCGCGCATTCGCCTGCGCGAGACCGCCCGCGTGGCCGGCGAGGTGTTCGCAGTGCCGCGCGAGCGCATCGCGCTGAAGACCCGCGAGCGCGGCAAGGGTGGCTCCAAGTACGGCCAGTTCGACCAGCGCGGCGAGTTCGTCGAAGTGGACGAGGGCGGGCTGAAGTTCCTGGTCAACCTCACCGACTACCTCGACACCGGCCTGTTCCTCGACCATCGCCTGGTGCGCGCCAAGCTGCGCGAGCTGGCGGCGAACAAGCGCTTCCTCAACCTGTTCGCCTACACCGCCACCGCCAGCGTGTACGCGGCGGCGGCCGGCGCGAAGGACACCACCAGCGTCGACCTCTCGGCGACGTATCTCGACTGGGCCTCGCGCAATCTCGCACTCAACGGCTTCACCGGCGCGAAGCACCGGCTGATGCAGGCCGACGCGATGGCTTTCCTGCGCCAGGATCGCGCGCACTACGGGCTGATCTACGTCGACCCGCCGACCTTCTCCAATTCCAAGCGCGCCGAGGATTTCGACGTGCAGCGCGATCACGCAGCGCTGCTGGACGCCTGCGGCGAGCGGCTGGCGAACGACGGCGTGATCGTGTTCTCCAACAACTTCCGGCGCTTCAAGCTGGACGCGGAGGTGCTGGCGGAGCGTTTCGACATCGAGGACTGGAGCGCGGCCAGCATCCCGTTCGACTTCGCCCGCCGCGCCGACATCCACGGCTGCTGGCTGCTCAGACCGCGGCGTGCCGCCGAGGTCGATCCGTGGGCCGGTTCACGAATCAAGCGCTGAGGTTTTGCTTAGGCCAATCCTTCAGTGCGGATTAAGCGCATCGGGCCCAGCATCACTCCCGCAATCAACGGAGGTTTCTGTCATGTCCAAGCGCAATGTCGGCAAGTGGATGGCGATCGGTCTGGCCGTGGCTGCCGCGGTGGCGATGCCGCTGAGTGCGTCCGCGCATGGCTGGGGTCACGGCGGCGGCTGGGGCCATGGCGGCTACCACGGCGGCTGGCATGGTGGCGGTTATTACCGTCATGGCGGCGGCTACTGGAGCGGCGGCCGCTGGATCGCCGGCGCGATCGTGACCGGTGTGGTGGCTGGCGTGGTCAGCGACGCGCTGGCGCCGCGACCGGTGTATTACGGACCGGCCCCGGTGGTCTATGGGCCGCCCACAGTCGTCTACGAAGACGCGCCGGTGGTGACGCGCCGCGTGGTGACCCGCACGGTGGTATACGACGACGGTCCGACGCGCTATGTGCGCGACGACGGTTACGACGGCGACTGATCGCCGATGCTGTCCCCATGAAAAAGCCCGGCCAGTGGCCTAGCCGTTCCGACTAGCTGTTGATTTTCGAGGTTGTTACCCTAGCCCCTGATCGAGCATCAGGGGCTTTTTCGTGCCGAAAGCTAGCTACGAAGCGAGGCGGCCACAGCGTGTGCCGCCGCCCGCCGGTCCGTTGCAAGTCAACTTCTGTCGGAATCCTGCCTGCGATAACTTTGGACGCCCGCCAGGGAATTCACACGGAGGGTCCAAAGCCGCAAAGGACGAGCCTCCGTATGTGATGAGCGGCGGCGGTGGCTCCCTGCCACCAACTGCGATCTGCAAGGCATGCAACGAGTCCTTTGCGCTGAAAAGCAACCACGGTGTTGCTGAAGAAGTCGCTCGCCTCACGAATTACCTCCAACCGCCTCCGGAGCCAACGTGTCCCACCGAGGGCTGCGCGCACCAAGCCAAAGGTGTTCATAGCCACCCTGATGGATATCAGCGCTTCGGACACACCAGTGCCGGATCACATCGATATCGGTGCAAGGCCTGTCTCAGGCTGTTCGCGATAGCAGCCTCTGCAACGCCTCGCCAGAAGCGGTCCGACGTCAACGCCCTGGTCTTTCGGCTCCTGGTCAACAAGATGCCCATGCGCCGGATCTGCGAGACAGCCGGTATCGGTCCCCAGACCCTGTACACCAAATTGCGCTTTCTATCCGAACGGACGCGTGTTTTCACCCGGAAGCACGAGGCGCCCCTCCTTGAAGGCCGAGCGCTGCCGTCGCTTTTGCTTTCGACCGATCGGCAGGATTACCTCATCAACTGGGGCACCAGCGCCGATCGGCGCAACATTCGCCTCCACGGCATCGGCACTGCGGACAACCGATCGTCCTTTGTGTTCGGCATGCACATCGACTACGACAGCAGCCTCGACCCCGGAAATGTCGAGATGGAGGCGCTGGAATGTGGCGACTACGGCATCGTGCAGCCCTTTCGCCGGTTCGCGCGCGTATGGCTCAAACGCGACTGGACGGCCGAGAACGTACTTCTGCGGCAGCGTCATCATCGGGCCTCGCACACCGGCGTGTCTTCCAGCGAACTCACCGCAGACGATGGTCCAAGGCACTGGGCCGACGACACCAAGCTGCCGGGCCGTGGCATGAAGGTGCGCAGTGACTACAGCATGATGGCGCACATGCAGATCGTGGCGCGCATGACGTCGGGGAGCCCGCATGTGGCGCTCTACCTCGATCAGGATAGCGGCCTACGGTCAGCGACCCACGTTGCCTTTGAGAATCGTATTCGCGTCGGCTCGGTAGATACGTTCCACGTGCGTATCAACAAGGACATGACCATCGATCAAAAGGGCCTCGCGGTCGCACAGGCCGCCCAGCGCATGGCCAAATTCACGCAAGCGCGACGCATTACGGCAAAGGAAGGGCCTCAGCGAATGCTGGAGGAGGCGCTGGCGCAACGAGGCTTTCGGCCGCGCTGGCAGGATCGGTGGATGACCCACCCCATACCCGACGGCAGCGAACCAGAGAAAGAATTGCTCCATCTGACAGACCGGCCGGAACTTACAGATGCACGCCGCGCTGCGATGCACCTATGGGGCAGCCTGCGCGGCATTGATCGCTTTTTCATGATCGTGCGCCGACGCCAATCCTTGCTTGAACGCCCCATCTCCAGCGCGAGCGCCGCAGGACGCGTGTTCTACGGTAACAATCCCTATCGCCCTTGGGTGGTGGAGTCCGTACTGGACCTGCTTCGGGTGACCTACAACTATCACCACCGAGGCCAGGATCAGCGCACCCCGGCTGAGCGTCTTGGCTTGACCACGCGCGCCTATTCGCTCGAAGACATTTTGGGTGGCTGACTAGCCCTCCAAGTCTTCGAAATCCTTGACTGGCAGGTCCGCCAGGTTGCGCGCCACGATACGGGCGCGGGCACCCGGACGGCGGAGCTGATAGGCGTCCAGAAAGTACGGGATGAGCGCTCGCCGCATACGCGCCTCCCAAACCCAGCGCTTGCTCGTACTCACCATTCCGTATTCTAGGGCGATGACCGCCTGCTGCGCCGCCGAAAGCTTCGGATTGGGCACGACCTCCACGGTGAGCTCTCCGGACCAATCCCGATCCTGTAGGGCCGGCTTGGGAGAGGCATCCGGTACCGATGCCGTAGTGCTGATGCGCGACAGCACAAAATCGGCAAACTGCTCACGTTTCCCGTCATAGGCCCTGACATGCCAGCGTGACCCCACATAAACCAGATGATGCGGCCATACGCGCCGCTTCATGGGCTCGGGGGTCTTCAGCGACTGATACTGCATATCCACCCCGCCACCCTCGCGGAGGGCGCGCGTCAGGGCGCGAAGAACGTTCGCATCGACTGTGCCCTGGGGGGTCGGTAACCCGCCAATGGGTACGCCGATCGCCCAGTCTGGCAGGCCGGTGATGCCTCCTGTCTCCATGTGCAATCGGAGCAGGGCGAGGTATTCCTCCGGTGTGCCGGAGGAGAGCAGCGGTCGAAACCGTGTACTGGGCCGATACGCGCGCAGCGATACGTCGTACTCAAGATTGCCCGGGCTCAGCGTCCGGTAAAGCGTCAGATCGCGCGTCACATGATTGGCCGTCACGGCGAACGCATCGCAGACGCGCTGTCGCTGCACCACGCCCTCCCACTGCGCAATCGACTCCACAAACTGCAGGCGCTGCCGTTGCGCGAACGGCAGCGCGTCAATCGTTGGTCTTGGAGATCGCATGGCACACATTATACGTAGGGCACTCGTGACTATTGCAACACTTATTTTGCTTGATATACTGCACCCTATCTCGGGTAGGCTTTATTCATGGCGATGGATCGGATCGACCACTGGCTGACGGACCTCGGGTACGCCGAGCACGATGCGTCGCTGTTTCGTCGACCGGGCGAGGTTCCGCCCACCCATCGTTACGCGCCAGAGTTGCGCGCGTTGCTGGACCCGGACGGCCTGATTCGGGTAAAGGCCGTCTTTGATGTCGACGGAACACCCACGGTCGCTTTTGTTGAATCCCTCCCTGGCCAATCGCTGGATGTCATCCGCCAGCGCATCTGGAACCAGAGCTTGGTTACCGTTGTGCTGGAGCTGGCGCACGACCGGGCAAACATCTTTTCGCCTCAACGGGCGTTACCTCCCATCGTGCTCGACCGGGCCGACGCGCGAGCCAACGGCCCGTGGTCGGCCGTCGACGTGCAATCGGGTGACGTGGCCGATCGTGTGCCGGCGTGGTTTGCCGCGGAACAGCGGGTGGATCACGATCTTCTGCGCAACCTTGGTGCGGCAGTCACTGCACTACGCGGACAGGGCATGTCGCGTGAGGCGGCACAGTATCTGGTCGGCCAAATGTTGTTCGTGTCCTATCTGGAGCATCGGGGTGTAGTTGGCGAGCGCTACAAGGCGGATCGCAACGTCGAACCCCTGAGTTCGCTGATTGATCGCCAGGATCGTGCGGGATTGGCGCACTTGTTCACGCAATTGAAGGCTGACTTCAACGGCGACTTTCTCGATCCAGAGGTGGGCAAGGAAGCCGGCTGGTCGTCGTTGTCTCCGGCCACGTTCGATCTGCTGGCTCGGTTTCTGGGCAGGGTGGATCTGGAGACTGGCCAAGGTTCCCTGTGGAACTACGATTTCCGGTTCATTCCTGTCGAGCTGCTCTCGGGTATCTACGAGACGTTCCTGGGTGAGGAAAAAGACGAACTCGGCGCGTTCTACACGCCGCGCCATCTGGCGCAGCTGACCGTCGATTTCGCTTTCGCGGGACTGGCAGACCCGACGCAGGAGACGGTGTATGACGGTGCGTGCGGCTCGGGCATTCTGCTGACGACGGCCTTTCGTCGCATGCTGGCCCACGCCCATGCCGCACAGGGTGCGCCCCTGGGCTTGGTTGAGCGTATCGCTCTATTAAAGGAGCGCATTTTTGGCTCCGATGTGTCCGAGCCCGCGTGCCGCGTGACCGCCTTCAGTCTGTACCTCTCCCTGCTTGAAGACCTGGTGCCGCGTGATCTCGCCGAACTCATGGACGATCCAGGGCTCAAGCTTTCCCCCTTGCTGCACGCCAATCTTCGTGCCCGTACCCGCAAAGGCAAGCTGGAAGGTGACTTTTTCGAGGACATCAATCCCTTCGCAGGGCACCAGCGTTTCTCCCTCCTGATCTCCAACCCGCCCTGGCGCGAGGCCGACCTGGCGACAAGCGACGATGAGGAATCGGAGGGCCTTAGCTACGAGAAATGGGCGCGGCGCGAGCAGCGCGTGATCGTCCGGCGGCAAATCGCGGCAGCCTATGCGCAGCGCGCCCTGGACTGCGTTCACGCCGATGGCCGCGTGGTCCTGATTCTCCCGGTGAGCTTGCTGTTGGCGCCGACCAGCCAGCGCTTCCTGGTTGACTGGTTGGCACGTGTGCGGCCCGAACGTGTCGTCAATTTTGGTGACATGCGCCGTCAGCTTTTCGCCGATGCCGATCACGGCTGTGCGGTGGTGGTGGGGCGCCCCCGCGATCGACAGGCGCCACGTCGCGTACCGGTCCTGGAGCACTTCGATTACTGGGTACCGAAGGTCGACATCAGCTTGGCTTTTGGCCGACTGACCCTGCATACGAGTGACCGAGCACGTGTGCAGACCCAGGCGGTCATGGAAAGCAACGCTGTGCTGCGTCACCGCGCCTGGGGCACCGCTGCCGATGAGCGCCTGCTCCACCGTTTGATGATGGAAGGCACCGTCGCGGATCTACGCAAGGCGCGTGGGTGGACCGACGGTAAGGGTTTCAACCGCCGAAGGCACAATTCACCCAAGCTGTCGCCGGCTCGCCTGCGCAAGATGCGCTACCTGGATGCGCGCAAGATTCCGCGCGAGCTTCCCATTCTCCCGGGTGAGTGCTTCGAACGCTTTCCATCGGACATTACTTCCGTTGTGTCCTACGGCTCCCAGGATGGGATCGCATTTCACGGTCCCCGTGTGCTGTATCCCGATGGTCTATCGGGCGAGCTGGAAATGCGCGCGGTGTTCGTAGGCGAGGATTGCTGCTTCAAGCACACCATCGCGTCGATAGGTGGCCCGCCAGAGGACGAGGATCTCCTGCGCTTCCTCGCTATCTATCTGCGCTCCCCTCTGATGCGCTACGTCATTTTGCACTCGGCCTATTCGCCGGCCAATGAGCGCGAGCGCATCACGGTGCGTGAGGTCGACGCGTTGCCAATTCGTGCTCCTGACACCAAGGAGCGTCGCGCCATCGTGGCGAAAGTTGCAGCCATCTCACGTGCGATCGAGGCACAGCAAGGCCTTCTGCTGCGCGAGGCCATGGATCTCAAGGCAGCGTTTTCGCTCGTCGAAAAGTACATGGGCTTGTCCGAAGCCGAGACGGCGCTCGTCCACGACATTACCGAGTGGGCGCTCCCCAGCCGGCAGGGCGGCCAGGGCAAACTCGGCGGCACGGTATGGCAGGGAGCACCGGCTCCTGCTGATGTCGACCACTACGCCACCACCCTTCAGCATGAGCTCCACGGCTTGCGCGATGCCCACCAGGGACGTGGCACGTTTTCGGTCCATGTGCACATCGGGCGCACCGCGTCCCAGCGGGGCGTCGGCGTGGTGGAAGTACGCCTGGATCCGAAAGGGCAGCATCGGTCGGTGGCCGTCAACGACGAAGCACTAGACGCCGTCGGGGCGTTGATCGAGACGTTAGCGAAGGAGTGCGTGTTGCCGATGAAAGCGACAGATAACCTCTTCCTCAGCACCGATTTGTGCGTGATCCACGGCCACCGAGCATTTCTCATCAAGCCTCTTGTCCGTCGCCTGTGGCGCGCCGGTCAAGCGGCGGAAGATGCCGACCGCCTCGTTCAGGAGACCACGAATGGGGGCGTGGCATGAGCCTGAAAGACGCATGGCGCGAGGCGTTTCCCGCGGAGTCTGCACGAAAGGTCGTGGCCTACGTACTCAAGTCCTGGGCCCAGACGGCAGCGCGCAAGGTTCCCGCCTTCACTTGGACGGTTGACGAACCGGATCTGACCCAAACCCTCACTGATGTGTTGCGCAGTGGTTCGCGAGCCGCGGGCTTGTCCGGAGGGTGGGGATCGGAAGGAACGTCAGCCGACAGAGACCCGGATACGCTGAAAAAGCGTAAAGGATTTCGTACGGATATCACGTACTACTCCGATCGCGAGTATCCAAAGATTCTGTCGCTCACCTTTGAATGGAAGAAGCTCAAGGAACATGGCAACAGCCGCAAGGCGTATTGGGGACCCAAGGGCATGGGGCGGTTTTTTGAGGCCGGTGGTTACGCCAACGATGCGCCGTTCGGATTGATGGTAGGGATCTACGAGTCTCCCGCGCAGCGATCACACGTCACGGCGCTCAAGAAAGCAATGAACATGGATGACGCCATCGGCTTCTTGAACTACATCCCTGACGATAACGGCAAGCACTTGCGGCATCCATCGGTCGAAATGCCCAAAATGGCAGAGTTCGACACACAGCACGTCCGGCAATCCGGCGGGTTCGAGACCTTTACATTCAGCCATCTATTCGTCTGCTTTCCTGGGTGACGAACCGTAAGGTGTCGTGCCGAGACACGCATACCGATGGTCTGGTCGCTCGAAGCCACTGACTTAACGCTCGGGTGCCGTTTGCACGGCATGGCTAGCCAACAAACCCATGCATGGCTCGCTGCACCGTCGACAGAGCCTCGGCACCACGACCGGCGACTACCCACCCTGCAAGCGAGTCCCCATCCTTACCGAGTTCGCAGACCCACTGTGCTGCGGCATGCTCATCGAGCCACATTTCCAGGATGGCATCAGTGAGTTCCGGCTCGGCAGCGCAAAGTTCACGCCAGACCACCAAGCAATCGGCACGGTAAGCGTCGCGCGAAGTATTGGCGGCATCAAGGGCAGTGCGAAGTTTTTCGTGCATGCGGCTCCTCTTAGCGGCGTCTTGTGACCGAAGGAAACTACCGTGCGCGGGTCGCACCGAATGAGATGGCGCCGGAGGCCCATTCGGCCCTCTTCGTTACGCCACGCGACTGGCTTGGCCAGAGGAAGCTTGACCTGCGGATGGGATGGGCGGCGAGTTCGCGGTCCAGAAGGGCGTCCCTACGTCAGGGCAACGCCGGGTGAAAGCTGATCCGCGTCTTCGTTGGCCAGGTCGATCACCGCCTGAGCATCGTCTGGGAAGACCGCAGCAGGGGTACGTCCGTCATCAGGCAGGATGGCAAAGCGCCCCGGATCTTCCCGTACCTCGCGAGGTGTGGCCGCGCGCAGCGCCAGCGCTTGTAGACTGAGACGCCCGCGAGGTTGGTAGAGCCAGAAGGCACGCTCCCAGCCGCTTTTGTCATGGCTAGGATGGAGATCAGACCGGCGGGCGAGTGCATCCATCAATTCCGCCAGCTTTGGGTTTACTGACCCGCTCTTCAGGAACTGAAATGGTGGATAGCGGTAACCGCCATAGTCGCGCCCTGCCCAAACTCTGAAGACCGCACTGCCTTCGATAGTCCGCCCGATCGTCACGGCACTTGGCCAGTCTTGCGCGAGCAGCGTCGAGCGGAAGTGCTGGACAGCCGCGACATCATCCGTGTTGAGCTCGACACCGATCATTGGACGCATGTACATGTCTCCCAAGTCTGCGTGTCGCACCGCTTCTATGATGCAGCAACCACGATGCAGCAACCAACCTCGCGATGATGGTCGAGTTCATACGTATCGGCTCCCCGGGGCACCGCGGCATGCGACCGCCTTTTCCGGTGCATCCTTCGTGTGCGCGACTACCGCAGGCGGGATGCGGAGCACCTGGAACGCTCACCATGAAGGGATGATGCTCCACCCTCTGCGAATCCTGCAGGCAGATGCATTGATCATTCACCTAGAACCGTCCCGGCCAGCAGGCCATGCTAAGCCGGGACAAGATTCGTCCAACGCTGGGAGTGTCGCCACGAGTCAGAACTGGATTTGTGCCCTGACCTCCACCACGTTGGGATCCACTGTCAGGTTGCGTCGGTTGCTCTGGGCGTGCACATAGTTGGCCTGCAGCTTCAGGTAACGGTTGATGTACCAGTTCACCCCCAGAGTCCAGTCGGATTCGCGGCCACCGAATATCGGATTGTCGTTGAGGTCGAGTTCGCTGTAGCGAAGTGCCAGTTCCAGCGCCCCGTATGGCCCCTTGGGCTTGATGTTGTCGACGTTGCCGCTGGAGTAAGGCCGCGATTCACCGGTGACGACCCAGCTCGCGAACACGTAGTACCCGTTGGCCTCGTAACTCGGGCGCCCTCCGTCAAGCTTCACCGCGGCATGCAGGTATTCGCCCTGCAGCGACCAGGGGCCGCTGATCCACAAGCCTTCAAAGCCGACCCGGTCGATGTGGTCGGTGTGAAGCAGGTTGCCTGAATCCACCAGCCGGGCCCCGAAGCCGGCCTCGGGGCGGGCGCGCAGCCGCGCGGTCGGCGGCGTGTAGATGTTGCGCCCGTCGACTGTGCCGTCGGGCGATTCCTCGGAGGCGGAAATGCCCAGGTGGATCACGTCGCCAGGCTGCTTGTGCGGCACCCACGCGAAGCGGGCGGCCACCATGCGGCCGTCGTTGTCGCCGTTGAGATCGCCGCCGCTGTAGTAGCCCGCGTTGACGAGGTAGTGCGGAAGCTCCCAGGCCCAGTCCACGCCGATGCGCCGGTTGGCATAGATGGCCTGCGTCGGCAGCGCGGTCTCGAGGAAGGTGGTGGCGCCTGTGCTGGTGTTGCCTTCGAAGCCCACTGGCGTCTTGCTGAAACCTGCCCTCAACGTGCCCAAGTCGTCCCCCAGGATCGCCTTGCTCTGCACGCGCAGATAGGTATCCAGCCAGGTCCTGGCCTGAAAGTCGTAACCGACCACAGCGTCGTACACGCCTGTCTTCTTGATGTAGAAGCCGAGCTCCTTGCGCCGGTTGGTCTGTGCATCCGCCAGCCGGCCGTCGCCATTCGAGAACCGGTCGACGTCGTACTGGTATTTGAGTACCAGGCCGATATCAGTGCCGTCGTTGAATACGTAGTGGGTGGGCCAGTTGTCGACAAAGTTGTACGTGCCGTTTTCGTTTGCGCTGGCCATGGTCGGGATCACCACCATCAAGGCGGCCATCAGCGTCGTCTTTTTCATGGGTGCTTCCCCTTGTTCACGGTGTGCCTGTCTGGTTGGAGTCGACCGGGGCGGCGCAGGCGCAGACCGCCCCGACGCGGTCGGCCCAAAGGCCAACCACGGAAGGGAGAGAGGAGGAATTCCAGCTACTGCCGGTCGGGCTGTACCCAGCTACATCGGTCGCGGATCACGGCGCGGCTTCCGTCGTCGTCGCACGGGAAGGCGACGATCCGGGCGGGCGCGACGCGTAGCGACGCGCCCGGCGCCAGTCCCGAGCGACCGAGGTCCTCGCTTGCGACATCGGCCTCCAGCACCAGGTCGATATCGGTGACATGCAAGTCCAGATGCGCCACGCTGCCGGCCAGATACACGTGCCGCACGCGCGCTTCCCACGCGGGCTGGCCATCCGGAACCGACAGGGCGAGGTGCTCCGGGCGCACGTAGGCGACGCCATGGCGATGGCGCCCGTCCCACGGATCGATCGCGAGGGCCCATGAACCGACACCCCAGCCGTGCGCATGGCGGACCAGCGGGATCCGGTTGGTGCGCCCGATGAACTCGCAGACGAAGGGCGTGGCCGGATCCTGATAGATGGCCTGCGGCGTACCCACCTGCTCGATGCGGCCGCGGTTCATTACGGCAATGCGATCGGCGAGCTCCAGCGCTTCTTCCTGGTCGTGGGTCACGAACACGGTGGTGAGTCGCAGCTCCTCGTGCAGTTCGCGCAGCCAACGGCGCAGGGTGACGCGCACCTGCGCGTCCAGTGCACCGAACGGTTCGTCCAGAAGAAGCAGTTCCGGTTCGACCGCCAAGGCGCGTGCCAAGGCCACGCGCTGACGCTGGCCACCGGAAAGCTGGCTGGGATAGCGATCGCCCAACTCCTCCAGTTGCACGCGCTTTAACAGACGCTCCACCTGCTCGCGAATTTGCGCGCGCGCAGGACGGCGGCGGCGTGGCCGCACGCGCAACCCGAAAGCCACGTTCTCGCGGACCGTCAGATGGCGGAACAGCGCGTAATGCTGGAACACCAGGCCGACATTGCGTTCGCGTGCCGAGGCCGCGAGAAAGTCGCGGCCTGCCTGGGTGACACTGCCTTCGTCCGGATAGTCCAGCCCGGCAAGGATGCGCAGCAAGGTCGTCTTGCCCGAGCCCGAAGGCCCAAGCAGCGCGAGGAATTCACCGGGCGCCATCTGCAGGCTGACGTCGTCCAGCGCGGCGAATTTGGTAAAGCGTCGGCTGAGCCGGTCAAGTACAAGCGTCATGGGTGACCTCAGTGGCCGCCGGGCGCATGCGCGGCTATCTCAGCGCTGTAACGCCATTCGAGGAAGGTCTTTACTGCCATGGTCAGCAGGGCCAGCAAGGCCAGTAGCGAGGCAATCGCAAAGGCGCCGACGTAGTCGTATTCGTTGTAGCGCATCTCCACTTCCAACGGCATGGTGGTAGTGAGCCCGCGGATGTGCCCGGACACTACCGACACGGCGCCGAATTCGCCCATCGCACGGGCATTGCACAGCAGGACGCCGTACAGCAGTGCCCAGCGGATATTCGGCAGCGTCACGCGAAAGAACATCTGCCAGCCATTGGCGCCCAGGATGCGGGCGGCTTCCTCTTCCTCGCTGCCTTGCGCCTGCATCAGTGGAATCAGCTCGCGCGCCACGAACGGCAGCGTGATGAAGACCGTCGCGAGCACCAGGCCGGGCACGGCGAAGATGATCTTCACGCCACGCACGGCCAGCCACGGCCCGAACCAGCCCTGTGCACCGAACAGCAGAACGTAGACCAGGCCGGAAATCACCGGCGACACCGAGAACGGCAGATCGATCAGTGCGCCAAGTGCGGCCTTGCCGCGAAACTCGAACCGCGTCATCGCCCAGGCGGCAGCGACGCCGAAGACCAGGTTGAGTGGCACCGCGATGGCTGCCACCAGCAAGGTCAGCCGGATCGCGGCCAGCGCCTCAGGCTGGTGCAGGCTCGCCAGGTAGGCATGCGCACCCTGGCGGAACGCCTCGACGAATACCGATGCCAGCGGCAACAGCAGGAACACGCCCAGGAAGACGCTGGCAAGCACGATGATCGCGGCATGACCGAGCCACTGCCCCGTGCCGGCGTTGCGCGAGATGCGGGCAGCGCTCATGCGGCGTGCTCCGCCCAACGCCGGCTCCAGTGCTGCAGCAGCGCGATCAGCACCAGCAGGACGAACGAGAAGACGAGCATGACAACACCCAGCGCGGCAGCGCCGGCGTAGTCGAATTCCTCCAGCTTCTGCACGATCAGCAAGGGCGCGATTTCCGAACGCATGGGAATATTGCCTGCGATGAAAATCACCGAGCCGTATTCGCCCACCGCACGTGCCAGCGCCAGTGCAAAGCCGGTGAGCAGGGTCGGCACCAGCATGGGAAGGATCACGCGCAGGAAGGTCTGCCTGCGTGTCGCGCCCAGGCTTTCAGCGGCTTCTTCCACATCGCGCTCCAGCGACTGCAGCACCGGCTGCAGCGTGCGCACAACAAACGGGAAACCGACGAAGACCATCGCCAGCAGCACGCCCAGCGGCGCGTACGCGACCTGGATGCCCATGGGTGCCAGCCAGCGACCGAGCCAGCCGTTCGGGGCATAGAGCGCCGTCAGCGCAATGCCGGCCACGGCAGTCGGTAGCGCGAACGGCAGGTCGATTAGGGCATCGAGCAACCGGCGTCCCGGAAAGCGATAGCGCACAAGCGCCCAGGCCACCAGCAGGCCGATGAAGACGTTGAGCAATGCAGCCAGCAGTGCTCCCCCGAAGCTCAGCCTCAGCGCCGCCAGCGTACGTGGCGACTCAAGAAGGTGAAGCAGACCGTGAAGCCCGATCCCGGTCGCCTTCCATGCCAGTGCCGCCAGCGGCAGCAGGACGATCAGTCCCAGATACGCGAGCGCGTAGCCGAGGCCGATGCCGAAACCGGGCAAGGTCCGTCTTCGCATGTTCAGTTGCCAGGTCCGATCTGGTCGAATACGCCACCGTCGGCGAAGAACTTCGCCTGCACCTGGCGCCATGTACCGAACACATCCGCCAAGGTGAACGTGTTCACCTTGGGAAATTGGGCGGCGTATCTGGCGGCCACCGTCGGCGAACGCGGTCGGTAGAAATTCCGCGCTTCGATCTCCTGCGCCTGTGGCGAGTACAGGAACTTCAAGTACGCCTGGGCGACTTGCCGGGTGCCATGCGCATCGACATTCTTGTCCACCACGGCGACGGGGGGTTCGGCCAGGATGCTGATCGATGGCACGACGATCTCGAACCGGTCGCCGCCCGGCTCGTGTTTGGCCAGCAGCGCTTCGTTCTCCCAGGCCAGCAGCACATCGCCGATGCCGCGTTGGGCGAACGTGTTGGTGGCGCCGCGTGCACCGGTGTCCAGTACCGGCACATGCTGGAAGAGCGTCTTCACGAACGCTTTCGCCTTGGCTTCGTTGCCGCCGGGTTGCTTGAGGGCATAGCCCCAGGCAGCCAGGAAATTCCAGCGGGCGCCACCGGAGGTCTTGGGGTTGGGCGTGATGACCTGGACACCGGGCTTGATCAGGTCGTTCCAGTCGTGGATGCCTTTGGGATTGCCCTTGCGCACCAGGAACACGATGGTCGACGTGTAGGGCGAGGAATTGTCGGGCAGGCGCTGCTGCCAGCCTTTGTCCAGCAGGCCATGATCGGCCACGGCATCGATGTCGTAGGCCAGGGCCAGCGTAACCACGTCGGCAGGCAGGCCGTCGACGACGGCGCGTGCCTGCTTGCCGGAGCCGCCGTGCGACATCCGGATGGTGACGGTATCGCCGTGCGTGGCCTTCCACTGGGCAGCAAAGGCGGTGTTCACCGCCTTGTACAGTTCGCGCGTGGGATCGTAGGACGCATTGAGCAGCGTGACGTCCTTGGCCACGGCGGATGCGGCCAGCAGCGTGCCGGCGAGGACAAACAGCACAGTACGCATCTTCACCATCTTGGCCCCCATATCGAAATGAAAGGTCAGGCTAGTGGTGCGTCGAACGACGTGTGAAATCTCAAGTTGGTATGTGGATATGTCGAAATCACGCTATCGTTTGAGCACCCTTACTCCACTCACTTCGTAGCGACTTCCTTGCCTCGCGCGTCATCGTCGCAGGCAAGCGTTTGCGCCAACCGACTTGCGGCGGTACGAATTTCGGGCATCGCCGTGCACTCCCAGAGGTTGCCGCGCAACAGCGAGCCGATGCCGTAGAGCCCTGGCTGTGTGTTGCCGTCGGCATCCAGCAGTTGCCCATCCGATTTGGCCGCGACACCCAATTGCAATGGGTCAGGCGCCGCCAGGCCTTCACGAAGGAGCTGGGCCAGAAGGGGGTCGTGTGCATAGGCAACGGCGGTATCCAGTCCGGTCGCCTGGATCACACGATCCACCTCGATCGTGCTAGTCAATTGGGTCGCCCGACTGCGCACGGTGACAGCCAGCGGATCGCACCCGTCGACGGCAAGCACGCGGGCGGCATGAATCTGTAGCCGCCCCGATTCGATCAACTCCTGAACGGTTTCAGCCGACGCCGGTGCGGTGCGATGGCGTGAGGCTTCCCAGACCCACCGCACATGGCGCAGAAACTGGCGGCGCTGCGGCAACGTGAGTCCTTGCCACAGCGTAGCGTTGATCGGCCGCATGCCGTCGATCACGGCGCGCCAATCCGTACCCGACTGGCCATCCAGCGCTTCGCGGACGAGGCGCATCATGGAGGCTACGCCGTCGCACGCCTGCAATGCGGCGTTGAGATCGTCCTGGAACGGATATGGCGCGACCGGTGCGGCAGGATGGCGGAACGGCAACAGGCCATGCCTGGATACCGCGATCAGCTCGGCCTTCGGCCAGCGCGTGGCGGCGGAGATAAGCGTGTCGACCGCAGTCAGGCCCGTGCCGATGACCAGCACCCGACGCGGCGGATCGGCGGGTTCCTGTTGGCTCCAAGGGTCGAGGACATAAACGCCGCTCTCCAATGCCTGCATCGAAACGGTTTTCAAGGGACGTGGCGCTAGCGCACCGATCGCCAACACGACGTTATCGGTCATCAGCTCGGCACCATGCGCCAGTTCGATGCGATAGCCATGCTCCGACTGTCGATGAACCGATATGGCCTTCGCGTGGTGTATCTGGAAGCAGATCCCCCGGGCATGTGCTTCGCTGATGCATGCCCGCAGTCGGGCTTCGACAAATTCACCGAAGAGACGACGCGGCAGGAAGTCGCCGCCTTGTACCTGCCCAAGATGGTGGCTGGCATGTTGCAGAAATTCGCTCTGCTGGTCAGCAAACAGCCCCATGCCCGCGGCGCGCACGTTCAAGAGGTGCCGGTCATCGTCCGTGGCGTAAGCCACACCGCGTCCCGGAGCGGCACCTCCGGTGATCCAGTGCACCGTCCCGTGTCGATTCGGACTTCGCAACAGTTCGCCGAGAACAGCGGCCCCCGCGGCGCCGCCACCGATGATGGCGATGTCAGCCATATGAACTCCTTGGATTGTGAGGCACGTCGTGGGGACACTTTGTCGTGCGGCTCATCGACGGATGAGTCGCCGGCTTGCTTCCATGGGTGGGATCAGAGGCTCGCGAGCTCCAGCTCGGTGCGTTGCGGGGCACTCTCCCAGCGTCCCTTGGCATCCTGGTCGTAGGAGCGATAACGCTTCAGTGCGCCGCCGTAGACATGCAGCGACAACGCTGTCCGTTGCGTGGACAGGTTTCTGCAGCGATGTGCGTGGTCCTGTTCGGAGAACGCGGCATGATCGCCGACACCAAGCGGCGTGATGTTGCCCGGAGCGAGCTGCAGGAAAGGCTCCACTTCCATGGTGAACGATTCGACTTGCAAGACCCCGTCCAGCACCAGCTCAATGCCCCACAGCCCATCATGGTCGTGGATCGGCGTCACGTGGCCGGGCGGCCACGCGATCAGCAGTACGGAGTAGTCGTCGGCGTACAAAGGCTCTCGAAGCGAGATGCGGCGATAACGATCATCGGAATAGCCAAAGGCGATGTCGGTGGTCGTGGGGCAACCCTCCCACCATGGCGCTTGTGCGAGCGTGTCCGCCACATGCGCGGCATCGACAGTGCGGCTGCCACAGGCGCTCCGGGCGATAGCCGCCAATAGACGGTGGGTCCAGACGGCGGTGCTGCTGTTGTTCGCATCGCACATAAACATTCCTTGAACTCGTGAGCTCGGCTCGAATGAATCATGGGGGCGGTTAAGGAAGCGCTATCCGATTGTCAGCACCTGAGTTGTTCATATGACAGCGTTGCGAGAGGACTTAGGGAGTATGGTGGTTAGACATCTCGCCATGAGTCAACCGAATGAGCAACGTGCCCGAGACGCTGACTGCCGCCGAGATCCACGCGGTGTACTCCAGTAAGAAAGTCGATTCTGTAGCTGAACATGCAACACAGTTCCATACGACGAAGCGCTTTGCGCGCGATCCCGCGCACACGGGTCAAGCGCCGTTGAATCTCAAGGGTCAAAAAGGCGCTCGACACCGTTGATCGACGGAGCAGCCATGGCACAGGCGAGCCCTGCAGCGATGTAGCGCACAAGTAATAACGCGCATGAAAAATTGACGGCCAATGCTCCCAGCCCAGTCGGCGTGAGCGGCACGGGCGCATGTACCAAGGCGGCCCCCATCAGCTTGTTAACGATGGACCAAAGCGCGGCGAGTGCGGGGATAAGCAGGACCATGGCCAACAACATGCCGACTCGCGCCCAAGCGTGAGAGCTCCAAGCCTGGATTTACACGCGTTGCCATGACGTCACTGTTCTTCCGGTGACTTGAGGTGGTCAGGCATTACCGAACGGAGCAGCGATGCGGCGGCGAGCACACCGACCGCCAGCGACGAGAAGTCCAAGACCCGCAGTTAGGCCGGCACGACGAAGCTGTCGCCGAAGTCGCGCAACGCGCGCGGCAAACAGGCCATGCGGCGCATCGAACGTCCACCGAGAAGATATGGCCACCCAGTTCATCGGGCACGCTCGGTGTAGTTGTAGAGTTTATTACTCATTTGTAGTATACACTACACAATCATGAACCCCTCTGCTTGGCTGATGCTGGTCGTCTCGCTGCCAGGTCGCAGCCAGACACCGCGCATGCGCCTGTGGCGGGCCCTCAAGGGGGCCGGCGCCGAAGCGTTGCGTGATGGGGTGTATGTCCTGCCGGACAACGCATCGGCCCGGGATCTGTTCCAGGCGCAGGCCGAGGAAGCCATGCGTACCCGTGGAACGGCCCAGATCGTGCCGTTCCAGGCAACGGATGCCACCCAGGAAGCCCAGTTGCGAAGCACCTTTGACCGATCGGCGCTCTACGCCGACGGGCTGGAGCAGCTGGCCGCGGTGATTGCCGAGCTGCCCAACTTGACGGAGAGCGAGGCGCGTCGGCGATTGGCAGCGGCGCGCCGCGCGCTGGAGGGTGTCGTCGCCATCGATTTCTTCCCCGGGAGTGCACGGGACCACGCCGAAACCGCCTTGCGCGATGCCGAGCAGACGCTCAACGGCCAGTTCGCACAGGACGAACCCCACGGCGCCGTGGGTGTGATTGCCCGACGGAACAGCGCGGAGTACCGCGGCCGCCTCTGGGCCACACGCAAACACCTGTGGATCGACCGCGTGGCCTCGGCCTGGCTGATCCGGCGCTTCATCGATCCGGCCGCCCGCTTCCTCTGGCTGGACAAGCCTGCGGATTGTCCGAGGGACGCCCTAGGCTTCGATTTCGACGGCGCCGCGTTCACCCATATCGGCGCCCGGGTGAGTTTCGAAGTTCTCGCGACCAGCTTTGATCTTGATCGCGATGCGGGCCTGGTCCGCCTGGGGCGACTGATCCACTACCTCGACATTGGTGGCGTGCCGGCCGCCGATGCTGCTGGTTTCGCCAGTGTCATGGCCGGTGCGCGGGCGCGTCGTGGTGACAACGACGATGGCCTGCTGCGGGACATGACCATGGTGCTCGACTGTCTGTACGCCGCGTACCTTGACCCGCCGGGAGAACCGCCATGAACGCCCGAGTCTTCGTACCTGACTGCGCCCGCTTTACCTTGCACTGATCGAGCTTATGCGCGTGCGCTTCCGATAGCGAACGTCGTGACCACGAAACTTCGCTGGGATCTACGCGAATGACCACGTCAACGGCCTCCACGAAAGTCACCGAACAGCAAGGGACGGAAGCTACCACCACCTCGATACCTTCCTACCTTCGCCACGGAGTCTCGTTTCGCGAGGCGTTCTGGGTCTGGGTGCGTGTGGCCGCGTTGAGTTTCGGCGGCCCGGCCGGCCAGATCGCGGTGATGCACCGCATTCTGGTCGAAGAGAAGCGCTGGATCAGCGAAACGCGCTTCCTGCACGCGCTCAACTACTGCACCCTCTTGCCGGGCCCCGAGGCGCACAAGCTTGCGGTCTACGTCGGTTGGTTGCTGCACCAGATCCGGGGTGGCTTGGTGGCCGGCATCCTGTTCGTGGTGCCGGGGTTGTTGACGCTGGGTGTACTGAGCTGGGTCTACGCCAGCTACGGCAACGTCGGCGTCGTCCAAGCTCTGTTCTTTGGCCTGAAAGCTGCTGTGCTCGCCGTGGTGCTGGAGGCGGTGCTTCGGGTCGGTCGCCGTGCGCTCAAAAGCCGGACGCTCGTGATGGTGGCTGTGTTGTCCTTTATCGCCATTTTCTTTTTCAACGTGCCGTTTCCGGTCCTCATCCTTGCCGCAGGCGTGCTCGGTGGACTTGGCAACATGCTGAGTGTGCCCGGACTACAGGGTGGCGGGAGCCACGGCGGCGCAGGCACGGCGGAGGATGGGCCGCTGCCGGCGATCGATGCAGCGTTCGCGCAGGAGATTCCACCGCACGTTCGGCCGGATCACCGCCGGATACTCAAGGTCTTGGCGGTGTGCCTGGTCGTCTGGCTGACGCCGCTCGTCGTCCTCGCATTGACCGCCGGTCCGGACAATGCCTTCACCAAGATTGCGTTCTTCTTCACCAAGATGTCGACGGTGACGTTCGGCGGCGCGTACGCGATCCTCGCCTACATGGCCCAGCAGGCGGTCGAGCACTACCACTGGCTCGCCCCCGGCGAAATGCTCGCCGGATTGGGCATGGCGGAGACGACGCCCGGCCCACTGATCAGCGTGGTGCAGTTCGTCGGGTTCATGGCGGCCTACCGCCATCCCGGCATGCTCTCGCCAGTCGTCGCCGGAACCTTGGGTGGACTGCTGGCAAAATGGGTGACCTTTGCCCCGTCGTTCCTGATCATCTTCGTCGGCGCCCCCTACATGGAGGCCTTGCGCAGCAACAAGGCGCTTGGTGCCGTACTGACCACCATCACGGCCGCCGTGGTTGGCGTGATCCTCAATCTCGCTGTCTGGTTCGGCCTACATACCTTGTTCGCACGGGTCGAAGCCAGACACATCTACGCGCTGACCCTCCAGATACCCGACTGGCCTAGTCTCGACCGGTGGTCGCTGCTTCTATCGGTGATCGCTGCGATCCTGCTGTTCCGACTCAAGGCCGGCATGATGACAACGCTGGGAGTCTGTTGCGCTGCAGGCATCGCCATCTATCTGCTGGGGTGGTTCTGACCGCGAGCTAGGCACCGATGCGCCGGGCGTTATAGCCGAGTCCGCTCCAATCAGCGGCGCAACACAAAAAAGCCGGACTCCTTGAGGAATCCGGCTTTTTTGCGTTGTCAACAGATTAACTGAACGCCTAGGCCAGTGGCCGGGCTTTTTCGTTCAGTTGAGCGACGGGTTCAGGGCTGGGTGGGCTGGTCTGCGCCGCTGCCGCTGCGGCTGGCATGGGCGCTGAGCTTGTCGAATTCGGCCTTGTCGATCTTGCGCACCGACTGGATCGGGCAGGGCGGCTGGTGCAGCGCACGCACCGATTCGCCGGCTTCGCCGCAAATGCTGAACGGGATCACCGCCTGGTTCGCGGGATTGGAATGAAACAGCAGGGTGGGCGGCCCGTAGCTCAGCCGCGGGCAGGCGACCTGCAGCTTCACCAGGTAGCGGTCGGGGCCGGTGCGCACGGTGACGGTGCGCGGATCCACGATGTGCCATTCGTTGATGCGGTCGGTGCGCAGGCAGTCGGCGACCGGGCGCAGCGGGGTGTAGGCGGGGGCTTTGGGTTTCGTCTGGGCGGACGCGGCGTTCGCGGCGACCGCGAGCGAGAGCGCGAAAAGACCGG
>Ga0209759_1000931_pt1 | contig 21156 bp, 25 predicted proteins | sample AraplaCL_Col_mMS_FD_184261 | JGI IMG/M metagenome (GOLD analysis project Ga0209759, IMG submission 184261) | Arabidopsis root microbial communities from the University of North Carolina, USA - plate scrape CL_Col_mMS (SPAdes) (version 2) | ecosystem: Host-associated > Plants > Roots >...
TGTGCACTACCCAACTGTTGCGGTAAGCGATACGTGCTCGAACGTCCGCTTTGCCCCACATATTTGCAGCAGTCGACGGACCGTTGTTGACCGCTCTGCGGATGCCGGCTTTCGTTGACCAGTGCTCAGGTAATCAATGACCGGCCTGCTGGCAATCTCTGACCACCTTGCTGGTGCTGACCAGTGCGGACGCCAACGACAGGCGCCTTCCGGCCATAAGCGGTCATTCGACGCGAAATTATCGCCACCTCTAGCGGATCCGCTCGTCATTGCACGACCAACCTAGTTTCAGAGAACTTGTTTAACAGTAGGTGGACCGCATAAACAAAGAACAGCGCGATGGATACAGAGATCGTGACTGATGCAAATCGGTAGAGCGAATTGGTGAACAGGTCCGTGTCGGGGCTCGCCAGCCGAACTGATCCATCGCCGAGCGCCATGGAAAACCAGGGAGGCGGTGGAACTGGCTACGCTGGAATGGGTGGCCTGGTTCAACCATCACCGCCTGCTCGAACCCATCGGCTATATCCCGCCGGCCGAGGCCGAGGCAAACTACTACCGGCAACTCGCTAGTCAGGCCGCCGCCGTGGAGGCCTGACTTAAACCAAACAGCCTCCACGAAACTCGGGGCGATTCATTCTTGCATGACACAGTCGCTTTCAGTCCTGGCTCAAACGATGCCGGCGCCAAGGGCCGGGAACACATCGCTGAACAACAAACCGATCAGTTGTTGCCCGTTGGGCGTTGACCAGTCCTGCGCGATTTCCGCCATCAGCGTGTTGGTGGCGGTGAGCACAACGCCCGCATCGTGCATCCGCTGACGGGAGAACTCTTCGGAAAGATCGCTGGGCGATCCCGAAGCATCCATCACCGCTTGCACAGCGAAGCCTTCGAGCGCAGCGTCGATCGACGGGAAGATCAGGCACACGTCAGTGGTGACGCCCGCCATGATCAGGTTCTTGCGCCCGGTAGCGAGCACCGCGTTGCGGAAGTCGGGATAGGCCCAGGCGTTGACCACGCCGGGGCGCTTGATCCGTGCCGCGTGCGCTTCGGGCAGGATCGCGGCGATTTCCGGAAGAATCGGGCCCTGGGCATGGTCTTCCTGGCTGGAGGTGATCACGGTCGGAATGCCGAGGATCTTTGCCATCTTGGCCAGCGCGATCGACTGCTTGGCGGCAAGTTCGCGGTCGATATTCTTGATCAGTTGCATCGTGCCGATCTGGTGGTCGATCAGGAGCAAGGCGGTGTTGTCGGCGGTGAATCGTTCAACTTTCATGATGGATCTCCTGGGTTGTGGTGGGGCACATGCCCCGGGCATATGGAGGCTCTTACAGCCATCCAAACTCATCGCGGTGGTATGCGGCCGATGCCGCGGTCAGACTTTCCTGACTCGCAAAAGCCATGGGCCCGTTCGAAAGCACGGGTTGGCGCAGTGGCTCGCCGATGAACACGGCGACCTTGGCTGCGCCAGAAGCGGCAACCAGCTTGTGGGTCGTCGCTTCGGTCGCAGCGGGAAGGATCGGGACGCCGAGATCGTCGAGACCGAAGCCCTGGCCATTGATCTCCGCACTACCGAAGATCGGCATGATCAAGGCGCGTTGTCCCGCGCCCAACGGCAGCTCCAGTTCGGCGCCTGCCTCCAGCGAGATATCCAGCAAGGTGACCTCGGTCGGCGGCGCCAGCGGAGAGCGCACGCCACCGAAGCTGCCGAACGGAACGCGGACCCGTGCGCCGGGACGATGGACCACGGGCACCTCTTGCGGATCAAGACTCAGCGCAAATGGAGCGGCGTCCTGCCTATCGCGAGGGAGATTGACGAAGATCTGCAGCAAGTGCGCTGTGCTTCCCGGCACCGCCGGATTCTCTTCGTGGACCACGCCCCGCCCGGCGGCGGTCCAATGCAGGCCACCCGGTTGGATCAGCTTGCGGTTGCCCTGCGAATCGCGGTTGGCGATGCCCGTTTCCGAATCGAGGAACAGATAAGTCACCGCGGAAAAGCCGGCGTGCGGATGCGGCGGGAACGTGGGCGCGCTCATCCAGGCGTGGTCGATCCCCAGGAAGGGATCGATCAAGGCGGGATCGGAGCCATCCAGGCGGTAGGCCCGGAAATGGCCTCCCCGGTTGGCACGTTGCATTCGGGCGATGGTGGTCATGACCGTTGGCCTCAGGCGGCTTCGGCTTCAGCCAGGGCCGGATAGTCGATGTATCCCTGGGCGGTAGGCGGCGCAAAGAACGTGGTGCGATCGGGGGAGTTGAGCGCGGCTCCCTGACGGAAGCGCTCCGGCAGATCCGGGTTGGCGAGGAAGGCGCTGCCGAACACGGTAGCGTCGGCCTTGCCCCCGGCCAGCACGCTTTCGGCGCTGTCCTGGGTCAGCCCACTGCCGATCAGGTACGCGCCATCGAAGCGCGGGCGCAGCAGCGCGTGGTAATCGACCTTCGTACCAAATAACGCGACATGCAGATAGGCCAGGCCCAGTCCGCGCAGCTGGTCAACCAGATAGGCGTAGGTTTCCTGGGGCGCCGCATCGGTGATGCTGTTGTAGTTCATCTCCGGAGAAATCTTGATGCCGACCCGGTCGGCACCGGCTTCCGCGATCATCGCGGCCAATACTTCCAGCATGAAGCGGGCGCGGCCTTCGACCGAACCGCCATAGGCGTCTTGCCGCTGGTTGCTGCCCGAAGAGAGGAACTGTTCGGGCAGGTAGCCGGAAGCCCCATGCAGTTCCACGCCATCGAAACCCGCTTCAATGGCGCGACGCGTCGCCTGACGATAGTCGTCGATGACGCCGGCGATCTCGGCCAGGCTCAGCTCGCGGGGCGTGACGAAGTCAACCTGGCCGGCAGGAGTCCACGCCTGGCCCTCGGGCTTGATGGCGGAGGGCGCCACGGGCGTTGCGCCATCGAGCAGCGACGGATGCGAGACCCGGCCGCAATGCATCAGTTGCATGAAGATGCGGCCGCCGCGGGCATGCACGGCCTCGGTCACCTTCTTCCAGGCGGCGACCTGGGCATCGGTCTCGATGCCGGGTGTATGCACATAACCCTTGCCCATGGCGGACGGAAACACGCCTTCGGAGAGGATGAGACCGGCGCTGGCGCGCTGGGCGTAGTAGGTGACCGTCAGGTCGCTGGGAACACCTTCGCCATCGGCGCGCGAACGGGTCATCGGTGCCATGACCAGGCGGTTGGGCAGGGTGTAGCGTCCGATACGGACAGGGGTGAACAGATGGCTCATGCCGGGCTCCCAAGTGAATGATGGGAGCATGGTCCTCCGGTCCACCTGCGGGATAAAGATGGCAGAATTGAAATGATTGATCCGCCAGTGGAGCAATGAGTATGGAGCTGCTGAACGACATGGCCTTGTTCGTCGAGGTCGTCAAAGCCATGAGTTTTCGCCGCGCCGCCGAGGCGATCGGCATGCCGAACTCGTCCCTTTCCCGACGGATCACCGCCCTGGAGAAAGCGATCGGGCTGCGGCTCTTGCACCGCACCACGCGCAAGATCGAACTAACCGAGGCCGGCCAGCTCTATTACGAGCGCAGCAAACGCATCGTCGAGGAGGCGAGGCTCGCGCATGAGCAGCTCGGCGAAATGCTGGCGCAACCGAGCGGCGTACTGCGGGCATCGCTACCGGTGGATTTCGCCAATATTTTCCTGGCCCCGCTGATCGCCGAATTCGCCCGGAACTACCCCGGCATCAGCTTCGAATTCGACCTCACGCCGCGACGGGTCGACCTGGTGACCGAGCCGTTCGATGTCGCCATCCGCATGGGAGAGCCACCGAGTTCTAGTCTGATCGCGCGCCAGCTCGGCCGTCTGCCGCAAAGTCTTTACGCGTCGCCGGGTTATCTCGAGCTTTCCGGTGAGCCGGGCCAGCCAGCGGATTTGTCCCGGCACGAGTGTTTGCGCTTCTATTCTGCGAAGGCAGGCACATGGACGCTGCGTCGCGGAACGGAAACGGCGGAAATTGAGGTCGGTGGCCGCTTCCGGCTCAACAGCGTCGGCATGCTCCAGAGCCTTGCGAAACAGGGGCTGGGAATCACCGTGCTGGCCGACGAGATCGCTGCCAATGACCTGGCGAACGGGCGTCTGGTTCGTGTGCTCCCGCAATGGAGCCTTGCGCCGGTTTCCGTCTATGCCATCACCGAGACGCGCCTGTTGCCAGCGAAGACACAACGTTTCATCGAGTTCTTACGCGATCGCTTGGGACAGGGGTCATGAAAACTATCGTCGACACTTTTACCAGTGCTAGGCGATCTAGCGCGAACGCAAATCGCCGCTGATACAGTCGTGCGAGTAGGCAGTCCGCTTTGGGTCGACTGTGGCCTTCTGATGGAGATCCTCCCCCATTGATCGGCACCGGCGGAGTGATCCCGTCCAACCGGAAACTAGGCTATGTTCGGCCCGCACGCGCAGGCGGGTGGCTAGCGTCTTGCAACAAGATCACCAGACCTGGTGATCGTCCTCGCAGGAGCACGTACTGGCCAACCTTTGCTTACATCCACATTTGCGTACTGACCAGTTTCCGTCAAAAACTGTCAACGGCATTACCACTGGAAAGTGTCAAAACTGACACTTATCGGCTGAAAGACCAAAACTGGTGTGCACTTACCTAAAAGATGTCCGTCTTGTTGACCCATAAGTTGGCCGGTTTCCTCCCCGCACTGGATCAGCCGTGGTCGCGCTCCAGCACCGCATTCCCGTGATATTGGAACGCATTGCCGCCTTCTTAGATGAGCCGAACGGGCCCAAGTGGGTCAGCCGGTACGCCAGTCACTTGCAGGGCCCGCTGAAGGCGACTACCGCCGGCCGCCCTTTGAGTGTCCTGCTCGAACAACAACAGGACGCACCCTTTTCACAAACGCTTTGCTCGCTTTTCTGCCAGCGCACGCTTTGGTGTACCCAGTAGCCGGGCTTCAATCCAAGACATCCGACCCTCCGCTAGCCATAGTTTGCTCACTGCGCCGACCGTCACTAGCTTCGAGAAACGCGAAATCGATGGTCTGCTTCATCATGCGCACGGTCCCTTCGTAGGAAACGGCACCGACGCCGAAGAAAAGAAAAACAAGCAATCCAACAAAGATATCGGCCGTTGCCTCTCGCCGCGTCACGTCGGAGACCCCGGCAGCGAATATCCAGTGCGACGTAGCCCAGGCAAGACCTGCCCAACACAGCCCCAAAAACCATTGGATGCGCGTGATACGTTGCGTAGCGGCGGCATCCAGTGTCGCGACACCTGCTTGAAGCAACTTCATAGTCGCTTCATCGGGCGCTATGGATTTGATGTGCGCCGCCAATGCTGCAACCTGCGGCGGACGAATCCCAAATCGCGTGGAGCGACTCGGAAGGCGAAAGAGAACCGAGCCCGTCGCCATCAATCCAGCGACAACCCAACTCTGTGAAGTGGGGGGGCTTACGGCAGAGCCACCGCCAGTGGCCCACATCAGGGCCGCGATCAGGCACCACCAGACGGGTATCAGGAACAGCACGAAAACGAACGTTGCGAGGCGCTCCTGAACACCGACAAGGACAAACCAAGGCGCACGCACGATGGCATCCAGCACGGATTCTACGTGCCGCCATCGAGCCTTAAAGCGCGTGCCGACAACAAGGTGTTCGGCCTCGCGAACGATAGAAATCGTATCCTCGAAAATCGACATTTCCCTTCCCCCGGGTTGTCATCCCAGACAGTCACAGATTCATCTCGATGCACGACGAGATGAACGTCGACTGATATCAGCCCCGGAGCAAGCAGGGGCTGATATCGTTTCCTCTTACTTCTTCTTCGACCCACCCTTGTGCTTCGCTTGCGCCAAGTCCGAGCCAGCGACCGACTTCACGGTCTTGCCAGTCTTGGGGCTGCTCAGCAACTTGCTCGCCTTGGTGGCGTCTTTCTTACTGGTCGTCATACGTGGTTCCCTTCGGCCATTTGGGCCGGTCATTCAGCAAAGAATTTGGGAGCGTGCCGACCACGTGTTATAGATAGCCCTCTGACTGAGGGGTATCTCTTGGTCAGTGCACCCGAGTTGGGTGCCCACCACGGCCTTTGGTCAGTCCGGCCTCGAAAACGGGGCTGACCAAGGGCCTTCTTTTTTACGGCATCCAGCGGGTAGGCGTGCACGGGATGCCGGCGACTAATGTCATGCGCATGGATTCCTCCGTCCTTATCAGGTGGCCTGTTCTTTTGCGACAGGCGGAGGAGGCGCGCTAGCGTTTCCTTCTCCTGCGGTTGCGGCTGCCTGCTGCGCGGCGGTCTGGGCAGCCTGCTCCGCAGCCCAGGCCGAGAGGGCAGTGAGTTCGGCGCTTGCCCCCACTTCCGCGACACGATCCCGAAAACGGCCGTAGAGCCCGTCTTGAACCATCTTGTTGCCGCGCATCCATTCGACCGCGGCGTTGGGATTAAGCAGCAACACGTAATGGAAGTCGCCCGAGGGCCCAGTCTTCGAAAGCAGGAACTGGTGGTCCCGCAAAAATTTCATGCGCCGGCGCCACGTATCCGTCGCCCGTGCGCCCGTAAAGCCCGCCTCGGCCGCAAACGTCGCAGGGTTCTCGATGACCACCAACGGACCATCGGGGGACCGTGCCCAGAGGCAAAAGAGCGTATGGCCCGCTGGTTGTCCCTTGGACTGGTGGTCGATGGCCTCCATCGCGATGGGCAACGTTCGTGGAACGGTGGTGAAACCAAACGTCGCCTTACGCCGCCAAAGCCATGCTTCAGGGATATGGGGAAAATGAAGCTGCATGAGGGCAGCGGCACGTTCCGCCATGCCCGCTTGCCGTGCTTGGTTTTGCCTGAGGTTGACCATTTGCTGACCGCCGTGCCTTCGTTGGGCATCACTGTCGCATTCAGTACCGATTGGCCGCCACCCGTTTCGGCGCACACTAGAACAGGTGTCTTCGCCATGCGGAACGTACGCCTGAGACCTTTAGGCTGTCAACAAATCAAACTACTATAGGAACTTGTAAGCGCATGATTCCGCACATGAACATGCATATAAACTCACATAAATCAAATATTTAAACAATATTATCTGTGCTCGTGTGCTCTGGTTCTCTTGGTACTCTTCGTACTCCCCGTACTCCCGGGGTTTCCAAAGGGGGCGATTCCCCGGCCGTGCGCGCAAAATCTGAGGGACGCATGCGCTTCAGATCCCATGAAACCGGCATCAGCACTTCGTCAGTTCCATCAGATAGGAGGCTTGAACGCATTTCGCCAGATTCCAGACACGACTGGCTGGGATCACCCGGTGAGAAGGAACTGGCGATCGAGCAGATTGGGCGCAACTGCCGTGCTGGCGCGCTCGCCACGGTCGACCGGCAAGCCGCGCCGTCGTGGCCGTGTTACAAAGCCTGCGTGTGCATCAGACGCTCGATGCGGTGCAAGCCACACAAGTGACCCGCCTCCAACACATCAGTGCCCGTGCTTCTTGGCGGCGGCGGTGGTGATGCTGCCGCTGGCTTCGGCGACCTCGGCGGCGAGGCTGCGGGCATGCTCGGCCAGCTTTTTGAATGCGCCCTCGCTTTCGGCGAGGCGCACGCTGATTTCTTTCAGCTGCTCCGCGGCCAGCTCGCGCCGGTATTGTGCTTCGATCAGCTCGCGCGTACCGCTGGTGTCGTAACGCGTCTTGAGGTGATCGGTGATCGCCTGCTCCAGCTCCTTGACCTTGCCGGAGTCGCCGTCGGCCTTAGCCTTGCGCTTGTCGCTGTGCAGCTCGCCGTAATGCTCCGCCCAGCGCGCCTGGTGCAGTTCGGGCAGGAGCTTCATGCCGGCGTCGTAATTGACGCGCGCGAGCGACCGGCTGGTGTCGACGATGTGGCCGGTGGGGTTGCGCACCGGAAACGGCACGTCGCGCAGGTCGATCACGCGCAGCAGGGTTTCGCGCAACACGTCGGACACGGTAAGGCCCTTCTCGCGCAGGATGCCCTCGGCCTCATCCTTGACGGGCGTTGCGATGCGGGCGCGAACAGTCGTCTGCTCGATGGTGGTCATGGGGTGCCTCCGTGGCTGTGGCTACCATTGTAGCCACAGCGATAGGCGCGCGGATGAACCCACTTTAGGCTCAGAGGCCGTCACCGGTCCCTAACCGTGCGCGGTGCCGCCCTCCGCTTCCGACGTTTACGAAGCAGACCAAATTTCTCCGCCCGGTGTTCAAGTTCACGATGGCGCTCAGTAGCCTCTGCGAACTCATGTGTTAGCCAGTCGCGATCTTCTTTGGACGATAGAGGCGTTGCAGCGATCCGCGCTTTTAGCTCCTCAAGATCAAGCTCAGTATCTTCAAGTGCAATCTGAATTTCGTTACTTTCTTGCGCGTGTAGGCGAGAAGCTTGTAGAGAGACCGCGCTTCCCATGAGAGCGCCCCCCATTGCCAGGAAAGCGCTAACGCCTACCGACAGCATCTCCCGTATCTCGAGAAGGATATTTGCTGCCTCTGAATGATTGTTTATAACGGGGACAGGAAGGGAAAGCTTGAACTGCTGGATGGCGCCTATGACGATCGCGGCGAATCCAAGAACAAGCATTTGCCAAGGTCTAGCATGCATCTTCGCGCTGATGAAACCCCACCCGAGCAGCACAATTAGCGAAGCAAATAACACGGTGAGTAGCAAGAAGGGGTCTGTCAAAGACATAGCAGGCATCCTTGTGTGAATCCGTTTCGTAACATCTCCAACTGATGGCGGATCCTTCGTTCGAGAGAATCAGGGACATCTGTTGGTCAATGGCACCGGTTGGCTCCGAGGAGCCCAATCCCCTAGAAATATTTGAGCAGCTCCACGCTAGCCTGTCGGCCAAAGCGTCGCTTTCTTAAGCTCGAACAAGCGTTACGCCGAGGGCGTGTATGTCGGGCGGCGCGAGGGAGACGCAAGGTGTGCGTTTCAGAGGTACCCGCGCGACATATAGCAACTTGCATGCGCGAGTTATGCACATTGCACAGCAGGGTGACGAAATTGGATTTTACACCTATAACACATTGTTTGTAAAGGTTTTTGTCGGCACTTGCATACCGCCAAATGGCTGTGCAACGGTCTATGCAAGCACCTATGCCAGCCGGTCTGATTCCGGGCGCTTTCGTCATCAAACGCTCTGACTTGACCGACTATTCGAGGACTAGCGCATGCAGGCACCTCACACGGCCTCCCCGATCAGTGCCGACCCCTACCTCAGCAAGCCGATACTCACGGCAACAGAGACGGCTAGGTATCTGGGATTCGCCTCGGTCAACGCGCTCCTCCGCTCCAGAAAGCGTGGACTCCTACCTATTGAGATGTTTCAGATACCCGGAAGGCGCGGCTGGTTTGCCGCGACGCGCGCTGTCATGGGCTGGGTGGACGCCTCAACCCGGCGGCATCTTGAGTTCAGGCTGCCACTGCCAGAGGAGGACATCGCCATGAAGAAGTAGCACCCTAGCCCTTGGGCGGGGTGAAAAAAGAGGGGTCCGCGCGCGAACGTAGACCCCTCCGGTTTGACCGAGATTGAGAACCGACGGTCGACCTCATTCTCAGCCCAATTCTCCGAACGCGTCAACTATTGCTGGGCCGAAGCGACCCACGTCGTTTGACTGCGGACAGATATCGCCACGTCGCCGCGGAGGCCACGTCATGGTGATGACAGCTGCTGAGCTTGAGAAGCTGGTTGACTCTCTGACACTTACTGAGGCGGGACGCGTCTACCTCAATGTAGTCAGAACAAGCCCGCCTGCGAGGAAAGTGCAATCAAGCACACTCGCAAACTGTTGTAGTCGCTACGCGAGCGCGCGGATGGGCTTCGTGGAGGCGCTCGAAAGTCACGTGGAGCACCGAGTCGCTCTCCGGTGTGAGTTCGACCGCGAGTCCGTTCTGGAGTATTGGGAGCAAGCTGCGAAGGTGGCCGTAACCCTTACAGATCGAAGGGGGCGCGCGCAACGATCCACTTACACCGCCGACTTTTTGATCATCGGGCCAAAGGGCGTGACTGCGATCGAGGCCAAGCATCGTCAGAAATGCCGCGAGTTATGCGAAAAGCACCCGGTTGACTGGAAGGAAACAAGTGACGGCTTCGTCTATGAGGCAGCTCGACGCACCTTTGCGAACTTGGGCGTCAAGCACGTGGTGGTGACCGAAGACGACATCAGCTCCGTAGAAGCGTCCAACTACCAGCTCCTTCTGCAGTCGCGGATCCATCCTCCGAAAATTCCCACCGGCCTTCGCGACCGTCTCATCAAGATCCTTTTGAGTGAGAAAGCTTTACCTATAGGGGACCTGCTAAAGCGCCTGGGGACCAACGATGCTGCCGTTCCCATTTTTCTGATTCAGGCGCAAATCCTTCATGCCGACTTACGCTCCCAGCTGCTCAGCAACATTGACGAGGCATGGGTAAGTCTCGACGCCAAACTCCTTGCGGAAGTGATTCAGGCACGGCGCAAGGCTGCCTGTGCTATCGATCCATCCCAGCGTGTCTCCATCAGCGAGGTGCCTCGAACAAAAGACGCGCTCGCATTCGTCTCCAGATGTCATCAGTTGCAAGGTGAGATCCAGGTGTCGGCTAGCAACCGCACCTTAAGGCGATGGCGTAGCGCGGTCCGAAGCACAGGGAGTACGGCCGCGTTGATCCCGAGAACGGCTCTTCGAGGAAACAGGCATAGTCGTCTATCCGAGGCTCACGAGGCTCTGATAGAGAAAAGCCTTAGGGAGGCTTACCTAACACCGGATAGCCTGCCTCCCTATCGGGTATATGGACACTATCGCGTACTACTCATCGAAGCTTCCCAAGCCTCCCTTCCAGGAGAGCGCGCTGTTTCATTCAAGGGCTTCCTAAGACGCTTGCAGCGTTTGGACCCCGTCGAGGTTGCGAGTGCGCGCGGTGGAAAGCGCGCGGCTAACGCAGCAGCTCCTCCCGTCCCGGTTGAGATGAGGGAGATACTCGCCACCCGACCATTTGAACGTGCTCACATTGATCACTGCTTGCTCAAGTTGCATCTCTGGGTGGGTGAGAGTGGCGGGAAGGTAATACGCAAAAGGGCTTGGCTGACCGCTATGGTCGACGAGGCCACAGGCGCGGTCCTCGCCATGTCTCTGAGCTTCAGGAACCCCAGTCGCAGGTCGTGTACTGCTGTTCTACGCGACTGTGCATGCCGTTGGGGGCGGCTTCCCGAGACCGTTGTTGTCGACAACGGATGCGATTTCGCATCGACCTACTTCGAGGCGTGTCTGGCGCGCCTCGGCATCCACAAGCAAGCGCGCCCACCAGGCCATCCACGCTATGGATCATCCATTGAACGCCTCTTTGGCAAAGTGAAGGACGAGCTCCTCAGTACCCTGGTCGGCAATGTCGCCAACAAGAGGGAGGATCGCGGGAAGTCCACAAGCCACAAGGGCTGCTACCGCGGGACACACACCCTGCTCGACCTCTATCAGATGCTTGAGAACTATCTCTTCGGGATAGCCAACAGACATGCATGCGGCCAACGGCTGCAATCGGCTGAAGCGCTAGTCAGGGTCGGGCTTGGGCGCTTTCCCATGTCAGGCCATTGCATCGTGGTGGACCAGGCCTTTCTTGTCCTCACAGCGATTGAGCACAGTCGGCATCACTCCTGGGATCCGCAACGAGGCGTCCGGTTCAGAGGGCGCTACTACAGCCATCCTTCACTAGACACGCTCAAGGGGCGTCGATACTTCGATGTCAGAGAGGAGCCATGGGAGCAGAACTGCATCTACATCTGTACAGGAAACGAATGGATCGCCTGCTTCCACGGCCCATGGCATCCAGGCATCCACATCAGCCCCAACACCATCTGCGAGTCGACCACCTGGGCTGATCTCAACAGCAACAGGAAGGACATAAGTACAGATCGCATGCTGGCGCAGCAGGAAGAGAAGGCCCTTCAACGTCAGATCAAAGATGCGGAGAAGGCATCCGCTCCGATCTCGAAGAAAGAAGTACCTAAGGCTTTGGCTGCATTTTCAAGTGACGCCAAACCTTTGCCACGGGATGCATGGAGGGAGGCATGAGAGCCGCGCCCTACATCGAGAAGCTTCGCGCATTACAGCTTCGCCATGCGCACTTTGAGAACGCGTACCGCCGTGCGTACACCCATGCCGCACTAAGCCAGGCAAGCCAGATCATCGTCGTAGCTGGCCCTACGCGCGTCGGGAAAACTACATTGGGGCGACGCCTCACTGCCGAACTCATCAGCACGAATTCCGAGGACGACGGCAGGATACCGCTCGTACGCGTTGAAGCGGCAACCACCAACCAAGGCAAGTTCTCAACGAAGCACTTCACCATGCGCATGCTTGAAGAGCTTCAAGACCCCGTCTCGTCGATCAAGGAAGGCATGGCTCTTCGACACAGCCAGTCCGAGACGCATCTTCGCTTGCAGCTCGAGCGTTGCCTACGCTATCGACAGACTCGGTATCTGCTCGTCGACGAAGCACAGCACCTTCTTCGGTCGACCAGTGTGTCACGAGCCGGAGAGGTGATTGACACCTTGAAGTGCCTCGCCAATGTCACGGGTATAGCCGTCATCCTGATGGGCGGCTACGAGCTCCTGAGGATCTGCATCCAGTCGCCACATCTCAATGGCAGGCTTACCATCATCGACTTTCCGCCTTATGGGGACGATGACGAGTCTATCCATGAGTTCGATCGGGTGCTCCTTTCGATCGAAGACATTCTTCCGTCTAGGCCAGGCTTCCTGCGCGAGAATCATGAGGTGCTTTATCGCGGGTCGCTTGGCTGTGTAGGTTTGCTGTTTGGTTGGACCATGCTTGCGCTCGCAGAAATGGAAGCGCAGGCCCATCGCGAACTTCGACTGGAGCATTTCACCGGCACACGCTACGCGGTGCAGAACCAGGCGATTGCCGACGAAATTGCCTTAGGGGCGAGCATCCTGGGCTGGAAGCTGCCGTCATTCGGGATGCCCTCGATCAGCAAGCAGCGCAAGGTCAAAGGGAAAGTGCGCGTGGGCGAGCGCCTCCCATACCGCGACCCTAGCCCCTCTCGGGGATGAGGGGTCAGATGACTACCCAGTTCTTCCCGGTACCACCCCAGGGTCGCGGAACGAGCGATATCGAGGCCATGGATTCCTATTTGCTTCGTCTTGCCCGCGAGCACGGCGTCAGCGAGTACCAATTCCATAGCATCCTCGCGTTTTGGTGGAACGAGACCAAGGCCTCTCACGAGCACCCGCTGGGGAGGCACATTGCCTATATCCAGAAGGTTGGACACGGCGGGGATATCGACACGCTGATCAAGGCCATTGAGCGAGGCACGGCGCAGTCAGGCCTAGCGAGCCTGACCCTGAGCGCTTTCGGAGACATCAGTGGTGTGCACGTGGGGTCGTTTATTAAGCGCGTGCGCTGCTGGTGTCCTGCTTGCTTGCGCGATCAGCAGAGAGATGGCGGCGTCCCCTACGAAAAGCTCCTGTGGCGGCTGCAAGCCGTCACGCGATGTCACGTGCACCAGATTGTGCTGGAAGATAGCTGCCCGGCGTGTGGCGGCCATCAACCAAGGCATGTTGACACTTGGCCGCAATGCTCAGTCTGCAATGCAGACCTGACGGCAGCAGAGAAAACTTGGCGGCTTGCCGCGACACCTGGCAGCGGCGAGGCCGACATGATTCAGATTGTGGAGTATTGCGCGCAACACCCAAGCGTTATTTTCCAAGCGGACGCCGCGCGGCAATTCTGGCGCCTGGTGCGTGCCGAAGGATCATTCTTCGCACCTCGGAGCAAAGAGTCCTTTCACAATCGACCGGTAGTCCAAAAGACACTGATCGAGACATTGCTTCGCATGGCCGAGGAAATGCAGCTCCCACTTCTGAGCATACTTCTAGATCCAGTGCAGGCTGCGGCTATACGCCCGCTAGTGATGGAGCTTCCGCCAGGCGTGTCGCCGCCGGGGCGCCCCCGGCGGCACTTAAGCCGCTCCGATATTGATCGACTAGGAATTCAGCTACGTAAGGCGTTGACCGTCGGCGCCGAGCCGGTGTCGCTCAAGAAGGTGTGCGAGGAGTTTCAGAGCACGACTACCGCCGCTAGATACTGGTTCCCAGAATTGGCGCAGACCCTGATTGCGAAGAATCATAATCGTATCGAACGCCAAGCCGATCAACGTGACCGTGCGTTGCAAGCGCTCTCACTCAATGCCGATTTGGTCCGCCGGGCGGAACTGTTCGGCTGGCATTGTGTCGCTCGGGAGCTTTCCGAGGAGTTCGGCATAGCGGTTCGCCGCGTACGGCTACGTCTCGCGGAACTGAAGGCAACTGAGAGAAGATCGGAGCTTGGACACCCCCCACCATCATCTCGTCGTCATGCGGAGGAGCGAGGAAAGCCATGAAGAAGTTCGTGTTTGCAGGCGGTAACGCAACGGCAGCCGAGCGCGTTGCGCGATGTCGACAGAAGCGCTTGATGATGGGGCATCGTCAGATGACCATCTGGCTTAATCCGGAGGTTGCAAAGGCACTTCAGGTGCTCAGGGAAGCAAGCGATCATCGTTCGGTGAATGGGATCATCTCATCCCTAATCGCGGAGGCCGCGAAGGCTATACGTTAGGGGAGCGTGCGCGAAATTTTGCGCAAACGGGTAGCGGGATGCGCCACCGAGCGCCTTGCAGATGGGCGAGTGCCGCACGTTAAGGCTTCAGGCGTTCCCGGAAGCTATCGATGATTTCTTTTGACAGCTCCTCACTATCCTTGATGACTTCTTTGCTCCACATAAGGTCACTGTCTATCAGCTCTGGGTGCCTTTGAATTAGAAGATTTATACGTCGGTCGAGATCCGACGCTTCGATCGATTGGGTTGTAGTTGTTGATATCCTTTGGGTACGCATCACGGTCCCCCATTGAACTGCTTCTTGAGTGACATGAAGAACTGAGGATTCAGTTCCGGTGCGAAATAGTGCTTACGCTTCATCCAGATGAACCCGTCCCCTTTGGAGATCACGGCGACGTCGATGGGTCCACCGACGGTCTCCGAGTCCATTGAGACTCGCTTTTGAAAGTAGTTAAGATTGACAAGTGACTCGGCCACATTGGCGATTTCATCCTTGGGAAGATGAATCAATGTCCCGTAGATGGGCTTTCCATGTCGATCCTGGAACGCACCTAGTCTCTTGACAATGTCTTCCAGCGCGGCTTCGGCATGCTGGTTAACGGTCTTTTTCCACTTCGTCTTCTGCTTCGTTGAAAGGTCGCTGATCGAGTCGACGATTAAGTTCGACAGGTTAGTTGTTGTTGCCGCCCACGATCTAAGAAAGGTGCTTTTAAAGCGCGGACTTACGCCATGAAGAAAAGTTTGAACCATTTCACTTTGTGCAAAAGGCAAGATGTGTGAAGGCTCGCCGTCAGAAACTTCGAAGTCTTTTCCTCGCGTGTAACGCAATCGACCTGCGATCACCATGCCAATCTTCAAATGCCTAACCACTGGGTATAGATCGCTGCTTCCAAAACCCGCAAAGACCATACCCGTGTAGTCGTCTCTAAAGTCGACCTTTGTACCGTAGAGCGTCGCTAGACGAAGCAACTTGTCGATCACTACCTTGGCAAATTTTGCATCACGGAATACGTCATCGATAACTTTCTTGATCTGCGGACCGTATAGCCGCGGGATGTCTTTCTCAAGATCTGCGCCTACAACCTCAAGGGTACTTTCTCGATTCCAACGGACCAGTTCTTCATTAATGTCTTTTTTGACTACATCCCAAATCTTTGGTGCCGCCTTCGACTTACCACTTGCATACTGTTGAAAGCTCGTCTTTGTTGCAGTTTGCTTGATCTCATTAAACCGCTCCCACACCATGCTCAAGAAGTAGGCTTCTTGCGCCTCCTTCGAAAAAAAGGTGAGGTTTGATTGGAGGTATTTGACGAACCCGCATGCGTACTCTTGAAGAGTCGGATAGCCAACTGTGCCGCGCGTTGACGAACGATAATCCTTGACTAGTGTCTCCCAGGGCACACCTGCCAGAGACGCGTCGTTATAGAACATCACACCAACCGGTAGGCATCTAGAAAGCGCGAACAGTTTGTTGGCTGAGTTCCAAATTTTTTCCCGTCCGTCAGGAGACCTGACGGTAGTGGCACTGTCGGCGGCCAAGGCGACCGCCAACCGATTCATCACTACGACTTCCGAAGTCATTCCTTAGCCCCCTCTTCCTAGCAAAGCCTGCTGAGCATACGCCGCCAATCCCGCATCGAGCGCTAGGACGCGCCGACTCCTACACATTCCAAGCAAGATTCGAGCCGGAGCTGTAGGCCTGTGATGGTGATCATGCCCTTGCTTGCACTAATTCGCATCGGACCGGCACAAACCAGATGCTCGTCGAACAATCGTCTGGTGCGCTTTCATCTAGAAACCTTGACGAAGGTCCGCCTGAATATTTACCCCGCAAGAAGGCGCCGACGGAGCGCCTCTCGAAGTAACAGCTATCGCTTACGGCTGCGAATGAAGGTCAGGTAATCGAGGAGCTCAGCTTCCTCGTCGGCCGTCAGGTTGTCGATCGCAAACGTTGCCGTGGTCGTATGTTTGCTGGTGCGCGTTTGCTCTGTAGCGCTAGGCAATAGGTAGCCAGCTCGCTGCATGAGCGATTCATAGTCAGTATTCAGTACGCCAGACAGTGTGTGTAGGACATGAGGAGACGGCTTACTGATCTTGCCGCCTTCCAGCTGGCTCAAGTAGCCGTTGGAGACCTCCTTATTGGTGGCCTCCTCGATCTCCCGAAGGGTCATGCCGACGTCTTGGCGCAACTTCCGGAGGTACGACCCAAGCGCGCCAGGAGCCGCCGTTGTCGGCGCCCCTTGCTCCTGCTTCTTCTTTGACATTTTGTCACCTTCCGCGGGCAGGGCGGATTTCTAACGATGTGGACAGTAACGGATGGAGCTAAATCTATCAAGCACGCTTGACGTGCGCTTGACAAACTTAGCAAGATCCATAGAATGAGCACCAAGCCGGCATGGGTCGGCGCCAATCTCAAAGGTACGCGTCACCATGAATACCCGGATCACCACCCCACTCGATTCAACGTCCTCATCTTCAGACGAAGGGCAAATCAAGGAAGCCATTCGTCACCTGGAGGTGGCCGAGCATAGTCTGGAGCACGCACACGCCGAGGAGCGCCGTGCCGAAGAGGAAATTCGCGTGGCCGAGCGCGAGCTTATGGCTGCTGAAGACAACCGCCCTAAGCAAATTCATTTCTTCCTTGATGGTGAGCCCGAGGTGACCGATCGACACGAGCTCACACCGAATCAGATCATCACGGAATACGGCCGCAAAGATCCGGCAACCTACTACCTCATCCAGATCGAAGGTGGTCATGAGATCAATAACTACAAGGATAAGGGCGACGCGATCATTCACATGAAGAACGGCACCCACTATCAAATGATCAGTACGGGTCCGACACCTGTCTCGGATGGCAGGCCGAAAACGGGAATCGCAGCGTTCGTTGAAGGCCTCGTGGATATGGGCTATACACCGGAGCTGCTTCCGGGTACGACGGACCACGTACTGTTCGATTTCGTGGTTCCACTCGGAAAGTACGCCGGGAAAACCGTCAAACTGGGTTTCATCGTGCCTGTCGACTTCCCCCTGAGCATACCCTCGGGCCCGCACGTTTCTCCCAGCATCCTTCCGCTTAGGCCGGAAAGCGGGCCACATCCGTCTCACGGCGTACACCAAAATCGGTTCACCAGTGATGGCATGGATTGGCAGTATTGGTCTCGCCCTTTTAATGAATGGGGTCAGCGAAAAAAAACTGTCGAAGCCTATATGGGGCACATCCTCCATCTGTGGGAAACACAGTAAATGGAAGCCGCGTCGTACAGCGTGGCGATGCCAGCAGAAGTAGATGCCGTGCTTACACGGCATCTACTTCGACCGGACCACCAGGAGGACATTTGTTTTGCGCTCTGGTACCCAAGTACAGGCGGGACCCGAACGACCGCGCTGCTGCATTGCCTTATTCTGCCAGCGGAAGGAGAACGGAGAGTTCACGGCACTGCAAGCTTTGAAGCTACATTTTTCCAGCGAGCGCTTCTGGAAGTAGCGAAGGTAGGTGCAGGTCTAGCGCTACTTCATAGCCATCCGCTTGGCTCCAGCTGGCAGGGCATGAGCAAAGACGATGTAGCAGCCGAACTTGGTCACGCTGCATCTGTGTTTGGCGCAACCGGGCTTCCTTTGATCGGCTTGACACTTGCCGGTGATCGCACTTGGAGCGCTCGATTCTGGCAACGTGTCGCACCGCGGCAATATGAATCCAAGTGGTGTACGACTGTAAGAGTCGTTGGGCAGCGCCTTTCAATGTCCTACAACGACGCCCTTCTCCCTGCTCCGACGACAAGGCACGAGCAGATACGCACCGTCTCCGCATGGGGTGAGGAGAGCCAACGCCACCTCGCGCGGGTGAAAGTCGGAGTCGTGGGGGTTGGCAGCGTCGGGGGCATGGTCGCAGAGGCGCTTGCACGAACAGGTGTAGTCGATGTCGTGCTCATCGACTTCGACATCGTCAAGCGACACAACTTGGACCGATTGCTCTACGCAAGCGTGGACGACATCGGCAACCTGAAGGTAGAAACTCTTGCGCGTAGGCTCCGCGACATTGCCACCGCAAGGCCCTTCACAGTTAGGCCAGTGGAAGCTTCGGTCTGTGACCAAGAGGGGATCAAGGCGGCGCTCGATTGTGACGTGCTTTTCTCTTGCGTTGATCGCCCCCATGGCCGGCACGTCTTAAACGCACTTGCGTACGCGCACCTCATTCCGGTCGTGGACGGAGGCATTTCCGTAAGAACCAATCGCTCAGGCCGTTTGGCGTCGGCTGATTGGCGTGCACATTACGCAGCGCCAGGAAAGGTATGCCTGCATTGCCTTGGTCAGTACCTGGCGAGCGATGTGTCTTTGGAGCGCGAAGGGTTGCTTGATGACCCTCGTTACATTGAGGGGCTCCCCAAAGATCACCACCTGAGGGCGAGTGAGAATGTGTTCGCGTTCTCGATGGCATGTGGGAGTCTTCAAATGCTGCAGTTCCTGGCCATGGTGGTCGCACCACTGGGTCGCTCTGACACAAACGCTCAGCTGTATCACTTTGTCGGCGGTTTCATGGAACAAGACAACCTGCGAGCCTGCCACGCTGAGTGCTTGATGCCGTCGACAGTTGCTACCGGAGATCTTCATCCCATTCCATTAATTCCACATAAAAAGCGCGGTGGAGCGCACACGGAAGAGCCGCGTGGGATCCGCGGAGCTGTTAGCCGGCTACTGGCAGCGATCCGAGACAATCGTTTCGTGGCGCTTTTCAACCGGAGGGCCTGAAGTCCGTAAGCAGAATTGAACTGTGGCGAAACGCGGCCTCAGACCTAGGCTAGGTATCTGCTTGGCAGCTTTACCGAGACGGTAGCTGTCCTTGGGCGCTATTCGAGACCAGCTTCGACGGTGGGAGCGAGGATGATCCGCCGTACTGCTCAGCGGCCGCGGCGCTTCTTCAGAGCAACCCTAAGTAACAGCCGCGGACTTGGACAACCGGCGCTGCTCGACTAAGTACACGCGCAGCAGAACAGAGCCGCCGCGAACGATCAATTGACAGATCACCGAGCACACGGCTCCCTCGGACATCCTGGTGTGCAGGTGTCCGCCGCTGACCGAAGTCAGTCGATCAGCAGATCAGGACTACTTGCGTGCTTGCGTACCGCAACATATGGACAATTTATGGGTAACACTTAACCAATAACTGGCCGAAGCGGCCAAGTTATGGGTAAGTGCACAACTGGAAAACTGGCTGCAGAAGATGGTGGGCCCGGAAGGATTCGAACCTTCGACCAAGGGATTATGAGTCCCCTGCACTAACCGCTGTGCTACAGGCCCATGGAGAACGAGCATGGCATGGTAGCGGCAGGGAATGTGGGCGTCGAGACGATCGCGTCTGCTGACAACACGTTGTCAGCAGATCGGCATAGTCTGTCCGCTCCATCCCTGTGGAGATCCCCCATGAACACCGAAGCCATGGCGAAGCGATTGGTCGAGCTGTGCCGCAAGGGCGAGTACGAGCAGGCGCAGCGGGAGTTGTACGCACCCGATGCGGTGAGCATCGAGATGCCGGGCGCGCCGGCGGGTGCGCTGGGCGACGCGAAGGGGCTGGAGGCTATCTACGAGAAGGGCCGCCAGTTCGCCGCGATGGTGGAGACGATGCACGGCGGCACCGTCAGTGACCCGCTGGTGACCGGCAACTGGTTCAGCGTGGCAATGTCGATGGACGTGACGTTCAAGGGCCGCGGCCGCACGCAGATGTCGGAGCTGTGCGTGTACCACGTGCACGGCGGCAAGGTGGTGAGCGAGCAGTTCTTCTACGACATGGGCTGAGCACGGGCCGGATGCGGCGACGACCGTTTGCACGGCCGTCGTCGCACCCTTGTACCTCCTGCCCACCGGAGAGGAAGTACATGACCCGCTCCAAGTCAGGATAGGGGCACAGCGGCTTGGCCCTGCGCGCACGGCAACCGCAGCCTCGGCTAGATGACCTTACCAGCCAGCATGCCGACGCCTGCGGTCAACACCATCGCAAACGCGCCCTATGTCACGACACGCATCGCCGGTTTCAATGTTTTGGCACCGCCGGTCCCGGCGCCGGCGATGCCGAGCAGGACAAGGCGCTGGATCGAACCCGTTGCCACCACCGGTACCAGCCGGGAATCCGGTGCTCCCTGCACCAGCGGCAGCGGAGTGGCGGCGCCGATGGAAAAGGTTGCCGCCGAGGTCGGTGCGGCCTGCACCGGGCGTGTGGCCGTGCTCGGAAATGCCCAGCTCATCCCGCGCATGGGCGCCGAGAACGCCGTGGGCCTTGAGCTGTTCCGCCATATGCCGCGCCAGCTCCTTCGTCAATCCGCGTGTCACGTAGATCTGGGCCAGCTCCCTGGCTTCCGACTCCGGGGCTTCCGCCACTCGCGGCGCTCGCGCGCCAGGTCGGCATGCTCGGTGTCCGGCTACGAGCTCACCAACACCTACTCGCCCGTCGCTATGGACATGGCACCGGCAATCCATCCCGCCAGGCCGGCGAGCAGCACCGCTGAGCGCAGCCCGCCCGGTGCGACTCCCGATGCAGGCGACTCACGTCCCGCTGTCGCCCGTCATCCGCCGCAACACGCCGTCCTTGAGGACGTAGTGATGGACCAGCGCAACCGTGGCATGCAGGCCAGC
>Ga0209759_1000932_pt1 | contig 21132 bp, 16 predicted proteins | sample AraplaCL_Col_mMS_FD_184261 | JGI IMG/M metagenome (GOLD analysis project Ga0209759, IMG submission 184261) | Arabidopsis root microbial communities from the University of North Carolina, USA - plate scrape CL_Col_mMS (SPAdes) (version 2) | ecosystem: Host-associated > Plants > Roots >...
GATCCTGGTTCGGCTCGCGGGTCTTGACCGTACGAGCCACGACGGCGGACAGCTCGCGAGTGGTTCGCACGGGCGCGCCGCTTTCGCGGACAGCAACAAGCGCCTTTGCAATCGACACAGCAAACCGTTCTTCCCCGTAGTCACGAATCACCTCTGCAATGTGACGCTCGTCGGCCCGAGCGAGAAAGTCGGCCGCGGTTTCGCCGCGCGTGGTGTCCATGCGCATGTCCAGCGGGCCGTCGAAACGGAAGCTGAAGCCGCGCTCGGGGGTGTCGATCTGCGGCGAGGAGACGCCCAGGTCCAGCAGCAGGCCCGTGATCTTGCGGATGCCGCGCTCGGCCAGCGCGGCAGGCAGCTGCGCGAAGCTCGCGTGCACGATCTCGAAGCGCGGGTCGGCGATGGCGTCGGGGCCGCTCGTGGCCGCGGCGACGGCGGCCGGATCACGATCGATGCCGATCACGCGCGCGCCCGGGCCCAGGCGCGACAGCAGCTCGCGCGTGTGCCCGCCGCGGCCGAAGGTGCCGTCGACATAGATGCCGTCCGGATTCGTCACGAGCGCGTCGATCGCTTCGTGGAGCAGGACGGTGGTGTGCAACCCCGAATGTTCCACGATGCTCAGAAGACCAGGTTGTCCAGGGCGGCGCCGGCCTGCGCCTGCATCTCGGCCGCTTCCTTAGCGGCGTAGATCGGCGTCGACCACAGTTCGAAGTGACTGCCCATGCCCAGCAGCGTCACGTCCTTTTCGAGTCCGGCCCAGGTGCGGAGTTCCGGGCGAATCAGCACGCGCGAGGTGGCGTCCCACTCGACGTCGTCGGCGTGCCCGAGGAACACCCGCTTGACGCCGACCTGCGAGAACGGCAGCTGCGCCACCTGGTCGCGGAAATTCTCCCAATAGGGACGCGGGAACACCATCAGGCACCCGTGCGGATGCTTGGTGATGGTCAGGCGGCCGGCACACAATGTCTGGAGGTCGTCGCGATAACGCGACGGCATGGAGACTCGCCCCTTGCCGTCCAGCGTCAACGCCGAAGGACCTTCAAAAATTACGGATGCCACAACCCACCACAAAAGTGCACTTTGATGCACTTTAGCGAAACGCCCAGGGTGGGTCAACGCGTCACGCGCGGAAAAATTCAATCAAATCAAGCACTTAGCCGACGTTTTGCAAGCGAATCTCGTTCTAAATGAAGGACTTGCGCGTGGCTATGAAAGTGAAGTGTTAGCTGACTTTCTTTACCCGCATTCGTGGGGGATTTCCCGCATTGCGGCTATTGCAGAGCAAATATCGCCGGAATCCGAGCTTCGGTCGAGTGATGAGGGCGCCGTTGCACTCGGACATGCTGCGCCAGCAAAGGCTCATGGGATGAGCTGGTAGCGCCGCCGCAACTCATGGTCCGAACAAGGCCTGCTCGAGACCGTTGGCACGCACGGCGCCCGCGACGGGATCGAAGAAGCCGAATCCACCCGCCAGCTCCCAATAGGTCCAGGTCATTCCGCGCCGCTCCATCTCGTCGCGCATCAGCCGCGTATACCGGTTGCGGTCATCGTCGGCGACCGCCTCGTAGGCGCCGAACTCGCCCACGTAGACCGGGTAGCCCCAGCGCGCGCCGAAGGCCTGCGCCGTGTCGAGCGGGCCGCGAATGTCGGCCAGTTGCTGGGCGGAACAGCAGCCGACGCCGGTGGGCAGCGGCGGCGTGACCCAGGGGGCGCCCTGATGAGTGAACGTGAAGGGGTCGTAGTGGTGCACCGTCAGGACGATGTCGGCGTCGGGCGGCATCACGAAGCCCGCCAGGCCGCGTGCCGAATTCCACTGCGTCGGCCCGACGACGACGATGCGCGTCGGGTTGGTCTCTCGCACCAGCCGGACCGCCCGCGAGACGAGGTCGTTCCAGCGCGCCGTGAGTCGGCCATGAGGCTCGTTGTAGAGCTCGAACGCCAGGGTCGCCGGCGCGTCGCGGAAGTGCAGCGCGATCTGCTGCCACAGCGCCAGGAAGCGGCGCTCCACCAGGGCGTCCGGCACGGCGGCCTCTCCGGCATCCAGCGGATCGCCGTCGAGCTGCCGATAGTGGTGCATGTCCATCACCACCGGGACGCCGCGCGCCAGCAGGCGGCGGACGACGTCGTCCACCCGGGCCATGAACACCGGATCGATCCGGGCCTGCGCATCGGCGCTCGCGTGGTTGCTCCAGCGCACGGGCAGGCGCACGCTGGCGATGGGGCCGCCGTCCCGCGTTCCCACCATGTCGATGTAGCGGTCGTCCACGCGCAGCGACCACGCGCCCTCGGTCGGCGCGTCCAGCATGTTGCCGAAGTTGACGCCGCGCTGCAGGCTTGCCGCGAACTGACGTGCGGCCGGCGAGGCTCCGGGCGGTACCGCGGCGAGCAGCGGCGGGAAATCGGCCAGCGCGTCGGGGGTCGCCGGACCGCGCGGTTCGGGGGCGGAGCCGCATGCGCCGAGCGTGGCCAGCGCGAGGCCGGCGAGCGCGGCGGCAATCGAGAGTCGTGCCATCGGGCAGTCCTTTGAAGGGGAAGCGGGCCCGCGGCATGCGCCGGGGCCCCGGGTGTGCGCAGCGCCCGGCCGGACGGCCGGGGCGGTGCATCAGCTCAGAAGTCCATGCGGGCGCGGGCGCCGAACGAGCGCGCGTCGTTCAGGAAGCGGATGTCCAGGCCCGCGCCGACCAGCGCCTTCTGCGAGGCCTGCTTGTCGGTGACGTTGTTGGCATACGCTTCCAGGCGAAGGCCGCCCTGGAACGTGTAGCCGGCGCCGAGGTTGAGCGTCAGGAAGCCGGGCTGGCGGTCCGGGAAGCCGGCGGCCAGCGCGGTCGTGGTGCCGCCGCCGAGCGAGACGACCGGCATCTCGTTGAACTGGGTCAGGTAGTAGGCCGAGCGCCAGTTCAGCAGCGCCTGCCAGTCGGCCTTGCCGTCGAACAGCCCGAACACCTGCTGCAGGCGCGTGGACAGGTTGACCTTGGAGGCCAGCGGAAGCTGGTTGCCGGTGAGGTCGATCAGCGGGCTCTGGCCGCCCTTGCTGTAGTCGATCGCGCGGACGTCGGCGACGACGCCGCGGTCGATGCGCGTGTGCAGCAGTGCGCCGTTGAGGTCGAGCTTGAACCCCATCGGCAGCGCGAAGCGGCCCTCCGCCTCGAGGCCCGCCAGGTGCGACTTGCCGATGTTGCGGTTGACCAGCGAGTATCCGCTGCAGGTGGGCGGGTTCTTGGTGTTGTCGACCGTGATGCAGGTGAGGTCCTGGAACACCTGGTCCTTGTAGTCGTAGTAGAAGCCCGACACGTTGAACACCGCGCGCCGGCCGCCGAGATCGAAGGCGTTGCGCGAGCCCACCTCCAGCACGTGCAGTTGCTCGGGACGGAACAGTTCCGGCACCGCGGAGCCGTGGAAGCTGTCGTTGAAGCCTCCCGCCTTGTGGCCGGTGGACACCTTGGCGTAGACCATGTTGTCCTTGGTCAGGTCGTATTCCGCCCCCGTGCGCCAGTCCGCGTAGTGGAACTTGCTGCTGCCGACCTGCTGCTCCGGTACCGCCAGGTTGGCGTAGGAAAAGCCGCCACCTTGATCGGTGGGACAGGTCACGAAGCCGTTGTCGATGTCCGAGCGAACGAAGCAGTTGCCCATCGGGTTGGTTCCGTTGGCGATCGGCGCGACCTGCGCGTTGAGCGTGTCGCGGGCGCCGGGCACCTGCGTGGTCTCCATCAGGAACTGGGCCATCTGCTGCGGCGTGACCACCTTGCTCATGTCGAAGTTCGGGCGCGCGAGCAGCGCGGGAACGAAGCCTTCGGTGCCCAGGCGCGTGCCCATGCAGCAGGCGCCGCCTGCGCCGCCCAGCGTCAGCGCGATGTTGCCGCCGATGCCGTAGCGGGACTTGGCCTCCTCGGTCTCGCGCAGGCCGCCGATCAGGCGCAGCTTCGAGCTGACCGCCAGGGTGCCGTCACCATACAGCGCAGCGGACTTGCCGATCACCTTGGGCATCGTGAACTCCGTGCCCGAGTAGCAGCAGTAGCCGCCGTCGACGAGCGACAGGTAGCCGACCTTCTGGTTCTCGTTGAACGTGAAGGCGCCCACGTTCCACTGGAAGACCTTCGAGTCCTCGCCGGAGTACAGCCGGAACTCGCCGATGCGGCTGTCGGACTTCGTCTGCCAGTACTGTGTCGAGAAGTCGTCCCATTTCTCGGCGGAGTAGTCGCGCCCCGACCAGCCGATGCCGTTGGACTGGGCGTTGCGCTGGTAGAAGTCCACCTTGCGCTGGCTCAGCGAGAGCTCGGCGCCGAAGCTGTCGAAGTCGTAGTCCACCTTGCCCTGCACGCCCGACAGGTCGTTGCGCATCGTGCCTTGCGCGCCGCGATAGACGATGTCGCGCAGCGGCAGATGCTCCGGGCGCTCGCCCGTGGCCTTGACCGCCGTGTAGATGTTGGCACCCGGGTAGCCCGTGCCGCCTTCATGCCCGAAGTCGGTCATCAGGGACACGGTCATGCGGTCGCTGGGCACCCACAGGGCCGACAGGCGGGCGCCCGCATTGTGCTCGTCCCCGGCCGGGGTCAATGCATGCGACTGGGGGTCCGGCGAAGCGTTGTGGAAACCGGAATTCTTGTCGGCCTCGAACGCCGCCACGCGCAGCCCGAAGGTGCTGGACATCGGGAGGTTGAACGCGACTTCCGCGCCGCCGCTGCGGCTGCCGCCCTCGAACTGCACATAGCCGCCGAAGCGGTCGAGGCGCGGCTTGGCGGTGATGATGTTGAGCGTGCCCGCCATCGCGTTGCGGCCGTAGAGCGTCCCCTGCGGGCCCTTGTTCACCTCGACGCGCTCGAGGTCGTAGAACATGGTGCCCATGCCCCGCGGACGCGGGATGTAGATGCCGTTGATGTGCGACGCCGCCGCCGGGTCGCCCAGCTCGGTGCTGTTGGAGGAGCCCACGCCGCGGATGTAGATCTCGATGTTGCCCTCCTGGTTCGCGATGTTCATGCCGGGGATGTCGTTCTGCAGCGAACGGATCTCCGTGATGCCATCCTTGCGCAGCTGGTCGGCGTCGATGGTCTGCACCACCCCGGCAACGCTCTGCAGCGTCTCGACGCGGCGGTTGGCCGTCACCACCACGGTGTCGACCTGCTGCGGGGCAGCGGGGCTGGCCTGCGCGGCGGACGCCGCCTTCGCAGGCAGCGGTGGCGGGCTGGAGGCGGCCTGGGCGGCCGCCGGCTGGGGGCACTGGCTCAGCAGCGCCAGCGCAAGAGTTGCGAACGATGTCTTCTTCATGGTCTCCTCACCAAGGTGGCAAAGTGGTGGACGGCTTGTCATGGGCCGGAGACCGCGGTGGTCTTCCGGACTGGCTCTTCGAGCACGAGCCCGCCGGTCATCTCGTGCTGGGCGATCGGTCATCAGGACGATGTGGCGGCGACCTCCCCGGCAGGCGCCGCTTCGGCGCACAGCGAACGGGCGAGCCCGTGCGCATCGAACGCGTGCACCCGGCCCGGCACCGGCCGCAGGCTCACGCGCGCACCGGTGGGCGGCAAGGTGTCGCCTGGCGAAAGCCGCACCGCGACGATGGCGTTGCAGCTGGCCAGCCGCACCCAGGCCAGGGCTGCGTCGCCCACGTGTTCGAGGCGCTCGACGCGGCCGGCCAGGCCGAGTCCCTCGCTGCGCAGCTGCAGATGATCGGGACGCACGCCCAACACCCAGTCGCTGCGCGCCGCATCCGGGCGGCCGGTGAACAGCAGGCGGCTCGATGAATCGAGCTGTGCGACCGGCAGGAAGTTCATCTGCGGCTGCCCGAGGAAGCCCGCGACGAAGCGCGAGTGCGGCCGCTCATAGACCTCCAGCGGCGGCCCCACCTGCTCGAGCCGCCCCCCGTCGAACAGCGCGATGCGGTCACCCAGCGTCATCGCCTCGACCTGGTCGTGCGTGACGTAGACCATCGTGGTGCCCAGCTCCTTGTGGAGCCGCGCGAGCTCCAGCCGCATCTGCACGCGCAGGGCGGCGTCGAGATTGGACAGCGGCTCGTCGAACAGGAACACGCGCGGTTCGCGCACGATCGCGCGACCGATGGCCACGCGCTGTCGCTGGCCGCCGGACAGGGCCTTGGGCTTGCGATCGAGCAGCGCGCTCAGCTGCAGGATCTCCGCCGCGCGCCCGACCGCCGCGTCGATCTCGGCCGCGGGCCGGCCGGCCATGCGCAGTGCGAAGCCCAGGTTCTGCGCGACCGTCATGTGCGGATAGAGGGCGTAGCTCTGGAACACCATCGCCACGCCGCGATCGGCCGGCGGCACCGCGTCCATGCGCTCGCCGCCGATGCGGATCTCGCCGCCGGAGAGCGTGTCCAGGCCGGCGATCAGCCGCAGCAAGGTCGATTTGCCGCAGCCCGACGGCCCGACGAAGACCATGAATTCGCCATCGGCGATGTCCAGGTCGAGGCCACGCAGCACCTCGGTCGAATCGCCGAAGACCTTGCGCACGCCGCGCAGCTGCAGGTCAGCCATGCGTCGCCTCCGTGCGCGTTGCCGCAATGGTCTCGCGGTACCACAGCGCGCTGTCCTTGAGCGTGCGTTGCTGCGTCGCGTAGTCGACGTGCACGATGCCGAAGCGCTTGTCGTAGCCGGAGTCCCATTCGTAGTTGTCCAGCAGGCTCCAGTAGTAGAAGCCGCGGATGTCGACACCGGCCTCGCGCGCACGCGCCAGCGCCTCGAGATGGCGGTGGATGAAGTCGATGCGCGCCGTGTCGGGCACGCGGCCGTCGACCAGCACGTCCGCATTGGCCATGCCGTTCTCCATCAGGTAGATCGGCGGCAGGCCCGGATAGCGATGGGCAAGGCCCACCAGGAGCTCGGTGAGGCCTTCGGGATGGATCTCCCAGCCCATGTCGGTGACGCCCAGGGCGCACGGCGCGGGCAGCGGCGGTTGGGCGGTGCTGGCCCAGATGCGCGTGTAGTAGTTCACGCCCAGGAAGTCGAGCGGCTGGCCGATGATCCCGAGGTCGCCAGGCTGCACGTTGCGCGGGTAGTGCGCGATGCCCGCATCCTGCGGATAGGCGCCGCGGAATATCGGGTCCATGTACCAGCGCACGAAGCTCGCGTACTCGGTCGCGGCGCGCGCCTGGTCGGCCGCGCCGTCGGTGGCCGCGGTCGTGGGCGACTGGTTCAGCACGATGCCCAGCGGCGCGCGGGTGCCCGCCGCGCGCAAGGCCTGCAGTGCCAGGCCGTGCGACAGCAGCAGGTGGTGCGAGACGTCGGCCGCGAGCGCCTCGTCCTTGAAGCCGGGCGCGAACTTGCCCCAGGCGTGGCCCAGCACCGCCGTGCACCAGGGCTCGTTGTGCGTCGCGATCGAGGCGAGCCTGTCTCCCAGCCGGCGGCCGATGTGCGACGCATAGTCCGCGAAGCGCAGCGCGGTGTCGCGCGAGGCCCAGCCGCCGCGATCCTGCAGGCCTTGCGGCAGGTCCCAGTGGTAGAGCGTCGCATGCGGGCGGATGCCGCGCTCGAGCAGGCGGTCGACGAGGCGTTCGTAGAAGGCCAGGCCGGCCTCGTTCCAGGCCCCGTGGCCGAGCGGCTGCACGCGCGACCACGCGATCGAGAAGCGGTAGGCATCCACGCCCAGGCCCGCCATCAGTTCGACGTCCTCGGGCCACAGGCGGTAGTGATCGCAGGCGACGTCGCCTGTCTCGCCGCGCACCGTCTTGCCGGGGGTGTGGGAAAAGGTGTCCCAGATCGAGGCGCCGCGGCCATCGGCCTGCGCGCCTCCTTCGATCTGGTAGGCGCTGGTCGCGACGCCCCAGGTGAAGTCCCGCGACAAGGTGGCGCGGGTGCGGGGAGACAGGGCGTGGGAGACGTTCAAGTTGGACATGCTGCAGTTGTGAAATCGTTATCAGAAGAGGTCTGAAAGAGGCCGCGTTCGATCCGCGGCCCTGGCAAGGAGGGCGGCGTCAGTGCTTCACTGCACCTGCCGTGAGGCCGGCGATCAGGCGCCGTGAAGCGAAGGCGAACATCGCCAGCAAGGGCAGCACGGCGATGGCGGCGCCGGCGCACAGGGCGCCCCAGGGCGTCTGCCCGGACCCCTGGAGCGAACGCAGGGCCAGCGGCAGGGTGTAGCGATCCATGTCGCGCAGCACCACCAGCGGCCCGACGAAGTTGTTCCACGATCCGATGAAGGTGATCAGGGCGAGCGTTCCCAGGGCAGGCCCCAGCAGGGGCAGCACCACCCGCCACCAGATCATGAATTCGCTGCAGCCGTCCAGCCGCGCGGCCTCCACCAGGTCGCGCGGGATCGCCGACTCGATGTATTGGCGCATCAGGAAGATGCCCAGGGCGCCGCACGCGCCCGGGACGATGAGCGCGCGATGCTCGTTGGTCCAGCCCAGCCAGCTCATCGTCAGCGCCGTGGGCACCATGAAGATGAAGCCGGGAAGCAGCATCGTCAGCATGATCGCCGCGTAGAAGCGCTCCTTGCCGGCGAATTCCAGCAGCGCGAAGGCGTGGCCAGCCAGGGCGCAGAAGAACAGGTTCAGCGCGGTCGTCAGGATGGCGACATAGAGACTCCACCCGAGATTCCACCAGAACGTGGGCAGGCGCTCCAGGAGGTCGCGCAGGTTGTCGCCCAGTGCATGGCCGAACCACATCGGCGGTGGCATGGCCAGGATCTCGCTGTTGGTGTGCGTGGCGAACACGAACATGAACCAGAACGGCACCAGCATCACGCAGGCACCGGCCAGGACAGCGGCGCGGCCGATCAGCAACGCGGCGCGGCTTTCGGGCGCACGCGGACGGTGGCGGGCAGGGGCGGCCCGGCGCGGGGCGGCGCCGGGCAGGGCGGCGGTGGGCATGGCGGAGAGACTTGTCATGCGCGGGTTCCGAGCAGGCGCTTGTTGATCCAGGTGGTCCCGGCGATCAGCACGAACAGCAGCCAGGCGATGGCGGAGGCCGTGCCGAAGTCGCCGTCCATGAAGGCAACCGCGTACATGTGCATCGCCGCCGTCTTGCCGGCCTGGTCGATGCCCCCGGTGCCGCCAGTGAGGATGAACGGCTCCTCGAACAGCTGCAGGTTGCCGATGATGGACAGCGTCACCGCGAAGAACACCATCGGCTTGAGCAGCGGCAGGACGATGTGCACGAAGCGCTGGCGCGAGCTGGCGCCGTCGATCTGGGCGGCCTCGAGCAGGTCCTGTGGAATCGTCTGGATGGCCGACAGGTACAGCACCGTGTTCCAGCCGACGTAGCGCCAGAACACGACCGCCGAGATCATCCACTTGGTGTAGCCGGGCTGGGCCCAGTCGATGGACTGGCCCGGCATCAGCCAGCCGAGGACAGGCACCTGGCGCAACGACGAGAAGGCCGCGTTGACCAGCCCGAAGTCCTTCGAGAACAGCGACGAGAACACCAGCGAGATCGCCACCGTGGAGGTGATGAAGGGCAGGAAGTAGGCCCCGGTGACCGCGTTGCGCCAGCGGCCGAAGCCCTTGTGCAGGAACCATGCGAGCGGCAACGCCACCAGGTGTTGCGGGATGCCGGAGACCAGCGCGATCCACAGCGTGTTGAAAAGCGCCTTGCGCAGCCAGTCGTCGCGCGTGAGGGCGTAGACGAAGTTGTCCGCCCCCACCCAGTGCATCCCGGCGACGCCGGCCACCGGGTCCCATTGGTGGAACGACAGGCCGATCGAGAACAGCAACGGGAACAGTCCGAACGCGCCGAACAGGATGAAGAACGGACTGATGAAGACGTAGGGCGCCCAGCGTGCGGGGATCAACGGGCGGCGGGAGCGGACGGCAGCGTGCATGACGACTCTCAATAGCGGCGCGCGCGGCGCTCGATGGCGACGCGGGCGTCGGCCAGGGCTTGTGCAATGGGCTTGTCGTGTTCGAGCACCTGGTCGAGCTCGGCGTTGACGATGTCGTTGGCGACCTTGTCGTAGCGGTCGACGCGCAGCGCAGGGATGCGCGCACTCGCCGCGCGCCATTGCAGGCGTGCCGCCTGGCCGCCGAGATAGGCGATCGGCTGCGCGAGGTACTCGTCGTCCTGCGCCGCCAGCAGCGCGGGGAAGGCGTCGAGGCGGCGAAACGCTTCCAGTTGCTGCGTGCGATCGAGACAGAGCGCGCGGAGGAAGTCCCACGCCAAGGCCTTGTGCTGAGCGCGGGCGGGGATCGCCCAGTAGGAGCCGCCCCAGGATGCCTGCGTGTCCCCCGGCAACGGCGCGGAGCGCCACTGGCCCGCCTGGGCAGGCGCGATCCAGTTCTTGAGGTGCCCCGCAAGCCAGGAACCCATCATCTGCGTGGCGACGCGGTCGCGGCGGAACGCCTCGCTCCACTCGCTGCTCCAGGCGGTCACGCGCGCGTCGATGCCTGCGCGCCTGGCGGCGCGCGCCAGCGTGAACGCCTGCACGAAACGCGGCTCCTGCACCAGCGGCCGGCCCTGGGCATCGAAGTACACGCCCTGCCCCTCCGCCAGGCCCGCCCGGATGACGATGTCCTTCAGGTCGATGGCGCTGGCCAGCAGGTAGACCCCGGTGGCGCTCTTGAGCTGGCGGCCCGCGGCGATGTAGGAAGCCCAGTCGCGCGTGAGGTCGGCCTCGGTCAAGCCGGCGCGCGCGATCAGGTCGGCGCGGTAGAACAAGGCGCCCGGGCCGATGTCGGCGGGCAGCGCGCGCAGCTTGCCGCCCAGCCCCCGGGCGGGGCCGAGCGTGAAGTGGGCGAGCTTGGGGGCGATGGCGGCGGCGTCGTAAGGTGCCGCATCGAGGTCCTCGAGGCCGCCCGCCTGCGTGAACTTGCCCAGATAGTCCATGTCGACGGCCATCACGTCCGGCAGGTTCGCGCCGGTCGCGATGGCGGTGGTCATGGCGGTGTGGTGGTCATCGTAGGCGCGGGTCGTGAGCCTGACATCGACCTCGGGGTGGGAGACGGCCCAGGCCTGGATCACGATCTTCGCGCTGCGATCCAGGTCTGGAAATGCGGCCACCGTCAACGTGGTGCGAGCCGCCAGGGCAGGCAGCGCCAGGCCCGCCAGAGCGCCAAGAAGGGTGAGCAGAAGTCGTGGACGCATCGCCAAGTGTCTCTTGAAATGTCTTGATATCGTTTTCAAGCTCAAGTCTGCGGCAACGTCGGCAGCTGGTCAATGGCTTGCCTTCGTCCCTGATGAATACCCTGATCGTCGAAAGAGGCCCTATGAGACTTACTTGGCGGAATGCGCTGGACTATGGATCACTGGTTTTCCTCAGCAAAACAGAAATCGATTTCATGAGAGAATTTGCTCATCCGGGCCGCGGGATCTCCGGCGGTGCCATTGCCTTCAATCGACAGTCGATCAATGCCCTCCAAGGACAAACCTCTCGCCGAGCCCGTGACGCTGCTGGACGTCGCACGCCTGGCCGGCGTTTCGGCGGCCACGGTGTCACGCATCCTGAACGGCACGGCGCGCGTGGCCGCCGAAAAGCGCCTCGCCGTCGAGACGGCCATCGAACGCCTCCAGTTCCGGCCGAATTTCGCGGCACAGAGCCTGCGCACCGGCTCCACGCGAACGATCGGGGTGCTCACACAGGAACTCGAGTCGCCGTACTTCACGCGCGGCGCGCGCGGCATCGAAGACGGGCTGCAGGGCAGCGGCTATGCGCCCATCGTCGTGCCCGGGCACTGGAACCCGTCGGAAGAACTCGAACGGGCTCAATTGCTCATTGCACGACGCGTCGATGCGATCGTGATCCTCGGAGGCAACCTGCAGGACGAGCAGGTGGTCGACATGGCGCGCAAGCTGCCGATCGCGATCACCGGCCGCGAGCTCCAGGCGCCCAACGTCTTTTCGCTGCATTGCGACCAGGTCGAGGGCGCGTGCCGCGCCACGCGCCACCTGATCGACCTGGGTCACACGCGCATCGCCCACATCAGCGGGCCGGTTCAGTATCCGGATGCGATCGACCGCCGCGAGGGCTACATGCGCGCGCACAGCGAGGCCGGCCTGGCCGTCGACCCGCGACTGATGGTGGCCGGCACCTACATGGAGACCGGGGGCGCCGAGGCGATGAAGCAACTGCTCGGGACGGGCCTGGAGTTCAGCGCGGTGTTCTGCGGCAACGACCAGACGCTGTGGGGCGCCCGCCAGGTGCTCTACGAACGCGGGCTGCGCGTGCCCGAGGACATCTCGCTCGTGGGCTTCGACGACTTGCCGGCGTCCACCTACATGACCCCGGCGGTGACGACGATCCACCAACCGATCTACCAGATGGGCAGGGCCGCCGCGCACCTGCTGCTCGCCGCGCTGGGCGCGTCACCGGCGCCGGCGACGGCGACCCCGGTGCCCGAACTGCACCTGGTCGTGCGCGGCACCACCGCCCCCGCGTGACATGAGCGTCGCATGGCCGTCCGCAGTGGGCCGAGCGCCGGCTGCCAGGCGTCGGATCGCCGGATGAGCGCCGCGCCGCAGGCCCTCGGACGCCCGCCGCTGGTGCTCCAGAGCCACCATGTGAGGCGCCTGGAAGGTGTCGTCGACTTCGTCGATGCCCACCTGGATGCCGAGCTGTCGCTCGAACGGATCGCGACCATCGCGGCGATCTCGCCGTTCCACTTCCACCGGCTGTTCCATCAGTGGAGCGGCGAGACCCTCAACGAGTTCGTGCGCCGCCGGCGCCTGGACGTCGCCGCCGGCCGCCTGCGCCATTGCCCCGACGAGAAGATCACTGCGATCGCGTTGAACTGCGGCTTTGCGTCGCCCGAGGGCTTCACGCGCGCCTTTCGCGAGCGCTTCGGCATGACGCCCTCGCGGTGGCGCAGTGGCGGCTGGGCCGTCTGGCGCCTGCCTGCCAACGACGACTGGCAGCCGGGCGCGCCCCGCGTGACCCTCACGCACGAACCCGCGATGGATCTGTTGTTCATGCGCGGTCGCGGCGAGTTCGGTTGCGTGGCGCCCAGGCTCTGGGAGCGCTTCCTGAGCGCGGTGCGCGCGCTGGGTCTCATCGGGCAGCCTTTGCTGTTCATGGGCCTGGACGATCCCGAGATCGTGGGGCGCGCACGCTGCCGCATGGATGCCTGCGTCCAGTTGCCCGCCGGCTTCGGCACGCTGTCTCCTTGTCCTCCTCCGCTGCTGCACAAGCGCCTGCCGGCGCGCTGCGTCGCCACCCTGGAGTACGACGGCCCGTCCGAAGACATCGGCGAGGGCTGGACGGCGATGCTCACGCAATGGCTGCCGCAGTCCGGCTACAAGCTGGCGATCGGGCCGTTCTTCGAACGCTACGACCCGGCAGCCGGCATCCCGGGTGTGCGTTCGGTGCGTTGCCAGCTGGGCATGCCCGTCGAGCCCCGCGCCTGCTGAAAAGGCGCCGCGCCCGCGGCGCGCAGTTTCGCAAGATCCGTCAAGTGCTCCGCAAGCCCGCACCGGTGCGATCGCACCGTCGTCGGCAGGATCGAGGTGTTCGATCACCAAAGACGGAGACATATCAAATGAACACCACCATTTCGTTGGCGCGCATTGGCCTGCTCATGGGGCTCGTGGCCTCGCTGGGCCTGGCGGCCTGCGGCGGCGACGACACGCCTGCGGAAGTCGCGCAGGGTCCTGCAGCTGCACCTGTACCTGCACCCGCACCGACGCCGGCACCCGCACCCGCACCCGCACCCGCACCGACGCCGGCACCTGCGCCCGCACCCACACCGGCACCGGCACCGACACCCGCACCGACACCCACGCCAACGCCCGCACCCGCGCCGACCCCTGCTCCGACCCCGGCGCCCGCGCCCGCACCAACACCGGCCCCCACGCCCGCCCCGACGCCAGCACCCGCACCGGCCCCCGCCCCAACCCCGGACACGGCGTTCGCCACGCCCATCGACGCGAGCGACACGGCCGAAGGCGGATCCGTCGTCTCCTACTCGTATGCAGCCGCGGGGTCCGGCCAGACCGCAGGCACCGTCAGCTACGCCGCGGGCGCGGAGACCTTCTCGGCAACGCTGGCCTCGCAACCAACTTTCGCTGGAGCGGCGCTACGCCTGTACGCACCCGGAAACACCAGCTCGGGCGCGGCGGCTCCGATGGACGTGTCGGGCTTCACGAAATTGCGCCTGCACCTGGCATCGACCACCGACGGCACGCTCACCATCAAGCTGCAACCTTCGCCCGTGGCACCCGACGGCTGCGTGCCCACCGCCCAGGCGCTGGTGAACGGCACCTTGTCCGAGTTCGTGCTCAATCTGGACACCGCGACGTTCGCCGTGCCCAGCTATTGCGCGGGGTCGGGCACGACCCTGCAGCAGGCGCTGGCCGGGCTGTACACCATCGACGTCATCAACGACGCCAGCGCCGCGGGCACGCACGACCTCGTCGTCGGCAGCGCCTCGCTGGTGCCTTGACTTCGCAATCGAACAAGACTGGAGACAACATGCGTCAAACCCTTGCAGCACTCGCGCTCGCCGCGTCCTTCGCGCCCGCCGCGCACGCCACCAACTTCTTCGACGGCTTCGACGGCAGCGGCGGCCCGAACGGCGCCAACTGGGAGACGGCCAACTGGGCCAACGGCGACATCTTCGGCTGCACCTTCGCGTACAGCGAGGTGTGGCTGTCGGGCGGCAACCTGGTCCTCAACGTCAACAGCTCGGTGCCGAGCAACGTGAAGTGCGGCGAGATCCGCACCTGGCAGAGCTTTACGTACGGCAAGTTCGTCACGCGGCTGCAGCCGGGCACGATCGCGGGCGCGGACACGTCCTTCTTCCTCTACACCGGAACGGCGGGAACGCCCAGCCACTACGAGATCGACATCGAGTTCATCAACTCGGGCCGGACGCTGCACACGAACGTCTGGAACGCCGACGTGCAGAACTACCAGCAGTTCGCGGTGTCCACCGGCTGGCGCACCATCGGCTTCGAATGGCGCTCGAACTACGTCCGCTGGTTCAGCGTGTCCGACAGCGGCGTGGAGACGGAGTTCCGACGGGTCTACACCAACGTCGGCGCCCCGATGCGGCTGATGCTCAACCACTGGGTCGGCAACAACTCCGCCCGCGCCAAGGGCTTCGTGGGCCAGTACTACGGCGGCGGCGGGTCGGCCTACTACGACTGGGTCAAGGTCAGCGACTAGCCGGCCCCGGACTCCCGGGCCGGGTGACGCGCGACGCCTTGCGCACCACCCGGCCGGTCATCTCCCGCCCCGCGCGGCCGACGCCCGATGCGGCCCCTGCCGTTCATCGCTGCGCAAGTGCGCCCGGCGTGCCGGTCCGGCCCCCCTGCCCTGCGCCTCACGCGATCGACGGCCCCACCTGAAGTACCTGCCATGAAGCACAACCAGTCCCTGTCCACCTTGTCCCTTGCCGGGGCGCTCGCGGTCACCTTGTCGGCCTGCAGCGCGCTGCATCCCGGTGCCTCCGGCGCCGATTCCCAGGCCGCGCCGGCCCCATCCAGCCGCACGCTGGCCACCCCACAGGCCGACGGCCGCACCGCCGAAGGCGGCTTCGTCGACGCCTTCGTGTTCGCCGAGAAGCCGGGCGACGTCGTCCTCGATCCCGTCTCGTTCTCCAAGGGCACGGCCCACGCGAGCGGCGTGATCGACCCGCGCCACGGCAGCACCTGGGGTGGCATCGCCCTGACCACCTCGCTCCTGCGCGGCGGTCGCGCGCTCGATGCCGGCGCGGCCCGCACGCTCGCCATCACGCTGGCGTCGACTCCCTCCGGCCTGCTGCGCGTCCGGCTCGTCGGGCCGAACACGGCGATTCGAGACAAGGGCTGCTACCCGGTGGCGACCGTTCGAGTCGCGCCGGAACCGAAGGAATACACGTTGCCGATCGCGGCGTTCGCGCCCGAAGCGTACTGCGGTGCCAATGCCCCCGCCGGCGCGGCCGCCGCCGCGGCCTTGACAGCCGTCGAGGTCGCCGATGCCGTCGTGACGCCGGGCCTGCGGCGACCGGTCGACTTCACGGTCGGCGTCATCCGCCTGAACCCCTGAGGCTAGCGGCCGTGCAAATGCGCCGCCCCTCGACTCTTGCCCTGGCCACGGGCTGCGTGATCGCATCGGCTGCCCAGGCCGCGGGAACTGCGGCCGATGTCCTGCCCTGGGCCCGGTTCGACGATCGGGTGAGCCTGGCCACCGCCCAGGCGATCGTCGCCTCCGAGGTCGCCGGCGACGCCACCCTCTCGTCGCTTGGCCTGGACGGCGACGGCCTGCTGGTGGTCAACGGCAGGCTGGGCCTGGACAACGGCAGCCGCTGGTCGACGCTGGGCGTGGAGATCGCGCCCGCGGTTGTCGGCCCCGATGCGGACCTCACTCACGCAGACGTCCTCCGGATCCGGCTCGCCTCGGCGACGGCGCGTCCGCTGCGAGTGCGCATCAAGGGCGGCGACCGCGCGATCGCCAACGCGGGTTGCTATCCGGTCGTCGTCCAGATGGTGACGCCGGCGGCTGCGGACTACGCGATCCCGCTGTCCGCCTTTCGCTCGCCGGGCTGGTGCGGCACGAAAGCGGTGACCATCGAGCAGACGCTGCGCTCCGTCGAGCGCGTGGAAGTGACGGCCAATGACGCGCCCGATGGCCCCGTCATCTTCTCGGTGGGCAGGATCGACTTCGTCGCCGAGGGACGCAGCGAACCGGACAAGAGCCCGCCCCGGAGCGCCAGCGACATGGCTGCCGTCGTGGCCGCGCCTGCCCCGCCGGCGGTCTCGGCTTCTGCGGGGCGCGCGCCCGCGTCCCCCCAGGCCGTGGCCCGCCGCAGGCCTGCGGCTGCCGGGCCGGCCAACCCGGCTTCGGCCGCGACACCCTCCCGGCGTGTCGTCTGCGAGCACAGCGCGCGCTACGAGCTGATGCTCTGCTACTGACGGGGACGGGCGTGCAGGCGCCGGAAGAAAGAATGGGGACGGCTCCCACCGTCCCCCAAGGACAAGCTCGCGACGACGCCGGCAGGCGGATCGCCGCGAGATTGGCAAGGCTCACAGCTTCGCGCTGAATTCGATCTGGAACTTGCGGGGCTCGCTCACCGACGCCGTGTAGGGTACGCCCACGGCGGCGGAAAGGTTGCTCAGCCCCGTCACGTAGCGCTTGTCGAGCAGGTTGTTGACGATCAGCGCCACGCCCCAGCGCTCGGCCGGGGCCGTCCAGCCGAGGCGCGTGTCGAGGCGCTCATGTGATTCGCCGACTCGGAACGCCGGCGTCGACAGGCAGCTGCCCTGCGCGGCCGAGTCGTCGTTGCAGCGCGTGGCGCCGATGTGGCTGCCCTGCAGTGTCCAGTCGGCCTTGCCGCCCGCCAGCGGCAGCGTGAAGTCGATGCCCGCGGCCAGCGACAGTGCCGGCGTGCCATACGGCTGCCCCGTCAGGTCGTGGGCGCCTGGCAGGACGTTGTGTTGCGCCTGGTACTTCTGGTCCATCCACTCGCCGTTGGCGAACACGCGCAACGGCGCCGCGACCTGCCAGTTCAGTTCGGCGTCCAGGCCGGTGGCCTCGACGTCGCTGACCGTCACCACGTAGACCGGCACCGTCTGGCTCTGGTCCAGCGTGATCGACTGCAGGTTCTTGAACAGGTAGTGGAACAGCGCGGCGCTGTACGTGATGCCGGCGCCGGCGATGCGGCCCTTGGCGCCGAGCTCGTAGCTGGTGATGGTCTCGGGGTCGAAGCGGCCGCCGTTGGCCTGCGTGCTGACGGAGTTGAAGCCGCCGGCCTGGTAGCCGCGCGTCACCGAGCCGTAGACCATCGTGTCGGGCGTCAGCTGGTGGTCGAGCACCAGGCGCGGGCTGGTGTTGTGCCAGGTCTTGCTGGCATACATCGGCGCCGCCATCCACTCCGGATTCGCGAACTCGATGTTGGTGGCCTGCAGGCCCTTCGCCAGCGCGGCCAGGCCGTCGGCGGTCGGCTGGTCGAGCGCGCCCGCGGCGACGAGCTGGCTGAAGAAGTCCGGCGTCAGCACGGCCAGCTGCGCGTCCAGGCCCGGCGCGGAGCGCAGCGGGTTGTACCAGCTGAATTTCTTGGTGTCCTGCGTGAAGCGCACGCCGGTGGTCAGGTTGGTACTGTCGCCCAGGTGCCAGATGATGTCGCCCATCAGCGCCTCGGAGTGCGCGGCAAGCGTGTTGTGAATGCCTTCCTGCCAGCCCTGGCCGAGCAGGTCGAAGCCGGGAATGCCGGCCTGCTGACCAATGCCCGTGAGCAGCGACAGCGGCGGCGCAGGCAGGCCCGCGCCCGCCCCGTTGAGGATCTGGAACAGCACCGGATCCAGCGTGGTGGTGTTGGTGTCGACGCGACTGAGTTGTGCCGAATGCTCGCTCGCGAAGCTCACGCCGACCAGCCAGTCGGCCAGGCGGTTCTTGCCGTTGAGGCGGAACTCCTGCTCGAAGGTCGTGCTCTTCTCGAAGTTGCCGGTGGCCAGGTAGGTGGCGGGGTTGTCGGTGCCGTCGTTGTCCTCCAGGTTGGTCGAGTTGAAGTGGCGCCAGCCGGTGGTCGACGTGAACGAGAGCCGGTTGCCGAGGTCCTGCTCGATGCGCAGGTTCACGCCGTTGAACAGGCGCGACTCGACCCCGCCGATGACGTCGCTCCGCAGCTGCTCGCGGCGCGGGTCGATGTAAGCGACCGAGCCGTCCGCGTTGAAGGAACCTGCGGCCCAGATCGGGCGCGGTCGCTCGTTCAGGTCCTCGTGCTCCCAGGTCAGGACGACGCTGGTGGCGTCGGAGGGCGACCAGCGCGCGCCCAGGCGCGTGCCCCAGGTGTGGGCTTGCGGGTTCTTCTTGCCGTCGGTGGCGTTGGTGGTCCAACCGTCGCTCTTTTCGCCGACCGCCGAAATGCGCAGGTCGAAGTCCTCGCTCAGGGCCCGGTTGAGCACGCCCTCGGCATGCACGGTGCCGTAGTTGCCGACCCGCACCAGGCCCGAGGCCAGGTTCTGGCCGTCCGGATCGTTGGTGACGATGGCGATCGCGCCGCCGGCGCTGTTGCGTCCGAACAGCGTGCCTTGCGGGCCCTTGAGCACCTCGACGCGCTTGACGTCGTTGAAGTTCAGCAGCGCGCCGCCGGTCTTGCCGGTGTAGACACCGTTGACGTAGACCCCGACCGGCGCGTCGGTGCCGATGCCGAAGTCGCCGTTGCCCAGGCCGCGCAGCGAGTAGCTGGGCTGCGTCGGCTGGCTGGCGTCGATGGCCAGGCCGGGCACGAAGTCGGCGACCTGCGCCAGGTTGACCGCACCGACCTTGGCGATCTGGTCCGGCGCCAGCAGCTGGATGGCGATCGGCACCTTCTGCACTTCCTGCTTGCGTCCCTGCGCGGTCACGGTGACCACCTGCGTGTCGACCTCGGCGGCCGAGGCCGCAGCGTCGGGTGCAGGCGCCTGCGCGTGCGCGCCCGACGCGGCGAGCAGCCCCGCGAGCGTGGCCACGGCAAGCGCGACGGAAGTCGGATGGCGAGCGGGATGTGCTTGCATGTCAGTCCTTGATGGAAGTGTCGTTCTGGCAATGTCCCGGCATCGCGGCGATCCAGTCGCGGATCAGCTGCACGCCCTCCTGATGCACGGTGCTGCGGCCCAGCTCGGGCATCATCACGCCGCCCTCGTTGCTCGCGAGGCGGAATGCCAGGATGGAATCGTCCGGCTTGCCGGGCACGATGTCGTAGATGCGGTCGCCCGTTCCCTTGCCCGCGGCCACCGAGGCCTTGCAAAGGCCCAGCGACCAGTCGGTCGGGCCCGGCGCATCCAGCCGCAGCGCGGTGTTGCTGGCCGTGCCGTTGCTCTGATGGCAGTGCGCGCAGTTGACGTCCAGGTAGCTGCGCGCGCGTTCGGCCAGCGGCGCCTGCGGATCGCGCCAGTCGGCCGCGCGCGGCAGCCCGCCCGCCGGCGCGCCCGCGAGAAAGCCCGCCTGCACCCAGCGCGCGATCTGGTTGGACGGGCCGTCCGTGTAGGCCAGCGTGCGATTCAGGTTGCGCGCCTTCGGACCCAGCGGCGTGAACTCGCGGGTCTTCAGGTTGGTGACATGGCACGACGCGCACTGGTTCTCGTTGGGCACGACGTAGGTGAAATTCTGGCCATGGCCCTGCGCATCGACCAGCGCCAGCACCTTCTCGTCGCCGGTGCGCTGCAGCTGCGCCTCCGTCTGGTCGGCGTTCCACACATAGGGCAGTGCCGTCCAGCCGTCGGCGCGGCGCACGAGCAGGCGCGTCTCGATCAGCCGCACGCGCGACAGATCCAGGCCGCCGGCCGGTGCGCCCGGCTCGGCGTCATAGGTCTGGAGCACGGCGTCAGGCGCGCCGGTGCCGCGCGGGTAGTAGAAGGTCTTGGACAGGATGGTGCCGACGGGAAAGTCGAAGGACTTGTCGGCGCTGTACTTCGCCGACTGACCCTTGGGCATCCAGACCGTGCGCAGCTTGTGAGCGTAGTCGCTGAACAGGGGCGTGACGAGGTCGTAGGGCAGCACCCCCGCGTTGGGCGCGAGGCGCCCGCCGGACACGTCGAGCACATGCCAGTCCGACAGGTGCTCGGGACGCCCCTCCGCGATGAATTTCACCGGCGCCGGCGTGCGCGAGCAGCCCGCCAGCGCGGCGAGCAGGCACAGCGCGGAAGCGAGGACGGGACGAACGGGCATCTGACCGGATCAGATCGATGCGGCGGAGGCGGCCGCAGCCGCCGGCGTCGACAGTGTGACGGGGGCGAGCGGCGCCAGCTTGCAGCGCAGCGCGTCGGTGACCACCTTCGGGTCCTTGTACTTGTGCGGGCCGTCGGCGTTGAGCACGCCCGACGCGCTGGCGTCCACGCACAGGCGCTCCTCGGCGACGTTGGCGCGCGCCGGGTCGACGTAGCCGTCCCACAGCACGTCGGGGAAGTGGCCGTTCAGGCCGAACATCGCGGTCTTGAGCACCTTCAGGTCCATGCCGTCGGGCGAGTCGCCGCCGCCGGCAAAGCGGTTGCCGTGCACGTGGATGCCGCGCGGGTACGGGTCGTAGCCGGGCTGCACGCCCTTGGCGCTGAAGTAGCCGGTGGAGAAGTAGCTGGAGATGATGACGTTGGCGGTCGCGTTGTTGGTGACGTCGTTGTCGAAGATCTCGACCAGCGAGTTCGAATTGACCACCACGCCCGAGCCGGCCGGCACGCTGGCCACGGCCGTGCCCTTGGCGCCGAAGTTGCCGGTGTTGTTGGCGTCGACCCTGTTGTGGAACACGCGCGTGCTGTGCCCCGGCTGCGACAGGTTGGGCATGTTGAACACGAGGATGCCGCCGGTGTT
>Ga0209759_1000935_pt1 | contig 21033 bp, 29 predicted proteins | sample AraplaCL_Col_mMS_FD_184261 | JGI IMG/M metagenome (GOLD analysis project Ga0209759, IMG submission 184261) | Arabidopsis root microbial communities from the University of North Carolina, USA - plate scrape CL_Col_mMS (SPAdes) (version 2) | ecosystem: Host-associated > Plants > Roots >...
TTTTGCGCCAAGGGAGGTTTGTGCCGGGCGCGACGGTGAATCGGCCGGAAAAGCCCGCACGGAGAACGCGGACAAAAGAAAAAGGCCCTCGGCATTTGCCTGAGGGCCTTTTAAGCGATTTCTCGCTCGTTTGGTGGTGGTACAGCTACCAAACAGTTGTCACAAACCAACACTGTGCAGCCATCCCTGCCTTCATAACCCAAAAAGTACCCCCAAAAATACCCCCATACCGGCAACGCTGCCCCCCCCTTGTTCACAGCCTCAACCCAAAGCCTGTGCAGCTCTGCCCTAGATGAAGGCTTGGCGATTTGGCCCTTCTGCGTAACTCGGATGGGTACCGCCTTCCGCGATGCCCATCTTCCGGTCGTGATAGGCGCGCGCGACCTTCGGCAGGCCGTGGCTGTCGATCACATAACGCCAGTGGTGGGCGTCGAGCCACTTCGCCATCTGGGCGCGCTGGTTTGCCTTGCAGCCAACCAAGCCGGCCAGTTCGCCCATGGTCAGGTATTGACTAACCACGGCCAGCCCCCGGCACGCGTTGCGCTTGTCGATCTCCGTCATGACACGCTCAGTCACTCGTTCTATCAGCTCATTTTCGTTCACGCTTCCCTCCGTCCGCACATGCGGCGGAAAGATGTTGCCATCGCAATCCAGCGACTCAGCGGAGTTCGTCCGAGCACTGCCACAATATGGGCTCAACTTACAGCGATGGGCTACCCCCGGAGTCAATATGGAATCGAAGAGTGATTTCTTTCTCACCGAGCAGGAGGTCGACGAGCTAACCGGCATTGGTCAGGGTCGCACCGAACGAGTGGGAGCGCAGTTTGTGAAGATGCGTAAGTTCGACCTGCAAGCCCGGCAACTCCGAACAATGGGCATACCATTCTTTGTAAATGCCCGGGGCCGACCGATCATCGCGCGCGCCTTCTTCACGGGAGCAAAGTTAGAAGCTCCATCGCGGCCAAAGTGGCAACCATCCGTGCTCATCAAGGGCGACGCGTGATGAATATGGGCCGCTGGAATTTTTTCAGGCCGAGCCTGTGCACTAGCCGAGGCGCGGTCTCTAACTCACTCACGTGCACTGCGTTTTCGTCGACGTAGTACGCCTTACCGATCTTTTCCGCTGGCGGATAGATGTTCCCATCGCGGGCCCAGGCGAGCAGGGTGCCGATATGCGGCGACGGGTCGTAATGCCTGGCGGCCCATTTCGAAAGACTGATCTTCATGCAACCCACAAGCTGATGGGCGATGGTCCGCTCGATTATCCGCTTATGGGGTTGCGTTTCAAGAATTCGAAAAGATCGCGCCCGCCGGCCCAGAAATCGCTCAAATCGTGGAAACCATGGATACCGGCGTGGAAACCGCGCCCGTGGAAACCGTTCCCCCTCCTCCCGTGGGGCTGCCTTTTCCGTAGCCGGAGGCACGATGGTGGACGCAAACACCACCGGGGAGACACATGAGAACCAAGCCCGTGTTGGCGGCCGTTGTTGTAGCCGTCGCCGCTATGATCGCGCAATCCTCATTTGCCAGGGCGCCACGCCACCAGAACTACAGCCAGGGTCCGAATGAATCCGCGCTCGTGGAGCACGGGCACTACGTCAACCGACAAGGCCATGACGTCCACTCGCCCGCGCACAGCAAGGATGGGAGCGTACCGACCGGCGCAACCGCCAAGTGCAGAGATGGCTCGTACAGCTTCAGCGAGTCGCACCGGGGAACGTGCTCGCGCCATGGCGGTGTAGCCGACTGGCTTTGAGGTCGTGACAGATCCGCGCGCACAGCTCTGGGCCGACAGAGCTCCAAACGTCCTTCCGGACGTGGGGATGGCGCGTACCATCGGTCCACCAGACAGAACAAGGAGCTCTTTCATGGGGTCATTCCATCGGGGGGATTGGCTTTCCCTTACCCAATCTGTGGTGACGTTGCTTGCCATTGCTGGCGCGTTTGGCGTGGTTTTCGTCCAAAACAGGCTCGAGTCGAAACGAGCCGAAGAGACTGCGCGAAAGGACCGAATCAGACAGAGGTACAGAACCTCGACGTATGCAGAGGCGCTTATAGGCAACTCGGTGGAGGCCGCCGTCGAAGTAGTGGATGGCGTTGAAGAGCTTGCCGGCCGGATGCCGACGATGCAGGACATAAAGCTTGAGGCGACTCGTATTGACGACTGCGCACGCGCGCTTGCCCAGGCCATGCACCAGGAGTTACCCACTGAGATAACCCGTTGTGTCCACGCTGCGTGGGCAGCAGTACAAAAGCTCTCCCGCGCGATACACCGCGTTGACCACATTGGCGATATGCGGACTGATCTGCTGCTAGCCTATTGTCGAGACCGGCTTCTCGAACAAGAAGCTGCACTGAAGACAGTACGAGATTCCAGGGTTAAATGGGAAGCCGCATTGGCGACCATCTAGACTGCGGGCTCTCACCCAGACCGAGCTTCGTCTCGCTGCCGGATCCTCTCGGCAACCCACTCCTCCACCTCCGACTCGACCCAGCAGCTGGCGCGGCCGAGCTTGACCGGCTGCGGGAATTCGCCCAGCTTGACGTACTTATAGATGGCAGTCTTGCCCAGACCAGTCAGATGCATGACCTCGGGCATGCGAAGGAGTCTTCTCATCTTGGGGGTCCCCGACTAGAAGAGGGTGCCAGCGTTGCCGGCGCATCTCCTTTATATAGACGGGAAAAATGCCTGACATCCAGCGCGCTCAATAAGATGGGATCCCGGCCGGACGTCGTGGAACGCCCGCTCGCCCACGTGGAAGGGAACAATGGGCGCACGGCCTACAATTATGCGCAGTACCTGCCAGAGCGACGAAAGATGACGCAGACCTTGGCAGACTAAATCACGGCCCCTTCGCAATCAAAAAATTCATCTAGGAGAAAGACAAATGGCGGCATATGAGGTGCTCAAGGACATAGTCCGCAACGGCAGCGATCTGACCCTTACCTCCCCAATTGCCTACGATGTTCTGCGCGAGCTAGCGGCAATCGCGCAACAGAGCGGCGCTAAGCTGACCGTCACCACTGGCATTTCATACGAAGTCCTGCGGGAGCTTTCCTCCACATATGGAAAATCAATTGCGTTCGTGGATGGCTTGTCCAACTACAAGAAAGAGTAGTTGAGCGGCTGCACGTCAGGCAGCGACCTCCGGCACCGCGGTTATCTGGCGGCCCCACTGAGCAGCGCAGTTCCATTGATCGCGGAACAAACCATTTCCGTGTACCAGGTCTGGCCATGTGTGTCGCCGTTGTTGCCGACATAGAACACCTCGTACGTGCCGCGCGGATCCAGAGTGGGCATGGTGGTGTGGATTCGAGGGCTTTGCGAACTGGGTGCGGCGCGGCGGTAACCAATTCTGTCGCCAACGAAGTGACTCATCCTCATCGGCCAATCGGAGGAAGTAGTGAAAGCACTGAGAATCAAGCAGGTCGTCGAGAAAGTGACTTTGAGCCAATCGACCATCTACGCGATGATCGCTAAGGGGAAATTCCCGAAACCATTTGAACTGACACCTGGCCGAGTCGCATGGATCGAGGCGGACATCGACAGGTGGCTCGCCGAAAAAGCAGGCAAAATCCCGCCGCAATAGCGTCTGCAGTACCGCGTTGCCTTCATGGTTGTCACCGCCCCACTTCCGTGGGGGTCGCCTTTGCCTTTGAATGAGTCAGGATGGTGAAATTGAACACCATCAGGAACGACAAAAGAGAAAATCCGCCCTCCTCTTCGGGGCATACGTGCTTGCCATTTCCGCAGGTGCTGATGCGGCAATGCCAGACTTCGATGTGAAGCGGCACTGTAGTGAGGTTGCAGGTTTCGGCGGTAATCCGTCGGAAGTACTCAGGCAAGCCTGCTGCCAACAAGAACAGGATGCGTACAACCAATTGAAACCAAACTGGGAACACCTGCCCGCAGTAACGTGCGGCCATTGCAAGGGCGTCGCATCATCTTTTGGCGGCCCAGGCTCATACATGCTTCTCAATGCCTGTGTTCAGCAAGAGAGGTCGGCTCGTTCTTCCAACGATAATTTCACTTTTCAGAAATGAAAGCGGATGTGCTTTGCCGCCTTGTACCGATAGCGCAATACCGTAGTAACGTCGCGGGTAGCGCACTTGGATTCCTACGCATACCGTTTCTCAGAAGAAGATGAATACGTCTAGCGATTCCGACAATGTCCTCGTTTCATAGAAGTGATTGGATCGGCTTTGCGCAGGCTCTCGGCGGCATGCTTGCAGTTATAGCGGCCTTTCTGGTGAGCTGGTTGCAAGCTCGATCAGCGGTAAAAGTTAGGCGCCTGGATACGCTCGAGCAGCTCGACGCGTTAACGAAAGTCGTCGAGATTGCGAGGGACAGAGTTCGGGAACTCTATGCACAACTCCTGATGGCTCCAGTGAACCATGGCATCAAGTTCGCAAACATCCCGCTGCTACAGAAAGTTGAAACAGCATTTGAGGCGGTCAACGCGCTTTCCATCGGCATGGCTCCGTCTGCCAAATCCGTCGGTGCGCTCCTTGATGCGAAAACAGCCATCCGGCACGCAGACGGCATCGTTCCAAACTTGAATACCGAGAGCGGACGAGCCGGCCAGTTCTTTGACACACACGACGCGGAGCTTAAAAGCATCGCCGATCTACTTGCGGAGGCTGAAGTCGTCATGCGCGAAGAGTGGCACCGACTTTCCCAAGCGGTTTGAGAGGGTCAAGACCATGTCTGCGCACCCATCCTTGATGAATATAAAGAAGAGGAAGAGATGAGAACCGCTTTACGCATCGCTGCAGCAATCGCATTCCTCGGATGTTTGCTCTGGGCAGTGAGCAAACCTGCCTTTGATTCCATCACCGCCTCTCTCGTTGCGTTCGCGACGCTCTTCGGCACCTTCGTCACTGAGGGGGGCGGTAAAGCGACGATGTCCCAAAAGGTCGGTAAGGGCTCGACGGCAATTCAGGCGGGTGGCGATGTGAAGATTGACCGGTGAGGCGCGACATGCTCGACAAAGGACAGGATCAAAAAGTTGAAGGTGGGGCCGTTGCAATACAAGCGGCCGGCAACGTCACGATTGGCGCCTCGATCACCGAGATGCGACAGACGTTCGAATTGCTCATGCAAGCGAACTTCCCTGTGCTCCGCGATGAGGCTCGGGCTACCGCTCAAGCTGCGGCAAACGAGTTCATCGCCAAGATGGAACGCAAGATCATCGATTCAGCTGAGAAGGTGGATGTAGCGCGTTTTAGTGATCCAGACGTGCAGTCGACAATGAATGATGCAGTTCAAGCAAGCGCCAGGCGCGGTGCGGCGGCCAACCAAGATATTCTTTGCGAACTCGTAGCCCAACGGGTGGCACGCGACGGCAACTCATTCAAAGACATCGTCCTGTCTGAGGCTGTGCAGGTTGCACCGAAGCTCACCCCTTCGCTCATTTCGACCGTCACGCTCATTCATTTCGTTAGGTCCGTCAAGATCACCACCGAAAGCCCGTTGCAAGCCCTTGAATTCTTGGCGATGTTGGTTCTCCCTCTGTGCCTCGAATGCGATGGCGTATCTGAAGCGCAGAAGGCACATATTCAATACGCAGGCGTTGGCTCTTTCCTTTCTCTGCTGTCCTCCGACCCCTATGAGTTACTTCAGAGGCAGTATCCAGAGATGGGGCTCCCCGACTCGGCAGCGATGAAGACCGAAATCCAGAAGCTTCCCAACATGGCCCAGCTATGTGAGCTATATGGCCGCAACCAACTTGGTACGATTACGCTCACAAGCGTCGGCCAAGCAATTGCGCTGGCGAACCTCGTCGGAAGAATTCCAATGTTGGACTTCAACATCTGGATTAGATAGATCGGGGCGCTCCAAGGAGTGAACGAAAGGGTTCGAAGTAACCCCATGAAGTCCCGACATGCGTCATCCTTGCGCACGCCGATCGGCTCCGCGTCAGAACCCGCCTACGGCGCGATAACCAGCACAGGAAATCATCCGGAGAGGACCGCCGGAGCCAGGGTCACAGACGCGTCGCCGTCACTGCAGTCGAGAAATGCTTTTTTCTCCGTCCGCGCCATCATGCGCCACGGTTTTATTGCTTACCGGAAGGCATTGCATGCTATTTAGGGCCGATATTCGAGATGTAGCCATCGAGGACCTGCAAACGCTCAAGGACAACCAGGTTCCAGAGTCCCACACCCTCGATTACAAACGCGATTTTCCAACTGACAGGGAGGGGCGTCTTAGTCTTGCCGCTGACGTTGTCGCGTTTGCCAATACGCGAGGGGGCGACCTAATTATCGGCGTTGACGAGAGTGAAGGGTGTATCCGCGACTTCGCCCCCATCTCGCTCAGCGATCGCGATGCCTCTCTTCTTAGCCTTCAATCGGCGCTGACCGATCTAATCGAGCCGAAGGTTCCCGGCATCCATCTGGCTGCAGTTCCCATGGGTACCGGCTTCATCGTGATCGTCCGCACTCCGGCAAGCTTCCAGGCGCCACATCGTGTCAGGAAGAGCGGAATCTTCTATGCGAGAACCTCGACCGGCATTGATCCAATGGACATCACAACTCTCCGCAGCGCATTTCTCCAAAGCTCGACTGCGATTGAGAAGGCGAAGGAGTTTCGTGTGAGACGGGTCGAGGAAATGCACTTGCGACCGCTTCCCGCACCGCTTCCAAGACGCGCTTTTGGCATTCTCCATGTCCTGCCAATGGCGTCGATCCTCGGAACTACTTCTTTCGAGATCGAAGCTCTCCACTCAATCGCGCAAAGCATCCGACCACCGTTGGCTCATGGATACGGGCAAAGGGTGAACCTAGATGGGGTCATGAGCTACTGTGGAGTGGATGAGCTGGTGTCTTATACCCAAGTATTCAGAGATGGCTCACTTGAAAGCGTCATGCCCGTGCAATCGACTAGAGATGACGTTGCTTGGGTTGGCGAATTCGAAAATGCACTGCGGCAAGGGCACCACGATCATCTCACCACCGCGCTGAAAAACCTCGGCTTGGATGGCCCAACGTTCTTGATGCTGTCGTTCGCAAACATCGGCGGCAAGCCACTGGAACCCCCCAATAGCACGATGGCGGCGATCATTGGCGGCACTGCCACAGTTCCCGACTACTACAAGGATCTGCTTCTACCAGAGCTATTCGTCGAGTCGTTCGGCACCTCCGCGCCGGACATCTATGGGCCGCTATTCGATCTCATATGGAATGCGGCTGGCCGCAAGAGTCGCCCCAAGAGAACATAGGCGTCAGTGGGGGGCTCGATTCACACCAATTCGCATCGGAATTGCTCGCGCTTTCCGGGTTGGAAAATGCTGTCAGTCACCCTTCGCGTTTGGTGAAATTGGCCTCCGGGTCGCCGAGCTGGGCGATTTGCTTGTAGACATGCGCAGTCAAGAACTCCGTCAACCGATCGGCCTCTATGCTGAGTTCAGCTGCCAGCAGTGGCGCCACCCTGGTCGGCCAGTTCAGCCACGCGTCACGCTGCGCCCGAAACTCCTCAAACAAGACACTGCTGGCGAGATCCAGCTCGATGAGCGCCCCGGACTTCTGCTCAAATTCGAGGCGATTGAGCAAAGCGAGATAGACCTCCTTGATGCGGCGAGCTTCGTCGAACGACATCTCCAGATCGATCTCGCCAACTAGACGGCTGGCGGCCTCGTCAACAGACTCGCCCGGCTTGATCTCGATCCCTGTGGTGCTGGCCGGCTGCTTTGAACGCCCCGCCGACTGATCGCTCTTCCGCCCTTGGGCATGTGGTGCGTCGGCGCTGAGGGCCGGGGGCATGGTTGACAGTTTGCGCCCGCCTTTGTCAACTTCCCCCGCTTTTGTCAACCGCATGTCAACCGCGTCGACAATCTGGCGCCGCAACGGCGAGCCTCCTTCGTGGTACTTCTGCATATGCTCGTCCGTCGCCTCAACGTCGACCAGATTTCCTTGCAGGACAAGCCGTCCAGCGAGTTTCCACTTCATAACCGCTTGGCGTGAAACGCCGCACATGCGGGCGAACTCGGACTGCGACACGCAAGTCATAGATTTCTCCTATCGTCAAAATCCGCGTACTTTGTCAACCAAGTTTCAAGGCTCACAGCTGGAGGGAAATCGGGGTGCGCAATTGCCCGTGAGGCTCTCACCGAAGGGGAGGACCCGCCCGACGCCTCGGGGCCACCTGCGAGCGTCGGGAAGGCCCGGGCGATCGCACGATGCATCTCTCGGTACCGAAGCGCCTGGGTACGAACGCTTAACGAGATCGCGACACCCCGACCGTCACCTGGCAGGGCCACTTCTCGGAAATTGAAGGGCAGGCCGAGACCACACGGCTTCCCGTTGCCCTGCGCCGTCGACAACACCATCCTTGGTTGTCGACCTTGCCGAGGAAGGCGCGCATCTTTGCTACAAGGCGCGGCGAACCATCCATGGAACCCTTAGTACGGCTCTGCACTCCTCATTGCCGGTACGTAGGCGTGGTGCGCACAGAGAGCGCCTAAATGCGACCTCGACCACTAGCGTCTATTCAGCAGGCTTGACCCAGCTTTCAGTCCACCACTCCGGAAGCGACTCATAGAACGTGGCGTATAGCGGATCGTCTGATGCGACAACGCACTGGTTGGGAAACGCCACAGGGTCCTGAGGAAAATGATCAGGGTCCGCTGCCACGCCGAAGTAGGCCTGCAGAGAGGTTTTCTTTGCGTCGCTGTACTGCGAGTAAATCAGTGTCGCCATGATGTGCCCCTATCAGACATCGTACGCAACCGCGTTCAGTGAGTACGAAGGAGTTCCTGAGCCGTTGGTTGCCTTGTACCAAAGAGTCTGGGCTGTATAGACTTCAAGATCGATCGGCATTGAGGTGCCGTTGTTAGCCACTACGGTCGTGCTGACGTTTGACTTGGCGCCGGTACCTAGCGAGTCGCTCGCAATCGTGAAGATTTGCGTAATGTTCGAGACACTCGTCAAGCACGAAATGTTGCCGAGCACGCGAACTGCATTCACCGGAATACCCGAGACGGTGATAGGCGTGAAACTCGCCTGAATCGTCGCCGTCGTGAAGCCACCTGGCGTCAGCAACGAGATTCGACGGTCACGCTGCGTGAAACCCGCGAACTGGGTCGATCCGTTCAGCGGCACCACGGAGACCAGCCCGGTTGCAATCCACCCCGCAGGCGGCGACACGGCAATATTCGGAGCCAACGTATTCGCATTAACCAGGAACGCGCCTGCCTGCAGCGTGGTCGGGTTGTAGGCAGCGTAGATCGCTGCATACCCGTTGGCGGCTAGCGCAGTACCAACGACCCCACCGATGCCCGTCGTCGTCGTGGATACCGTCTGGTTGAAGTTTGGCAGGCAGTATCGAAGGCCACCCAGCGCTGTCTCTACAATGATCTCGTCGGCAGTCAGCGTGGCCGAGGTTGCGCCGGCCGCAACCGACATCTTCAGGTTGCGAACTGCGCCGACGACCCCCGACACCTGCCCGAACTGAACACCGTGTTGGCTGGCCGTTGCCGGCGCCAACTGTTGTGGACCCCCAGCACACTCCATGAGCACAGCGATCGGGTTGCCGCTATTTACGCCAGGGATTGTGGTGCGCATCAGAACTGCCGTCCCATTCAACGCCAACTCGCCCTGTTGCAGGGGCTGCAAACCGAGGCCATAGATCGGAATTGGCGGCAAGCCATCCGGCGCATACGTGGACGCCCCGGTGTTCACGTGAGCGATCTTGACCTGCTGAAAAACGCCATCAACCCAAGTTCCAGATACCAGGGGAGTAGCGTTGGTGGCGGTGTAGGCGTTTGCAACACCGGTATCGGCCAGAATGACGGTCGCTTGCCCGAGGCGCTTGATCGCCGACAGGACTTGATTGAACTGGTTCTTTGCGAGCGTCAAACCCGCGCCGGTCACGACGTTTGCCAGTTCCATCATCACGGCATTCAACCATTCTGCTGGAACAACCGTCGCGGGCGTGCTGGTGGCAGGGTTGCCGTCAGTGAAGAAGCCTGACGTACCGGCAGCAGTCGACGCCGGCTGCGACGTTGCCGCGGTCGCGTTATCAATTTGGTACATGCGATTCCTCTTGCTTTTGGGATGGAACAGTCACGATGCCAACCGATTGACCAACCGGTTTTCCGCAAATTCCTACGGGAGCTTCAACTACGTGATCGGTGGGATGTGCGCCATTGCTCGGCGCACTCTCGTTTGTTGAGGTCATGCTTTTTCCTTTCCGTTATTAGTGGGGACTGCCGCCCGCCGCAGGTTGGCCTGACAGGACATTTGTCAGCAGAGGTCCCTGCTTCCATGAGCGTCGGCAGCTGCCGGTGTTTTTGCCCACCGCCGGCTGGGGCCTCGCTCGAACACTATTTGCCGGTTAGATGGCACATTGTGTTTCTGCATCGTCAGTCGACGTGCGATGCATCAACAAGCTGGGCCGCGATGTTTAGGTCTGCACCCGTATTGAAGTCACGGCCACGCCAGTCCTGTGCCTTTCTCTGGTAAGGCTTGGCAAGCGCCTCCTCGATGGTCATACGCGGCGTCTCCGGTTCTCCCGGTTCGCTCTCTTCCGGGCGTTCGGTTCGACCACCGGGACCATCCCATGCCCCCTTTCGAACGTACGGTTTCGGGCGCTTCGCCAGCGGCACATAGGCACGGTGAGCGCAAAGCGCGTTCAATGCCGCCCTAACGGGCGCCATTACTTCCGTGATCGGATTGGACTCGCCAGAGGCACTGTCCAGCAGGTTGACACCCGCGTGGCCAGAAATGGCACCTATGTATTTGTTAGACAGGACGAAGCCTTCCGGATCAGGCAGGTACGCAGCCTGGAAGTAGTCATTGAATGGCCGGCCCACCGCACGCGCCTTTTCCAGGATGGGCAACAACGGCTTTACCGCCTCTCTCAACTCCTCACAGATTCGAACCTTAAAGCTCTCCCCCAACATGCTGACTTCGAGATTGAGCGTGCGGGCCGCGTCATCGACTGCCATGTCGATTTCGGGCGCACGGGCTTCCAGAGCCTCAAGTCGCGCCTTAGCGCGGTTCAGCTCTCTTTCCTTGGCTGTCAGTTCATCGGCCAGTTTCCGAATGGTTTTTTCCTTCGCTGGGGCTTCTGCCTCATCGCACAAGGCAATGTCCGCCTCCCGGCTTGCAATCTCACCGCGCAGCCGATTGGCTTCCTGCTCGATCTCCGCGATTCGTGCCGGAGATGCTTCGGTGGCCTCATCCAGAAGCTTTCGGCGCGCTAAGGCATCCTGGACATCTTGAATTGCAGCCTTCACTTCAGGCGTCAGTGCATATCCGCCCTTCTCATTTGCTTCCTGCTTGTGTTTGTTCGTCATGGGACCTCTTACGAGTGATAGTGGGAATTTGGGATCGCCGTGTTTACGACCACACTACGCAGTGACGACCGGACTAACGAGGCGCGCGTTGCGCCAGAGGGAAATGGCGCCTTTGGGGTATCGGATGGCCCGACCCATGCGGCAATATGGAATTCCGAGCCGCTGTGTTGCGCGATCACTGGTGAGCGTCTGTTTGGCGAGCCGCAGGAACGCGGCTGCCTCGTCCTCAGTCAGCAGTGAGCTGTCTGGCAACGCTTCAACGCGCGCGAGGACTTCCTGCAGGGAATGAATCATGGCTATCGCTCCGTATGTAGCTGCACAAACCCCAATGAAGCGGGATGCATGAGTGCATTGAAACGAAGCGACAAGCAGAGGAACAGGAAAGATTTAAATGCCTGAAATCTTTCCCGCCGCTTATGCACCTGGCGTGGTGTCAGCCGGGTTACTTCCTGGGTATCAGCGGCAACGCCCTGTACTCTTTTTCCACAAGGCGAGTTGAGGCTTTCAGCCAGTTGCAGATGCTCTTTCTGCCGAGATGGCCGTTGGCGTAGGAGTCATCCACATGAGGAAGCAAAACAGATGCAATTTCGGGTTCCTTTACACCCTCTCTCCATGCGTCGAGGGCTCGAAGGTATCCGGGATAGTCATCGAAGCGCTTTTGCTTTTCGGCAGCCGGCTTGATCAGCCCTCTGTCCATTCTGTTTTTGCGAAGAAGTTCATAGTGCGTCCGGACCTGCGCCAGCTGGTCCTTGATCGGTAGCGCCAGGTCGATCGCCACCGCCATGTATCGCGGGTCGCCAAAGTCAAACCCACTGGCAGGAAATTTCAAGGCGCCGGCTTTGTCGGACCAAGTGTGCGTCGCATGGTTATACGAGGCTTCCGGATCTGCGATTCTCACTAGCCCCCATTTGCGGCCATACCAGTTCGCCAGCGATATTTTCGTCTTGCTGTATGTCCCCCTCTTGCCGGCCAGCCATTCTTCCCTGGAGAGAGTGCCCGTCTCGATGACGTACTGATAGCGCTCGTCCATGAGAAATCGCGCCATCTCTTGACCGCTTAGGTTCGGATACCGATCAGCATATTCGCCAATGCGCTCCTTGAAGGCCCTCCAGTCCTCGACGTATTCCGTGTTGCGGCGAAGAAACTCCCACGCCCATTCTGCAGGAGTGGCGTCGGCGGGTCTCGGGTAGTCATCGGCGTTGCGCCAATTCGGTTTCATGGTTCGCGTCTCTATACGCGCCCTATCGAGAGAGGAGCTGCTCTGCACAGGCGGTAGCCGCCTCTTTGATGGTGTAGAAGTGCATCAGTATTTCCTCAAAAAGTTCGAATCGTGTGGTGCGCGACTGTCCTTGCGACGGGCCGCTTTCGAAGTGTGGCCGCTGGACGCATTCAGGGGCGCACTGGGGACCAGCGAATCTGCAAATGGGGTCACGGAATTTCGTGAAGTCCGTTCGGTGGCGGTGTTCAAGCGCCCCCGGAAATACGCCAGGTCGTCGGCCAGGGCGGAGACGGGTTGACGGGCTACCAAACCCAGCAGGCGCGTCAGGCAGTCATCCGGCCAACCCTCAATGTCGGCCACCTCGCTAATAGTCGTCCGCAGATCGACCTGCAAATCCGCCACTCGCTCCGGAGACAGGGGCACGATGTACGGCATAAAGGGGCCGTCCGCCACCGGGTGGCGTGCTAAGTCGGCAACGCAAGCGGCCAGTGCGGCCTTGTGCTCGGCGAGCAGCGGTAGCATGGCTTTGACCGCATCCTCCGGGCCCTGGTATCGCAGGCGATCGCCGTGGATCGTCAGGTGTATGGAGAGACGCCGACACTCACACCACAAGTCGAAGGGACTCACAGCTCACCCCCAATACCATCATTGCCGACGACAGGCGCGGTGTTATCCGCAGGTCCCAAAGTATCGATTTCGGCATTTTGAGTGCGAACTCCGCCACTCTCTGTACCGTGGCGGTCTTCGCGGCCTTCGGCAAAACTGGCGGTCTTCGCCTCCCCGCAAACCCTTGTAGTTCCGGAAGACCGCCACGACTCCCGAAGACCGCCAGCGTTTAGAGAGTGGCGGGGTTCGCCATCTTCGTGGCGGTCTTCGGCAGGGAGCGCCCAAACCCATCCCTCTTTCATACCGGCTTTGCGCACCTTCACGTCTAGCGCACGCTTCGCGCGTTCGATCGTCCGCCAGGCGTATCCGGCTCCTGCTGCGTCCGCCTTAATGACCTTCGCCGATACAGGACCGGCCTCCAGCAGTGAGCGCAGAAAGTCAGCGGCCTCGTCACGCTCTGTTCGCTCCTCCTGGTCGTCTTCCTGCTCGACGGCACCCAGGATTTCGCGCGCTGTACCCTGGATCAGTTCGCCCCACACGATCCGGCTGGCCGTAATTCCGACGCCTGCCTCCACCTGCTCAATGGAATAGCTGACGCCGCCATCATCTGGGGAGATGTTGGACTTGGCGCGGGCGAGGATGCGGCGTTCGGCGGCTTCATCTTTTCCAGCCACCAGCACCATACGGGCCAATGCAACGAACGCCTGAGAGCCGATAACGCGCTCGGCTGGACTGGTCCCCTTCGTGCCCTTGGCAAAGTGCGATATACCCAGGACGGCACATCGATGCGCTGCTGCCACATCAACAAGGGACTGTAGGTTACGCCGCACATCATTGACGCGGTGGGCGTCGCCGGACACGGCGCTGACGATGGGGTCAACGATCAGCAGATCTGCGCCCCCCATTTCGATCAGCCGCTCGGACAGCAGATGCATGTCCCTCGCCGGGTCAAACGGTTGCAACTCGCCGTTCTCGTCGGCGACAGCTTGTGCGAAGTGGACGCGGTGCAGATCTGCGCCGGCCGCCATCAGCCGCGGGACCAGCGTGTCGGCAGGGTCATCCTCGCTCGACCAGATCATCACATGCCCCGGCCTCTTCATCCGGGAACCATCCGGCCACGTGTCCCCGGTGGTGACAATGGCCGCCATAGCAAGCGCCAGCGTAGTTTTCCCGGTGCCGGGCGAGCCAGCCAGAATCGAAATTTTCCCCGCCGGCAACCAGTCTGGCCACAGCCAGGTGATCGCCTCCGGCACTACATCGGCGGCACACTGCAGCATCAACCGAGGAGCGGGAGCATTTTCCTGCATGGGTGACGTAGCGCCCGGGTTCGGGGCATCTCCCGTAACGCCGCGAAGCTCCCCAGCCGCCTCGATACAACCCAATACTGCACCACGCCCGCACGCTACGGCCAAGTCGTTAAAGTCGGTGGCTCCATCCGGGCGCTCCGGACCGAAATCCGGTAACGCCAGCAGTGCGCCGATGGCCTTTGCCGCTTCTCGCGCCTTCGTCAAACCCGGGTTACCGGCTGTCTCGATGTCATCGTCGGCACAAACAATCATCTGCGCGTTGGGCAGCTTGGCACGCAGCGCCTGCGCTACGGCGAGCAGGTTGCCAGCGTTCATCGCGGCGGCCACCGGGTAGCGAGTCGCCTCGTAGAGACTGCACGCGGTTGCCCAGCCCTCGCAGATCAGCAACGGCACACTTGGCGCCGGCTTGCCGCCCAGGGCACAGTAGCAACCGGCCACAGTACCACCGGTCTTGAAGCGCTTGGAGCCGTCAGGCTGTATGAACTGCAGGCTGCGCAGATCGCCGGCAGCATCCCTCAATGGAATCAGCAGGGCATCGCGCAATTGCTTAGCGCCAGCCGGTTTGATGCCCTTGCGCTCAATGTATGGGTGCTCGCCAGCAACATTCGCTGCGATGTTCCACAGCCTCACGCACTCCCCGGCGGCTTCCTCTGCCAGTTTGGCTCGCTCAGCCTCCGCATCTACTCGCGCCTGGTCAGCCACGCGCTTGCGCTCGGCCAGCTCCGCCGGGGTCAGTTTGCGGTCGTCCCGGACGAAAAACACTAGGTCACCGCCCTTGTGGTTCCAGACGTGACCGCCCTGACCATCCACGAATAGTTTTATGCGAGCATCGTTCTTACCCTTGGTATCGTCGGCGATGTTGGCCTTGTGCCAGCGTCCGTTTTGCGGCACCTCCTTGTACTCCACCCCCACCTCAGCGCAGGCTTGCGCCAGTGCCGTGTACAAGTCACGTTCAATCAGGACCGGGGCATTCATGAGGTCAACCCTCGCGAGAAAAAACGGGCGGCTGCAGGTTCGCAGGCGTGAGCGTCCCCGCCCGGCTGCCCGTGCAGTCGGTTCAGATTCGGAATCATGGGTATCAGGCTCCCAGCAGGTGCCAGAAAGCCGCGCAGAAGCGACGTAGGGCTGCGCGACGGCGGTTGTAGTAGCGACTGGCGACAAACCCACCCAGAGCGCTACGGCGAACATGAGAAGCGATCATTGCGAGGCCTCCTGTTCTTCATCTTCAGCGATCTTGACCATTTGCGACGCATACCCGGACGCCGTTTCGGCGCCGAGGCAAACGAGTGACTGCAGGTAGGTGTTGTCGTCCGCCTGCGTCAGAATCGCTTCGAACAGCGCTTCCAGCTTCTCGAAATTCTCCGCTGCGCCGCGAGCGATGAGGGATGTTTGCGGACTAGCCATGACGCACCCCCGCTGCAATTTCACGCAGTTCCCGCGCTGCATGGTCGGCGCCGCCGGCGCCACTATCCACTAGGTACTTGGCCAGTCCCAGTAGATCGTGCAAAGCGACTTCACGGGCTGCTTCCGGCATCTCGGTGTCGGCGTTCAAACGGCCGATCGAACCAACTACCGCACCGAGACTCTTCAGGAAGAAACAGGCGACCTCGACTTCGTCTGCTCCTTGGTGGGCAATTGCCGAGACTTGCTCCGGAGCGGTCGAGTTCTGAATGCGGCGCTTACACATGGGACACCTCCACGGCAACAATCACCACCGCGGCGATAGCGTTTGCAATACCCTGCGCAAAGGCATCGTTGAAGGCTGCACGACGCTCCGTTAGGTCGGTGAAACCCATACCGCAGGCATGTGCAGCAAAGCGGTTGTCACGCCAGTCGCACAGAGACATCTGCGGGGATTGAAGCCACAAATCGGCAGCGTGACGACCGGCAGAGACAGCAAGAGGAAAACGGGATTGCTCAGGACGAGCGAGGACTTTAGGCATGGAGGCCTCCATCGTGATTAAGGAAGGCCCGCCGTTCATCGCCAAATGAGGGGAGGCGGGCCTGACAGCGGGGTTGGCGAACCGGCACGATGGCACCGGCAGACCCGGAGGTCTCCCCGCCCGGCCCGCCATAGTTAAAGGCGCGCAAGGACAGACGGACAAAAAAAATGCCGCATGGGGCGGCTGTCCGCCATCGTGGATCGGGTCGCCAAACCCGGCGGCTGTTGTGTCAGCCACGGAAAAAGTATACGCGCCGCTGTTTACGGGACGCAAGGGATTTTTGCTGAAGCTCATTAGGACGCCCCCGTCGGGTTCGCCGCCTGGCTAGCGAGCAGAAGACCCTGCGCCACTTCGACTACGTGGCCGGGCTTGAGCATCACGCCTTTGGAGCTGGGCACATATTCGCCGTCTTCCGCTACAAACCAAACCCGGAGGTCGACATACGTTAGGCCCTTGTATTCCTTCACCTGAATGCGCAGGCGCTCCCGAGCATCCTTCTGGAGGTCGAGGAAGCTAGTTGCTGTTCGAGCAGCGGTTGTCATGCCGCCTCCGATGCTCGATAGCCGGCCGGATCCGCCAGCCAACGGTGCAATTCACGGTTCGGCCAGGCTGCACAGCGTTGCGAGAGATGAACCCGCTTCGGAAAGCGACCTACCTTCTCGCGCAAGCGCACCGCTTCGCGACTGAGGGGAACGAATGTTTTGAGATCTTTCCAGCGTGTGAACCCGTCGGCTGGCAGTGCCTCAGGGCTCGGGAGGGATAAGGCACAGGTGGAGTGCTCGTTTGCTGCTTTGGTCGCCATGTGTCAAACCTCGCAGAAGGTTGTTGAACATGGCTGCAGCTTGCTTGGACTCCGACACTTTGAAACGGGAAGAAATCTATCGATTCCTGCTCGAATTCTTCCCGGTACCTTTCAGATATGGGCGAATTTCCTCTCTTGTTAGAGGCTCTGGCAAGTCTAGCGTGGCGGAGACGAGCATCGCCACAACATCATCCAACGGTTTACCGTATATGCGCCTCATCACGCTGGACAAACTCCGAATTAAGAACGGCTGTAGCCCACCGTCTGGCCTCCCAGGCTGTCGGATTTCGGGCTGCTCCTGGGCTAGGATGGTTAGTCCGTCTCGGTAAAAAGTCAGCAGCTCTGGCATCCCCGTTACGGATATTTCCTCATGAAGCCACTCGTATTTTTCTAAGACTGGCCATTGGTCCCATGGCTTGAGGCTAGGAGGAGAATCATCCACGAACCCCGCATACCGAGGTTCAAAGATGGTCCGCTTAAATGCCCAAGAAGGATCACGAGTTTCACGACCACTGATCTGCTCTCCGCCGTCAAAGCGCATCTTTAGATTTTGGACGACTAGGTATTCAATCAGCGCTCCCTCAGAAAAGTATTGAGCCTCGCTATCTGATTCGACTGCCTTAAGCAGATCGTCCACAGCTTTTGCGACACGAAGAAGCGATTTCTTGCGTTGAGCAGGAAGTCTCTTAGGGATCTGATCAAATCGCCCCAGCGTGATCGAAATTTGATCGCAGATGGTAAATGCTGGATCTTCACAGCCTTGGGCCGGCATGGTTGAGATTGTCCGCCAAACCTTCTGCATTTCATTGCTATAGGTACACAGACGAACGAGGCACGCAATCTCAGCCTCTACATACGTGTGCTGCTCCGCACGGTGACTCTGGAGCTCCGCATAGATTGACGGGGTGTCGTCATCGAACGTGTCAGCATTTCTCCTCGCTCGACGCGCACCATACAGGGTCGAAAGCGCCGAGATGAAGCTCAGCGTAACCCCTGCAGGCGCCCATTTCGGCAGATGCCGTTCGGCTATCCTGCGATAGCGTCTGTACTGCTTGGATATGGTAGAGGCGAGTCCCATATCGTCAGGGCACGGCTCTTCGGCATTGCTCGATTGCGATGGCTCCATGTCTGCAAACCCCTCAGACGCTCGCCGGCATCGGGATGACCTTGGCCCCGACCTTAATCTCGTCCAAGTAATCCGCCCAAGCCTGCATCATCTGCTTACGCACGGCTAGGAAAGCTACCCGGTCATAGGCCTGGCCGTTCGGGTCCTTCTTCCTGTGCGCTAGCTGTAGCTCGATCACCTCGGCTTCAAAGCCAAGCACCTCGCGCAGAATGGTTCGGGCGATCGGGCGCACGCCGTGGCCGGTGAACTCCTTCTGTGTGTCGATGCCCATGCGCTTGAGCGCTGCGTTGATGGCGACCTCCGACATGGGCTTAGCCTTGTCCCTGGCCCCAGGGAATAGGTAGCGCCCGTGACCAGTCAGCGGGTGCAGATCACGTAGGATTGCGACGGCCTGGGTGGCAAGCGGCACGATGTGGGGGACGTCCCGCTTAGACGACACGAAACGCCATTCCCCGGCATCTAGGTCAACGTCCCCCCATTTCGCCTGGCGAAGCTCGCCGGGCCGGACGAAAAGCATCGGCGCCAGCAGCAGGGCGCACTTCACAACGAATGTGCCTGTGAAGCCGTCAAACATCCGCAGCAAACCGGCCACCTCCCTGGGATCAGTCGGCGCTGCGTAGTGCTTCCCCTTGGCCGGCGGCAAGGCTCCCCGCAGGTCGACAGACGGATCGCGCTCTGCCCGCCCGGTGGCAACGGCGTAGCGAAAGATCTGTCCGCAGGTCTGCAGCACGCGGTGTGCTGTGTCCAGGGCGCCGCGAGACTCTACACGGCGACACACGGTCAGCAGATCAGGCGCCTTCAACTCGGCAATCGGCCGGCCACTAAGCCAGGGAAACACATCATTCTCCAGGCGGGCCAGCACCTTCTTGGCGTTGCTTTCGGACCAGCCCGGCGCATACTTGCTGTGCCATTCCCGGGCCACGGCCTCGAAGCTGTTTGCCGCCCTCTCGACCGTCGCCACTTTCTGCACCTTGCGCTCGACTGAAGGGTCAATGCCTTCGCCGAGCAGGCTCTTGGCCTCCTCGCGCCGGTCCCGCGCCTCTTTCAGGCCGACGTCCGGGTAGACGCCAAAGGCCAGCAGCTTCTCCTTGCCGGCAAACCGGTACTTCAGCCGCCAGTAGCGCTGCCCAGCAGGCATGATGTGGAGAAACAGGCCGCCGCCGTCGAACAGCTTGATCGGCTTATCGGCAGGCTTAGTGTTGCGGATTGCTGTGTCAGTTAGAGGCATGGCGTCTCCGCGTGGGCTACCGTGCGAGTCGCGTCAAGGAAAGTGCGAAGATCCGCTGTCTCGGCTGGCGAAAGAGAGAAACGCCTGCCACCGAGACGGACAGCTAGAGCCCCGTCATTGCCAAGCATGAAACGCGTTGTGGCTGGTTGCTGTGCCCGCTCGCCTTCGCTCGCGGCGCGCTCCAGCTTGCGATGTACGCTGGGGTTGATTCCCTCGGCCAACATCCGCCGGGCGGCATCACGACGCTCCCTAGCTTCTTCCAAGCTGGTTGCGGGATAGACGCCACATGACATGGTGTTCTGCCTTCCAGCCCATCGGAAACGGAAGCGCCAATAACGCGCGCCGTTCGGCAAGATCAACAGATATAGGCCTTTGCCGTCCGTTGCCTTGTAGGGAGAAGCTCTTGGCGTTAAAGCCTCTATTGCCGCGGGGTTCAGGACCATGTGGGGGTATGTATTTCCGTGAAAATCCTCTTGAGAGGATCCATACCCCCAAAAATACCCCCACACACCCCTTGCTGCCAATGGGCAAACATGGGCATTATGGGCAACAAAAAACCCGCGAAGCCTTGAGCTATCGCGGGTTTCTTGGCATTGCTGGGCAATGCTTGCTGCTAATTTGGTGGGTGGTACAGGGATTGAACCTGTGACCCCTGCCGTGTGAAGGCAGTGCTCTACCGCTGAGCTAACCACCCGAATGCGGTGAAAACGAGATTATGGCGAAAAGGCGCAGCCGTGTAAATACCCTGGCCGCACATTTTTTTGATCAGGCAGCCGGCGGCGCAGATTCTACAGCTTCGCGCGTCCAGACGGTCTTGCCGCCGCTGGCCTTGTCGATTTCCTTGAGCACGCCGGCATGCGCTTCGGCCTCGGCTTCGGTTGCCAGCAGCACAGGCAGTTGCAGCGCGCTCAGATCGACAGCGACGGCTTCGGCCGACGCGCCTTCGCCAGACTCCAGCATGTCGATCACCAGCGTGTTCTGGCCGCGCGTCATGGCCAGGTAGACCTCGGCCAGCAGTTCCGCATCCAGCAATGCGCCGTGCAGCGTACGGTGCGCGTTGCTCACGCCCAGACGGTCGCACAGCGCATCCAGGGAGTTGCGCTTGCCAGGGAACATCTGGCGAGCCTCGCGCAGCGTGTCGATGTGGCCCGACAGGTGCTCACGGAATGCCGGCAGGCCGAGGCGCTGGAATTCCATGTCAAGGAAGCCCAAGTCAAACGCCGCGTTGTGAATGATCGCCTCGGCGCCCTGCACGTAGTCGCGGATCTCGTTAACGATCTCGGCGAACTTCGGTTTGTCGGCTACGAACTCGTTGGTGATGCCGTGCACGGCCATCGCGCCGGCGTCGATCTCACGCTCGGGGTTGATGTAGAAGTGCAGGTTGCGGCCGGTCAGGCGGCGGTTGACCATCTCCACGCAGCCGATTTCGATCACGCGGTCGCCGGTGGCGGCATTCAGGCCGGTGGTTTCGGTATCGAGAATGATCTGTCGCATCGCGCGCT
>Ga0209759_1000938_pt1 | contig 20998 bp, 16 predicted proteins | sample AraplaCL_Col_mMS_FD_184261 | JGI IMG/M metagenome (GOLD analysis project Ga0209759, IMG submission 184261) | Arabidopsis root microbial communities from the University of North Carolina, USA - plate scrape CL_Col_mMS (SPAdes) (version 2) | ecosystem: Host-associated > Plants > Roots >...
CCTCGGTGACCTTGCCGTCGCCGCTGTCGAAGAAACGGTGCGGGATGTCCTGCGCCCACAGCATCGTGAAGTGCGGGTCGCACATCTTGCTGCGCGCCGGCAGGTTGAGCCAGATCTGGAACAGCTCGAGCGGATTGGGCTGGTCGGTGTCCAGCAGCGGGAACATCTCGGCATGCACGATGCCCTTGCCGGCCGTCAGCCACTGCACGTCGCCGCCGCCGAAACGCGCGGCGGCGCCGAGCGAATCGGAGTGGTCGGTGAGGCCCTGGCGCACGATCGTCACCGTCTCGAAGCCGCGGTGCGGATGCGACGGAAAGCCCGGCACCGACTCGCCGTGGTACATGCTCCAGCCGTCCTTGCGGCCGAAGTCCTGGCCGATGTTGCGGCCGGCCAGCGACGCAGCCGGGCCGAAGCGGCCGTTGCCCTTGGGATAGGCGTCGTCGTGATGGACGCAGAACAGGAACGGGTCCGCCGTCTCCCAGGGAAAGCCGAGGGGCTGGATCTGCAGGATGGCGTTGTCGGGCACGAAGGTCTCGCTCGCGGAGTGTCCGAACCAGTCTAGCGGCTGGTTCGATCCGACGATGGCGCCAGGGCAAAGCGGGCGCTCAGGGCGAGTGCAGGAAGTGCAGGCCGGCGATGAACGGATCGACCGCGGGCGCCCACAACGCGGGGTCATGGCGCGACAGTCCGTGGCCGTCGCCGTCGGCCACCGCGGGGGCATGCACGAAGGTCGTGCGGCTGCCGCCTTGCGCGAACGCGGCGTGCCAGGCGACGGGAACGTCCCGGCCCCAGTACTGGTCGTTCGCCGCGTAGATCCACAGGCCCGGCACGGTGGTGGTCTTGCCGTAGCCCGCGAACAGGGCCTGGATCTGGCCGGGATCGCACGAGACGCCCGGCGTGCGGTCGGGATTGCCGCCCGAGCCGCCGGCAAAGTTGATGTAGCCGACGACGCCGGGCAGCCGCTGCGCTGCCGCCGCCACGGTGCCCAGGCCGCCGACCGACTGGCCCACCAGCAGCACGTCCTTGGCGTCCGCCCATGGCTGCGAGGCGATCCATTGCAGTGCGGCTCGAATGCTCAGCACGGCGGCGTCGGCGGTCTTGCGATAGTCGGGCGTGCTGGTGCAGCGCCCCTGGGCATCGTGGTGCACGCCGCTCTGCTCGACGTCCCCGCCGGTGCTTTGGCCATAGCCCGGACGCAGCGGCGACACCACCGCCACGCCCTTGCCCAGCCAGTAGTGCAACTGCGCCCGGCTGACACCCAGCGCGAGCCGTTCCCGGCCCGCCTTGCCGGGCGGCCGGCCATGCGAGAACAACACCACCGGAAACGGGCCCTTGCCCGCCGGCACGAACCACGTGACGACCATCTGCGCGTCGTCGCCAGACGCTTCATGGACGGGGATCGTCACCTGGTGGGCGTCGGCATCGCGCGCGCTGCCGGCCGCCGGCGCGACCGCGACCAGGGCCGCAACGAACAGGCAGGCAACGCGTCGCATGGGCAAGCGCTGGCGCGTCAGAAGGGCGCCGCGGCGTCCTCGGCGTTCGCGGGCGCATACGGCGACGCGCTCGCGCCCATCGTCGCGGACTGGCCCGTGAGCGCGGCGATGACCTTGTCGGCGGTGGAGGTGCCGGCCTCGCCCAGCTTGAGCGGGCCGCCGAGCGCTTCGACCAGGTCGGGAATCAGCTTGCCGAGCTCGCCGGTGGTGATGGCGACGTCGGCATCGAAGCCGTTGTCACCCTTGCCGCCGGCCTCCTTGCCTTCGAGCACCACATCGAGCAGCTTGATCTTCTTGATCGCGAACTGCTCGGTCAGCACGAACGACACGCGGCTGTCCCAGGTGAGGGCGAGCTGCGTGGGCAGCTTGCCTTGCTTGATGTGCTCGCCGACCTCGTCGATGTCCAGCGTGTGGCGCGCATAGCGCACCAGCGACTTCTCGGAGTCGGGCTGCTTGAGCTCGCACTCGCGGTCGATCGTGAAGCCGGCGGGTGCCTCCTTGGACGACAGCCAGTCGGCCATCGCGGTGGCGGCAGACAGCTGCGTCTGCACGAGATCCAGCCGGATGCCGCCGGACAGCAGCTCGGTGAGCAGCGTGACGATCTTGTCGGCGCGCTTGGCGCTGCCGGCGCCGATCATCACCAGCCTGGCCTCCAGATCGATCCACACCGGCGTGGTGCCGCGCTTGGGGAACGCGCGCGGCAGCAGCTCGTGCACGATCTCCTCCTTGATTTCCTTGGCGTGCTTGCCCTTGGGACGGCGGCCGGTCTCCTGCTCGATCTTGTCCAGGCGCGCCTCCAGCTGCGTCTTGACCGCGCCGCCGGGCACGGCCTTGGTCTCGGTGCACAGCTTGAGGATCCACTGGCCGGCGACGTTCTCCACCAGCGGCCCGTGTTTTTCGCCGCGCGGTTCGACCCACCCCGAGGACTCCTGCTGCGCCGCGCCGCACTCGACGAAGCGCGCTGCATCCAGCCGCGTTTCCAGCTCCGCCATCGGCGGCTGTTCCCATTGATCGATGCGGTAGACGATGACGTTCTTGAACATGTGCGAGGCCGACGAAAAAGGAGAGGCGAAGGGGCGCGATTCTAGGCGAGCTGTATTTCCGTCCAGCCACCGCCGCGTTGCAAGCGCGCCGAATCCGGCAAAACCGCACGTGGCGCCATCGGCGGGGACAATGGCGGCCATGCTGCGCTTTGCTGCCAATGTCTCGATGCTGTTTGCCGAGACGCCCTTCCTCGATCGCTTCGCGCTGGCCGCACGCGCCGGCTTCGCCGCGGTCGAATGCCAGTTTCCCTACGAGGCGCCGGCCGCCGAGATCCGGGCGCGCCTGGACCACCTGGGCCTGGCCATGGTGCTGCACAACCTGCCAGCGGGCGATTGGGCCGCCGGCGAGCGCGGGCTGGCCTGCCTGCCGGATCGCGTGGACGAGTTCCGCGCGGGCGTGACGCGCGCGATCGGCTACGCGCACGCGCTGGGCGTCACGCAGCTCAACTGCCTGGCCGGCATCGCCCCGCCGGGTGCGGACCAAGGCGCGCTGCGCCGCACGCTCGTCGACAACCTGCGCTTGGCGGCGCGCGCGCTGGCGGCCGAGGGCCTGCGGCTGCTGGTCGAGCCGATCAACACGTTCGACATCCCCGGGTTCTTCGTCAACCGCACCGCGCAATGCGTCGCGTTGCTTGACGAGGTCGGCGAGCCCGGCGTGTTCGTGCAGTACGACGCGTATCACATGCAGCGCATGGAGGGCGAGTTCGCCGCGACGCTCGCCAGGTACATCGAACGCATCGCCCATGTGCAGGTCGCCGACCATCCCGGCCGCCACGAGCCGGGCAGCGGCCATATCCGCTTCGACCTGCTGTTCCCGCAGCTGGAACGCCTGGGCTACGACGGCTGGATCGGCTGCGAGTACAAGCCGGCCACGCGCACCGAGGACGGCCTGGGCTGGCTGCCCGCCGGCGCGCTAAGGCCGCGCCCCTGAGCGGCGCGAGGTCAAACCGGTACCGGGTACGCCTTTTCACAAACCGGGTACCGGGTACGCCCTTTTACAAACCGGGTACCGGGTACACCTTTTCATGATCCAAAACGCCGCACCCGGTACGGTGTTTCAGGCTTTGAAGAGCCCGTCGGGCAGCGCGCAGCGCGATGTCGACAAACCGGGTGCCGGGTACGCCTTTTCATCATCCAAAACGCCGTACCCGGTACCGGGTGCGGTGCGTTTCGAGAGAGCCCGTCAGGCAGCGGCCAGCGCGATGTCGACGCGGTTGCGCCCGCCGTTCTTGGCGCGGTAGAGCGCCTTGTCGGCACGGGTCAGCGCGCTGTCCAGCGCTTCGTCTTGCGTCAGCAGCGCGAGCCCGACGCTGATGGTCACGATGATGCGTGCGCCGCCAATCTCGATGACGTCCGACGCGATGGCCTTGCGCAGCCGCTCGGCCGCGCGGCGCGCTTCGTCCAGGCCGGCGACCGGCAGCAGCACGGCGAACTCCTCGCCGCCGTAGCGCGTGACCATCGCGTCGCTGCGCACGTTCATGGTCACAAGGTGCGCCGTGCGCTGCAGCACGGCGTCGCCCGCCGGGTGGCCGTGGCGGTCGTTGACGCCCTTGAAATGGTCGATGTCGATCATCAGCGCCGCGACCGGGCGGGCCTGCGCGCGCTGCTGCGCAAGCAGACCCGGCGCGCGCTCGCGCAGCGCACGCCGGCTGAGGGTGCCGGTCAGCTCGTCGGTATGCGCCAGCGTGCGCAGGCGACCGACGAGGCGCTGGTTGACGATGTTGAGCGTCAGTGCCGCGATGATCACCGGCACGGTTCCGTAGAAGACCCCCAGCCACGGCTCGACGGAGGCGGGCACGTGGGAGGCGTGGAACGAGCGGCTCCCGTCGCTGGCGGCCGTGAAAGCCGCGCGCATGGCCCAGACCGCCGCGTACAAGGCGAAGCTGGCACTGACCGCCTTCTCTGCCGCGCTGGCGCCGCGGCGCGCGAAGCGCCACTGCATCGCCGTGCTCGCGACGGCGACCAATAGCCCGGCGCCGTTGAACACCCATTCGAAGCAGGCCGGCGACTGCATCCAGGTCAGCGCATCCAGCAGCAGGATCAGCGCCAGTGGCAATGCCAGCGTGCGACGGGGCCGCGCGCCGCTGAGGATCGCGAAGCCCCAGCCGAACAGCGCCGTGCCGCCGAGCACGGACTCGGTGCCCAGCAGGACCAGCAGGTGGCGCGGCGCGCCGTCGTCGACGGCGAAGCCGACAGGAAACATCCCCGCCCCCAGCACGACGAAGCCGGCGACCAGCACCCGGATCGCACGCGCCACGCCAGGGTCGCCTCCTTGGGCCAGCAGCAGCATGCCCGCGGCGACCAGCGCGCTGGCGCCGCACAGGCAGTAGGCGGAAATGATGTCGACGTGCAGCAACCGGCGTCCCCTTGAACCCCGGTTATCGGCGCGGACGCGGGCGGATTGACGTCCGCTGCGCCGCGGACGTGAACAACGCCCGTCGAATGCGGCTCAGCCGCGGCCGACGAAGGGCATCTTGGTGGCCATGAGGGTCATGAACTGCACGTTGGCCTCCAGCGGCAGCCCGGCCATGTGGACCACGGCGTCCGCCACGCGCGCGACGTCCAGCATCGCCTCGGGCGCGATGCGGCCGTCGGCCTGCTTCACGCCGGTGGCCATGCGGGCGGCCATGTCGGTGACGGCGTTGCCGATGTCGATCTGGCCGCAGGCGATGTCCCAGGCGCGGCCGTCGAGCGAGATCGACTTGGTCAGGCCGGTCACCGCATGCTTGGTGGCCGTGTAGGGCGCGGAGTCCGGGCGCGGCGCATGGGCCGAGATCGAGCCGTTGTTGATGATGCGGCCACCGCGCGGCGACTGCGCCTTCATCGCGCGGTACGCCCCCTGCGCGCACAGGAACATGCCGGTCAGGTTGACGTCGACCACCGAGCGCCAGGTCTCGAAGCTCAGGTCCTCGAACGCGATGCCGTTGGCGCTGATGCCGGCATTGTTGAAGAGCAGGTCGACGCGGCCGAAGCGCTGCAGCGTCGCTGCAAACAACGCATCGACCTGCGCGGGCTGCGTGACATCGGTGGGAATGCAGAGCAAGGCGTCGCCACCGCCGGCCTGCGCGGCCACCTGCTGCAGCGCGTCGGCGCGCCGGCCCGCCAGCACGACGCCATAGCCGGCGCGCGCCAGGGCCAGCACGCAGGCCTGGCCGATGCCGCTGCCGGCACCGGTGACGACGGCGATCTTGTTCGATGAGCTCACGACATTGCCTTTCCTATGACTTGTCCCCTGCCTGAGGGATGTGCCGCGGCGGACAAAGGTTCACGATAGGTCCCGCAGCGGACCGCCATGATGTCCGCATCAGGGGATTCAAATGCACACCACCTGCCTGCTCGCCGGCGCTTCGCGCGGCAGTCATGTCACCCTCGGCACGTTGATTCTCGCCGCGGCCTCGGCCGTGGTGCTCGTGCTGATGTCGGGCTGTCATTCGGCACCCGCCAACAATGCCTTCGCGGCCACGGCGGCCGACAAGTCCACCGAGGCACGCCTGAAGCAGCAGCACGACACGATGCCGCCGCTGCAGCCTTTTGACGAGCACTTCGTCGAGCTGCCGCCCCAGGACGTCGCGGCTCAGTGAAGATCCACGCCGGTCGAGATGACGGCGGACAGGTCCAGCTGGGTCGCGTCCAGTTGCAGCACTGTCGCCTGGTGCGCCGCGGCGGCGTCGCGCGCCAGCAGCGCGGTAAGGATGGCCTTGTGCCGCGGCAGCGACAACTCGTGCGTGTTGGGCAACCGGCTGCTCAGCTTGATCGACTCGCGCAGGGCCAGCGACAGCATGGTGCCGATGTAGGCCATCAGGTCGTTGCCGGTGGCCTCGGCGATGCGGCGATGGAAGGCCAGGTCGGGCTCCAGCATCGCATCGACGTCGGGGGCCGCGGCCATGGCCTCGTAGGCCTGCGCGATGCCGGCCAGTTGCGCGTCGCTGGCCGCGCGTGCCGCCAGCGCCGCGGCGCCGGGCTCGAACACGCGGCGCATGCCCATCAGCGTCTGCACGAACTCGGGCGCCGGGCGCGTCTGGATCATCCAATACAGCACGTCCGGATCGAGCAGGTGCCACTCGCTGCGCGGGCGCACGATGGCGCCGGCGCGCTGGCGCGACATCACCAGGCCCTTGGCCACCAGCACCCGCACCGCCTCGCGCAGCACGGGGCGGCTGACCTCGTATTTCACGATCAGCTCGGCCTCGGCCGGCAGGCGGTCGCCAGGCGCGAGCTCGCCGCCCAGGATGCGCAGGCCCAGCTCGCGCACGATGCGCCCGTGCTGGCTCTTGCCCTCCGGCGCGTTGGCGGGCTTGTTGCGATAGGGAGATTGCTCGGCGGTGCTGCTCATGGCGTTCGCTTTGGATGGAACTGCCGAGAAGCTAGCACGACTGTCAGCGGGCCCAGCGCAGAACCAGCGGATCGAGCCGCCTGGCCGCATCGAGCAGCCCGGCGCGCACGTGCGGACTCATCGCCGGATATGGGCTGCGCGGCGCGTCGCAGGCGATGATGCCGCCCTCTTTCATCAAGGCCTTGGCCGCGAGGAAGCCGCCCTGGCGGTTCTCGTGATTGATCAGCGGCAGCCAGCGGCCATAGGCCTCGACGGCCTCTTCGCGGCGGCCGGCGGCGAAAGCGTCGACGATGGTGCGGATGCCGTCCGGGTAGGCGCCGCCGGTCATCGCGCCGGTGGCGCCGGCGTCCAGGTCGGCCAGCAGCGTGATGGCCTCCTCGCCGTCCCACGGGCCCTCGATGGCGTCGCCGCCCAACTCGATCAGCTCGCGCAGCTTGCTCGCGGCGCCGGCGGTTTCGATCTTGAAGTAGCGCACCCGCTCGAAGTCCTGCGCCATCCGCGCGAGGAAGGTGGCCGACAGCGGGGTGCCCGCCATCGGCGCGTCCTGGATCATGATGGGGATGTCCAGCCCGTCGCTGAGGCGTCCGAAGAAGTGGTGGATCTGCTTCTCGCCCAGGCGCAGGGTGGCGCCATGGTACGGGGGCATCACCATCACCATCGCGGCGCCCTGGGCCTGCGCCCGTTGCCCGCGCGCCAGGCAGATGTCGGTCGAGAAATGCGTGGTCGTGACGATCACAGGCACGCGGCCGGCCACGTGCTCGAGGATCGCGCGCGTGAGCGTCTCGCGCTCGTCGTCGCCCAGCACGAACTGCTCGGAGAAGTTGGCGAGGATGCACAGGCCGTTCGAGCCGGCATCGATCATGAAATCGACGCAGCGCTTCTGGCCGGCCAGGTCCAGCGTGCCGTCCTCGTTGAAGATCGTCGGCACCACCGGGAACACGCCCCGGAAACGCGGGGACTGGCGGCTGGCGGTCATGTCTCGTCGCTCCTTTTAAGTATGACTATAAGAAGATCAGCCGCCGAGTATAGGCCGATCTCCGATTTATAGTATGACTTGTTTCAATAGCGACGGGAACCGCGATCACGCTCGTACTCGCGCCGTAACCGTTCGCCGCTAAGCTCCCGCCATGACCACCGTCTCCCAGCTGCCCGGCGCGCGCGATCCGGCCCCGCCGGCACCCGGACTGCTGCGGCTCGCGTGGCCCATCTTCGCCGAACAGTCGCTTCACATGCTCACGGGCGTGGTGTCGACGCTGATGGCCAGCCGCATCGGCGACAACGCCGTCGCCGCCCTCGGCAGCGCCGGCCAGGTGCTGGTGATCTTCCTGATGGGCTTCAACGTGCTGGCCGTGGGCGCCTCGATCGCCACCACGCACCACCTGGGCCTGGGTGACCGCGAAGGCGCGCGGCGGCTCGCGCGCGGCGCGGTCTCGACCAACCTGTGGCTGGGCGCGCTGTTCAGCCTGCTGCTCGCCTTCACGGCGCCGACGCTGCTGCGCTGGGCCCAGCTGACGCCGCCGCTGATGGCGTTCGCACTGCCCTTCCTGCAGTGGATGGGCGGCACGCTGTTCCTCGAGTCGATGAACTACGCGCTGTGCGCGGTGCTGCGCGCGCACGGCCACACGCGCGAGGTGATGTTCGTGATCCTGGCGCAGAACGCGCTCAACGCGGGCCTGAGCGTGCTGCTGATCTTCGGGCTGGGCGGACTGCCGGCGCTGGGCGTGATCGGCATCGTGATCGCGGCGGCGACCAGCCGGCTGCTCGCATGCGCCGCGCTGTGGGTGCTGGTCAACCTGCACATCGGACTGCGGCTGCGTCCGCGCGACCTGGTCTCGATCCGCCTGGCCGACCTGCGGCGGCTGCTGGCGCTGGGCTTTCCCGCCGTGCTGGAGAACATCAGCTGGTTCGCGTCGTTCATGATCATCACGGCGCTGACCGCGCGCATGGGCGAGCGCGCGCTGGCCACGCAGGCCTATGCACAGCAGATCGCGTCGATCGAGATGCTCGTGTGCCTGTCGATCGGCATCGGCAACGAGATCATCGTCGGCCGCCTGGTGGGCGCCGGCCGCTTCGAGGAGGCGCGCGTGCAGTGCCTGGCCAACATGCGGCTCGGTCTCATCGTGACGGCCGGCGTGGCCTGCGTGTTCGCGCTGATCGCGCCCTGGGCGTTTCGCCTGTTCACGGCCGATCCGCAGATCCTCGCGCTGGGGCGCACGCTGATCCTGCTGGGACTGCTGCTGGAGCCCGGACGCAGCTTCAACCTGATCATCATCAACGCGCTGCGCGCCAGCGGCGACAGCCGCTTTCCGTTGATCGCGGGCCTGGTCTCCCAATGGGGGATCATGCTGTTCGGCGCCTGGCTGCTGGGCACGCACCTCGGGCTGGGGCTCATCGGCGTGTGGGTCGCGCTGATCGCCGACGAGTGGCTGCGCGGCCTGTTCATGCTGCAGCGCTGGCGCCGCGGGCGCTGGCTCAAGCACGCCAGGCGCATGCAGGCCCTGGCCGCAGCACCGAACAGCGCCTTCGACCCTCACACCGCACGACTCCAGAGCAGGACCTTCACATGACCGACCATCCCGGCACCCGCCTGCACCAGCGCGAATACGGACAGCTGCCCGACGGCCGCACCGTTCACGAGATCACGCTGTCGCACGGCGGCCTGACGCTGACCTCGATCACGCTGGGCGGCATCGTCACGGCGCTGTCGGTCCCGGACCGCGCCGGCGTCGCCGCCAACGTCGTGCGCGGCTTCGACAATCTGTCCGACTACGTCCATCGCAACCCGTACTTCGGCGTCATCGTCGGCCGCTATGCGAACCGCATCGCGCTCGGCGAACTGGTGATCGACGGCCACGCGCATGCGCTCTCGCGCAACAACGGCACCAACTGCCTGCATGGCGGGGCCAATGGCTTCGGCACGCGGCTGTGGGAGATCGCATCGGCGCGCGCGCATGACCCGGCGCTGGGCGGCCCGGCGGTCACGCTGCGGCTGGTCAGCCCCGACGGCGACGAAGGCTTCCCCGGGCGGGTCGAGGCGCTCGTCACGTACTCGCTGGGGCCGGACCTCACCTGGCGCGTCGACTACGAGGCCACCACCGACCGGGCGACGGTCGTCAACCTGAGCCATCACGACTACTTCAACCTCGCCGGTCGCGGCAGCGCGCTGGATCATCTGCTGACGCTGCCCGCGAGCCGATACAACCCCGTGGATGAGAACCTGATCCCGACCGGCATCGCCGACGTCCAGGACACGCCGTTCGACTTCCGCGCTCCCACGCCCATCCGCGCGCGCCTGGGCGACACGCACGCGCAGCTCGCGACCGCGGGCGGCTACGACCACAACTGGATCCTGGACGACGCGCGCGCGGGCACGCTGCGCCTGGCCGCGCGGCTGGAGTGCCCGGCCTCGGGCCGCGCGATGACGCTGCACACCACCGAGCCGGCGCTGCAGTTCTATTCGGGCAACTTCCTGGACGGCAGCCTGGTCGGCCACGGCGGCGAGACCTACCGGCGCGGCGACGCCATCTGCCTGGAGCCGCAGCACAGCCCCGATTCGCCGCACCACGCGGACTGGCCGACGACGCTCTTGCGGCCCGGCGAAACCTATCGCAGCACCTCGGTCTACACGTTCGGCTCGACGTCTTCGTAGTCTCCCGATGCGGGTTTTCACCCCCGCGTTTTGGCCCCTTCATTCGTCGATTCGTCGCGCCAGCAACGGCGCGCGAGTGCGTGCGGGCGTATCGTCCCGGCTTGGATTTTTAGTGACTCCCCGGGACACCATGAAACTCTCTGCCATCGCCCTTGCCGCCGCGCTCGCCACCCTCGGCGCGCCGCTGACCCATGCCGCTTCGGCCCCCGCCGCTTCGAGCGCCGGCACCGCGGACAACCCGCCGGCGCTGTGGAACCTCACCTCGCTGTACGCCGACGACGCGGCCTGGCAGGCCTCGCGCGAGAAGGTGATCGCGCGCCTGCCCGAGCTCAAGGCGCTGCAAGGCACGTTGGGCACCAGCGCCGCCAGCCTGCTGCATGCGATGCAGACCATCTCGGACATCAATCGCGAGATCAATCGGCTGGACGCCTACGCCAGCCTGAAGGCCGACGCCGACACGCAAGTCACCGCCAACGAGGCGCTGCGCCAGCAGTCGTCGGCCTTGCAGGCGCAGGTCGCGCAGGCCACCGCGTGGGAGGCGCCGGAGGTCGCGGCGATCGGCCAGGCCAAGATCGACGGCTACATCGCCGCCGAACCCAAGCTCGCGCCGCACGCCTATGCGCTGCACACGATGCTGCGCCTGGCCGCCCACACGCTGTCGGCCAGCGAGGAGGCCTTGCTGGCCGGCGCGGCCGATCCGCTGGCGCAGCCCCAGCAAATCTACAGCCTGCTGGCCAACGCCGACCTGCCCTGGCCGGTGATCACCGTGCGCGGCAAGAAGGTGACGCTGGACCAGGAGACCTACGTCAAGCTGCGCGAGGACGGCGACGCGAAGGTGCGCGAGCAGGTCTTCAAGTCGTTCTGGCCCGTCTACAAATCGTTCCAGCGCACCATCGGTGCAATCTACGTGGCGCACCTGCGCGGCGTCGTGTTCGATGCGCACGCGCACAAGTTCGACGACTCGTTGCAGTCGAGGCTGAGCCAGGACAACACGCCCGATGCCGTCTACCGCACGCTGGTCGCCGAGGCCAACGCGGGCCTGCCGACGCTGCAGCGCTATCTGAAGCTGCGCGGCCGGCTGCTGGGCCTGAAGGAGCAGAAGTACTCCGACATCTACGCCGAGCTCGTGAAGGCCCCGCGCACCTACACGCTGGGCGAGGCCGAGGCGCTGACGCTCAAGGGCGTCGCGCCGTTGGGCGAGGACTACGTCAAGGCCCTGAGCCAGCACTTCCAGGAAGGCTGGATGGACGGCGTGCCGCGCAAGGGCAAGCGCTCCGGCGCGTACATGAACCCGGGCGCATTCGACGTGCATCCGTACGTGCTCATGAGCTTCAACAACAACTACGAGAGCGTCACGACGGTGGCGCACGAGTGGGGCCACGCGATGCACTCGGTGCTCGCCGACGCCGCGCAGCCCTACGAGCTGTCCAACTACGGCATCTTCGTCGCCGAGATCCCGTCGACGACCAACGAGATGCTGCTGGGCGACTACGTGGCCAAGAACGCCAAGACCAAGCAGGAGAAGATCTACGCGCTCACCATGCAGCTCGAAGGCATGCGCACCACGTTCTTCCGCCAGGCGCTGTTCGCCGAGTTCGAGCTGAAGACGCACGAGGCCGTCGAGAAGGACCAGCCGCTGACCGGCGAAGAGCTGAGCAAGATCTACCTCGATCTGCTGCGCCGCTACCACGGCGACGCGCAAGGCGTCATGAAGATCGAGGACCTGTACGGCAGCGAGTGGGAATACATCCCGCACTTCTACACTGACTACTACGTCTTCCAGTACGCGACCTCGATCAGCGCGGCGGCCTTCTTCGCCGAAGGCATCGAGAAGGGCGACACGGCCCTGCGCACGCGCTATCTGGACATGCTGCGCTCGGGCGGCTCCGACGACGCCTACCTGGTCGTCAAGAAGGCCGGACTGGACATGGCCACGCCGGCGCCGTACCGCGCGCTGGTGGCGCGCATGGCGCGGCTGACGGACGAGCTGGATGCGCTGACCAAGGACGTGCCGGCGAAGAAGTGACCCTGCCAGGGCGGCACGAAAAAGAAACCTGTCACCCTGCGCGAAGTCGCAGGGCCTACCCCCGCCAAGGCAGCGCCCTGGCCGGGGTGGGTTCTGCGACCGCGCTTCGCTCCGCGCAGAATGACGGCTGGGGGGGGCTCCGCGCCGAATGACCGTTGGAGCCGTTACTTCGCGCCCGGGACCTGGCCCTCGACCCCCTTGACGAAGAACTTGATCCCGCCCAGGAACGCGTCGTCGGCCGTGGCGCCGGCCTTGAGCACTTCCTTGCCCGCGTTGTCGCTGATCGGCCCCTTCCAGATCGCGAACGAGCCGTCCTTCAGCCCGGCCTTGACCTTGTCGACCTTGGCCTTCAGGTCCGCCGGCACCTTGTCGGAGATCGACACCAGGTCGATCGTGCCTTCCTTGACGCCCCACCAGCTCTTGCCGGTCGTCCAGGTGCCGTTGATCGCGTCCTTGGCCGCCTTGATGTAGTACGGGCCCCAGTTGATGACGGCCGACGCGAGGTGGGCCTTCGGGCCGTAGTGGGTCATGTCGGAGTCCCAGCCGAAGGCGTACTTGCCGTTCTTCTCGGCCGTCTGCAGCACCGCGCTGGAGTCGGTGTTCTGCAGCAGCACGTCGGCGCCGCCGTCGATCAGCGACTGCGCGCCCTCGGTCTCCTTGGGCGGGTTGAACCATTCGTTGACCCACACCACCTTGACCTTGACCTTCGGATTGACGCTTTGGGCGCCAAGCGTGTAGCTGTCGATGTTGCGGATGACCTCGGGGATGGGGATCGAGCCGACCACGCCGATGGTGTTGGTCTTGGTCATGCCGCCCGCGAGGACGCCGGCCATGTAGGCGCCCTCGTACGTGCGGCCGTCGTAGGTGCGCAGGTTGTCGCTGGTCTTGTAGCCGGTGGCATGCTCGAAGCGCACGCCCTTGTTGTCGGCGGCGACCTTGAGCATCGGCTCCATGTAGCCGAAGCTGGTGCCGAAGATGAGCGTGTTGCCCTGGGCCGCCATGTCGCGGAACACGCGCTCGGCGTCGGCCGATTCGGGCACGCTCTCGACGAACGAGGTCTGCACCTGGGCGCCGAGTTCCTTTTCCAGCGCCTTGCGGCCGTTGTCGTGCGCGAAGCTCCAGCCGCCGTCGCCGACCGGGCCGACGTAGGCGAACGCGATCTTCAGCGGCGCCGATGCGGACGAGGCCGGCGCGGCGGCCGTGCTGGCCGACGCCGGGGCCGAGGCCGCGGCGGGCGCGCTCTCGTCCTTCTTGGTGCAGCCCGCCAGCGCGGCAGCGACTGCCAGGCCGCTCCAGGCGGTGGTGCGCAGCACGGCGCGCCGGGTGGATGTCGTCATGGAGATCTCCTCTTGGATGGGTTGGTCAACTGCCGGGAAAGAAGGGCTTGCCGAGCGAGGCGGGCATGTTGGCGCGGATCCAGCCCGGATTGCGCGAGATCAGCACCAGCACCACGATGGTGGCCAGGTAGGGCAGCATCGTCAGCAACTGGCTGGGGATGGCCACGCCCTCGCCCTGGAGGTGGAACTGCAGCATGGTGACGCCGCCGAACAGGTAGGCGCCCAGCAGCACGCGCGCGGGCCGCCAGCTGGCGAAGGTGGTCAGGGCCAGGGCGATCCAGCCCTTGCCGGCCACCATGCCCTCGACCCACAGCGGCGTGTAGACCACCGAGATGCAGGCCCCCGCCACGCCGCACAGCGCGCCGCCGCACACCACGGCGAGCAGCCGGATGCGCCGCACCGGATAGCCGAGGGCGTGCGCCGACTCCGGCGACTCGCCCACCGCGCGCAGCACCAGCCCGGCGCGCGAGCGGTAGAGAAACCACGCCAGTGCGGCGGTCAGCAGGATCGCCAGGTAGACCATCGGATGCTGGCGGAACAGGGCCGGACCGACGAACGGGAGGTCGCCCAGCCACGGCAGCGCGAAATGCGGGCGCGCGCCCAGGCGCTCCTGCGTGTAGTGGATGCCGACGAAGGCCGAGAAGCCGCTGCCGAACAGGCTCAGGGCGAGGCCGCTCGCGTACTGGTTGGTGTTGAGCCAGATCACCAGCACGCCGAACGCGGCCGCCATGATCGCGCCGGCCAGCGCGCCGGCGCCGAAGGCGAGCCAGTCGCTGCCGGTGTTCACGGCGGTGGCGAAGCCGGCGATGGCGGCCACCAGCATCATCCCTTCGGCGCCAAGGTTGACGATGCCGGCGCGCTCGTTGATCAACAGCCCGAGGCCGGCGATCGCGAGCACGGTGCCGGCGTTGAGCGTCGCGGCCAACAAGAGTGCGTAGGTGTCCATCAGGCAGCGGGCCTCTTGGCGGGATGCGCGGGATGCGAGGGGTGCGCGGGCCGCCAGCGCACGCGGTAGTGGATCAGCGTGTCGCTGGCCAGCAGCGCGAACAGCAGCATGCCCTGGAACACGCCGGTGAGCGACTTGGGCAGCCCCAGGCGCGACTGCGCCAGTTCGCCGCCGATGTAGAACAGGCTCATCAGCAGCGACGAGAACAGGATGCCCACCGGATGCAGCCGCCCGACGAAGGCGACGATGATCGCGGCAAAGCCGTAGCCCGCCGGCACATACGGCGTCAGCTGGCCGACCGGCCCGGCGACCTCGAAGGCCCCGGCCAGGCCCGCCATGCCGCCCGAGATCAGCAGCGCCGTCCACAGCGCGCGGCGCGACGAGAAGCCGGCGTAGCGCGCGGCGGCCGGTGCCAGGCCGCCGACCTGCATCTGGAAGCCCGCGTAGGCCCGGAACTGGAACAGCCAGAACGCGGCCACCGACAGCAGCGCCACGACCGAGCCGATGTTCACGCGCAAGCCGGCGAACAGCCGCGGGATCTTGGTGGCGTCGGCGAACGTGATGGTCTGCGGGAAGTTGTAGCCGGCCGGATCCTTCCAGTCGCCGTAGACCAGGTAGTTCAGCAACTGGCTGGCGACGTAGACCAGCATCAGGCTGACCAGGATCTCGCTCGCGTTGGCCTTGTCGCGCAGCAGCGCGACGATCGCGGCCCAGGCCATGCCCCCAAGCACGCCGGCCAGCAGGATGGGCACGACGATCCAGCGGCTGGAGTCCGGCGTCGCCTGCATCGCCACCCACGACGCCGCGATCGCGCCCAGCACGAACTGGCCCTCGGCGCCGATGTTCCAGACGTTGGCGCGATAGCAGACCGCCAGGCCCAGCCCGATCAGCATCAGCGGCGTCGCCTTGACGCACAGCTCCGAGACCGCATAGGCGCCGCGGAACGGCTCGACGAAGAACATCGCCAGCCCGCGTCCGGGGTCCTTGCCCAGCAGCGCGAACAGCGCGATGCCGGCCACCACCGTGATCGCCAGCGCCACCAGCGGCGACAGCAGCGACATCGCCTGGCTGGGCGTGGCCCGCGCTTCAAGCCGCAGCATGCTGCCCCTCCGGCCGCGGCGCCGCAGCGTCGTCCCACAGGCCGCTCATCCAGCGGCCGATCTGCTCGCGCGTGGCCTGCGCGGCCGCCACCGCGGGCGAGACGCGCCCGCGCGCGATCACGACGAGGCGGTCGGAGATCTCGAACAGCTCGTCCAGATCCTCGCTGACCACCAGCACCGCGCAGCCGGCGTCGCGCAGCGCCAGCAACGCGGCGCGGATCTGCGCCGCGGCGCCGACGTCGACGCCCCAGGTCGGCTGCGACACGATCAGCAGCTTGGGCGCGGCGTCGATCTCGCGCCCGACGATGAACTTCTGCAGGTTGCCGCCGGACAGGCTGCGCGCCTCGGCGCCGGGCCCACCGGCCTTGACGTTGTAGCGGGCCATCAGATCGCTGGCCAGCGCCGCGGCGCGGCCGACGTCGATCCAGCCGAGGCGGCCCACCGCCTCGGTGCGCGTGAGCAAGGTGTTGTGCGCCAGCGAGAGCTGGGGCACCGCGCCGCGGCCCAGCCGCTCCTCTGGCACGAAGTGCAGGCCCTCGCGGCGCCGGCGCCGCGGCGAATGGCCGCCGATGGGGCGGCCGAACAGGCGGATCGCCTCGGGCCGCGCGCGCCCGTCCTCGCCGGACAGCGCCGCCATCAGCTCCTGCTGCCCGTTGCCCGAGACGCCGGCCACGCCCAGGATCTCGCCGGCGCGCAACTCGAACGACACGTCGGCCAAGTCCGCGCCGAAGGTGCCCGTGCGCGCGAGCGACAACGCGTCGACGGTCAACACCGGCGCGCCCGGCGCGGCCTGCCGATGTTCGAGCTGCGGCGGCTCGGCGCCGATCATCAGGCGCGACAGGCTGGCGTTGCTCTCCTGGCGCGGGTCGACCTCGCCGGTGACCCGGCCGCCGCGCATCACGGTGCACTGGTGGCACAGCGCGCGGATCTCGTCGAGCTTGTGGCTGATGTACAGGATGCTGCAGCCCTCGTCGGCGAGCTTGCGCAGCGTGACGAACAAGGCCTGCACGGCCTGCGGCGTCAGCACCGAGGTGGGTTCGTCCAGGATCAGCAGGCGCGGCTTGGTCAGCAGCGCGCGCACGATCTCGACGCGCTGGCGCTCGCCCACCGACAGCGTGTGCACCGGCCGCAGCGGATCGACGTCCAGGCCATAGGCTTGCGCGACCTCCCCGATGCGACGCGTCACGTCGGCCAGCGACCACGCCTTGTCCAGCCCCAGCCAGACGTTCTCGGCCGCCGTCAGGGTGTCGAACAGGCTGAAGTGCTGGAACACCATGGCGATGCCCAGGGCGCGGGCTTCCTGCGGATGGCGGATCTCGACCGGCCGGCCGTCCCACAGGATCTCGCCTTCGTCGGGCCGCACCGCGCCGTAGATGATCTTCATCAGCGTGGACTTGCCCGCACCGTTCTCGCCCAGCACCGCATGGATCCGGCCCGGCTCGACGCGCAGGCGCACGCGGTCGTTGGCCTTGACGGCGGGATATTGCTTGCTGATGTCGACGAGTTCGAGGCGAAGCATCGGGCGGACGGATTCGGCGAGGCGGGATGCGAAGTATCGGGCAGGATTCGCCCGCGAGCCGGTGTCGACCAGCGTTCGTCGTCGGTCACCGCACAGCGGGCGGACCATCATGCACGCAAGCCGCGTGCCAAAGTGTCGCGCAGGCGGCCGTCAGCCGACCGTGGCGGCGCTGCGCGCGATCGCCTCGGCCAGGCGTTCCACGTCGATCGGCTTGGCGACGTAGTCGTCCATGCCGGCGGCCAGGCAGGCCCGGCGGTCTTCCTCGAAGGCGTTGGCGGTCATCGCGATGATGGGCAGCGACGCGCGGCCGTCGCCGAGCGCGCGGATCGCCTGCGTCGCCTCCATGCCGTCCATCCCGGGCATCTGCAGGTCCATCAGCACCAGGTCGTAGTCGCCGCGGCGCACCGCCTCGACCGCCAGGTGGCCGTTGGCGACCAGGTGCACGCGGTGGCCCATGCGGGCGAGGACGGCGTTGATCAGGATCTGGTTGACGTCGTTGTCCTCGGCCACCAGGATGCGCAGCGGCGGGCGCGCCGCCTCGTCCTGCTGCGTCCCGGCCGCCTGGGGCACCAGTTCGCGCCGTTCGACGAAATGGCTCGGCAGGCTGATCGCGAAGCGGCTGCCCTGGCCCGGCGTGCTGGTGGTGACGATCCGGCCGCCCATCATCTGCACGATCTCGCGCGTGATCGCCAGGCCCAGGCCGCTGCCGCCGTAGCGGCGCATCGTCGTCGAATCGGCCTGCGTGAAACGGTCGAACAGCGTGGGCATCGCGCTCTCGGCGATGCCGATGCCGGTGTCGCTGACCACCAGGTGCAGCGTCAGCGCACCGTCGGCGCCGGGCTCGACGACGACGTCGACCTGCACCGTGCCGGCATCGGTGAACTTGACGGCGTTGCCGATCAGGTTGAACAGGATCTGCTGGATGCGGATCACGTCGCCATGGATCAGCGCATCCTCGTTGGGCTTGAACCCCAGCCGCAGCGCCAGGCCCTTGGACACCGCGCGCTCGCGCATCAGCGCCACCACGCCCTCGACCGCCGGGCGCAGGCTGAACGGCGCCGACGTCAGCTGCAGATGGCCGGCCTCGATGCGCGAGACGTCGAGGATGTCGTTGATCAAGGCCAGCAGCAGACGCCCCGAGCTGCCGATCAGCTCCGCGTGGCGGCGCTGCTGCGAGTCGAGGTTGGAGTGCAGCATCAGCTCGTTGAGCCCCAGCACGGCATTGAGCGGGGTGCGGATCTCGTGGCTCATCGTTGCCAGGAACTGCGACTTGGCCTGGTTGGCCGCCTCGGCATTCATCTTGGCCTGCTCGAGCCGGCGCTCGGCGGCGGTGACATCGTGGAACAGGCTGACCACGCCACCGTCGGGGGTGCGGCGATCGATCACGTGGATGACCAGGCCGTTGCCCAGGTCGCGCTCCCAGTCGCCAGCGCCGGAGCGGTGCAGCGCCAGCCGCTCCTGCACCCACAGCAGGCGCTGTTCGGCCGAGGCCTCGATCAGCGGCGTGTCGATCACGCTCCGCACCAGGCTGGCGTAGGGCACGCCGACGCGGATGATGTCGCGCACCCACGGCACCATCTCGACATAGCGCTCGTTCCAGCGCACGACGCGGTCGTCCTTGTCGCACAGCAGGAAGCCATCCGGCATCGCCGCCAGCGCTTCGTCGAGCGTCGCCACCGAGCGCGCCAACGCGGCGCGCGCATCGGCGAGCCGATTGAACTGCCATTGCGACAGCGCACCTCCCATCAGCGTGAGCGCGATCAGGGCCAGCGAGGCCGCCACGATGATGTTGCGGTTCTGCTGCCAGGCCAGCAGGGCGTCGGCCAGCGGCAGGCTCACGCTGACGCGCAGCGAACGGTAGAGCGTCGGGCGCACCGCGACGATCGCCGGCACGCCGGTGAGGCGCGACGGCGCGAGCACCGGGCGGCCCCGCAAGGCCTCTTCGGACACCGGCGGCAGCACGCGCTCATTCGCGCGCAGGCCGGCGCCCGAGGGCACCGTGGCCAGCACCTGGCCGTCCGCGCGCTCCAGCGTGGAGGACAGGCCCGGATTGCCGCCGGACTGCGCGATGATCGCCGCCAGCGCCGTCATCGGCACCTCCACGACGGCGAGCGCGCGCCGGCCATCGGGCAGCGTCACCACGCGCGCGAGGTAGACCGACGGTTCGGTGGTGGACGGGCTGATCGCCGGGTCGCTGATCGTGAGCTGCGGCACGCCCTGCGCCAGCAGGCGCGCGACGAAGCCCTCGGGCAGGCGCATGCCGTTGCGGTCGCTCGAGGGCAGGCTGGCCGCCAGCGTGCGGCCACCCGCGTCGATCAGCGCGGCGTCGCTGAACAGCAGCTGGCGATCCTTGAAGGACGCCATCGCCCGGTGGGCCGCGGCGGCATCGAGCCGGCCTGGCGCGCGCCAGGCGGAAGCGACCATGTCGGGCAGGCTGGTGAGCTGAAGGTCGAGGGCCAGCAGCGCGCGATTGAGCTCCGCCTGCGAGCCCGCCACGGTCTGCGAGACCGCCTGCCCCGCCCGTGCGAGCGCGTCGCGCCGCTCGGACGACACCAGCCAGGCCGCGGTGGCCGCCAGTGCCAGCAGCAGCACGCCCGTCGCGGTCCAGACGATGGCGCTCGAGCGCCTCAGCGAGGCGGTCATCGAGCCTCGATGCCGGAGCTGTGGGCGAGCGTGCGGTTCCATGTCGCCGCGCACTGCGGCCCGCAGCGTTGCAACCAGCGCGGCAGCACCGTGGAGGAGAAGATCTCGCGCCGCAGGCGGTCGTCCGCGGCGGACACCGGCACGGCCTTCATGTGGCCGCGCTTGCCGCCCTGGCAGGTGGGCGCGCCGATGTTGCAGGCGATGCCGTCGGCCGTATCGTTCTCGGACTCGGCCCACACCTCGCGCTCGACCCGCGGCAGCTCGCGCTTGAGCAGCGCGCGCAGCTCGTCCGGCAAGGCGTTCCAGGCGGCGCCGTTGGCCGCGAACATGGCCAGCCCCCAGCTGATCGCCATCGGGTGCAGCGTGGTGGTGATGTCGGGCAGGCCGATGATGTTGCCCGACATGGTGCCGGTGACGGCGCAATCGATCTCGTCGCGCTGCAGGTAGGGCACGATGTCGTTGAAGCCGACGGTCACCGCCTTGCCGCCGAGCGCCTCGATCAGGTCGGCCTGCGCGGGCCCGGACGTGCGCACCCGCAGGCCGGCGACGTCCTTGAGGCTCGCGAGCGGCTTCTTGCAGAACAGCACCTGGGCCGGATAGGCGTACACCGCCAGCACTTCGATGCCGTAGCGCTTGCGCATGATCTCTTCCAGGGTGGGCCGGAACGCGGCGAGCGAACGCCGCAGCGCGGGCATGTCGGGGTTCAGGCCCGAGAGGTCCGGCGCCGACAGCTCGGGATCCTTGATGCCGCCCGAGACCTGCACCGTCGCGAACGGGACGGCGCCCAGTTGCACCAGCGTCAAGGCCTCCTGGCTGCGGATGCCGGCGCGATCGAAGGGCGCGATCTCGGCGGTGTAGCGGCCGCCGCTCAGGCGCGCCAGGTCCGTTTCCCAGAATGGCTTCTCGTGC
>Ga0209759_1000939_pt1 | contig 20977 bp, 19 predicted proteins | sample AraplaCL_Col_mMS_FD_184261 | JGI IMG/M metagenome (GOLD analysis project Ga0209759, IMG submission 184261) | Arabidopsis root microbial communities from the University of North Carolina, USA - plate scrape CL_Col_mMS (SPAdes) (version 2) | ecosystem: Host-associated > Plants > Roots >...
CATCGAGAACTCGCCGGTGGTCAGCGCGATCGGCTCGCCTTCCTTGGTCAGGCGGCGCAGCGACAGGTCGAACTCGAAGTCGCCGAACTGCACCACCTGCGCGTCCTTGGCGGGCGCGCCCGGGGCTTCCTGCGGCGGGCGGCGGCGCAGCACCGCGTGCACGCGCGCCAGCAGCTCGCGCGGGTTGAAGGGCTTGGGCAAGTAGTCGTCCGCGCCGACCTCCAGGCCGACGATGCGGTCGACGTCCTCGACCTTGGCGGTGAGCATGATGATGGGCGTGCGGTCGCCGGCGGCGCGCAGCCGGCGGCAGATCGACAGGCCGTCCTCGCCCGGCAGCATGAGGTCCAGGACGATCAAGTCGATGTTCTCGCGCGTCATCAGCCGGTTCAGGGCCTTGCCGTCCTCGGCCAGGAGGACATCGAAGCCTTCCTGGCTCAGATAGCGGCGCAGCAGGTCGCGAATGCGGGCGTCATCATCGAGGACGACGATGCGGTCTTGGCGGGTGCCTGGAATAGCCGACATGATGGCTCCAAATATGTAACAGGCCAGATTCTGGGGCTCTGGAACCCGGTTTTGGGGGTTTCCGGCCTGACCTTTTAGTTCTGTTACAAATTCGATGCTACGCCGATCCACGGCGTTTGGTCACCCCGGCGAAGACTTTTTTGCGTTCAATCGGCATCATCCACTCATGACCTCATCCATGAACAAGAACGTGCTGGCCCTGGTGCTCGCCGCCTCGCTGCCGCTGCTCGCCGCCGCGCAGGCCCCGGCCGTGCAGGCCGTGCAGAAGGATCCCGAAGGCGTGGTGTCGCTGAGCAGCAGCGCCACCGTGCAGGTGCCCAACGACTGGATCACGGTGCAGTTCGGCACCACCAAGGAGGGCACCGACGCCGCCGCGGTGCAGGCCGCGCTGAAGGAGGCGCTGGCCGCGGCGCTGGCGCAGGCGCGCCAAGTCGTCAAGCCGGACGGCCACGTGGAGGTGCAGGGCGGCGGCTTCTCGCTGCAGCCGCGCTTCAACAACAAGGGCCTGGTCAACGGCTGGACCGGCACGACCTCGCTGACGGTGCAGGGCCGCGACATGGCCACGATCGCCGAGCTCGCCGGCCGCGTGCAGTCGTTGACGATCGCCAGCCTCGACTACAGCGTCTCGCGCGAGGCACGCGAGAAGGTCGAGGGCGAGGCGGCGGCGCAGGCCATCGCGCGCTTTCGCGCCAAGGCCGCCGACTATGCCAAGGCCTTCGGCTATGGCAACTTCGTCGTGCGGGAAGCCAACATCAACTTCGACAACGGCCAGCCGCCGCCGCGGCCGTTCCGGATGAAGGCCGCGATGGCGCCGGGCGCGGGCGAGGCGCTCCCGGTCGAGGCCGGCTCGGGCAACGTGACGGCCAGCGTCAACGGCAGCGTCCAGCTCAAGTAGGCCCCCGGCGCGGCGGGTTTCGCGCATGCGGGCGGCCGGGTGCCGCCGCGCTTGCTACGATCCCGCCATGAACGCCACCCTTCCGACCGAGCCGCGCCTGCGTCACGTGCAATGCCTTGCACCCGAGGGGCTGCACCGCATGGCGTATTGGGAGTGGGGCGATGCCGCCAACCCCAAGGTGCTGGTGTGCGTGCACGGCCTGACGCGCCAGGGCCGCGACTTCGACACCTTCGCGCAGGCCATGCACGGCGAGTACCGCGTGGTCTGCCCGGACGTCCCGGGCCGCGGCCAGTCGGACTGGCTGAAGAACCCCGCGTCGTACGCGATCCCGCAGTACGTGTCCGACATGGTCACGCTGCTCGCGCGCCTGGATGCGGCCGAGGTGCATTGGGTGGGAACCTCGATGGGCGGCCTGATCGGCTTGGGGCTGGCGGCGCTGCCCGGGTCGCCGATACAGCGGCTGGTGCTCAACGACGTCGGCCCGGCCATCGAGTACGCCGCGCTGGCGCGCATCGGCGCCTACGTGGGCCAGCCCGCCCACTGGAAGACCGTCGATGAGGCCGCCGATGCCTTGCGCGCGATCTCGCTGGGGTTCGGGCCGCACACGCGCGAGCAGTGGCTGGCACTCACGCGCCCGCAGCTCAAGCCCGACGGCGACGGCTTCAGGCCGCATTACGACCCGGCCCTGGCCGAGCCGTTCCGCGCGGTGACCCCCGAGCTCGCCGCCGCCGGCGAGGCGCAGCTGTGGCAGGCCTACGACGCGCTGCGCTGCCCGACGCTGGTGCTGCGCGGCGCCGAATCGGACCTGCTCTCGCGCGCGACCGCGGACGCGATGGCGCAGCGCGGCCCGCGCGCCCGCGTGCACGAGATCGCGGGCGTGGGGCACGCGCCGATGCTGGTGCAGCCCGACCAGATCGCGGTCGTGCGCGACTTCCTGCTGGACCGCTCGCCATGAAGACGCACGCGACGCATGCGGCCGTCGTCGACGCGCCGGCCATCCTGCGCGTGGCCGACGCCGACATGGCGCTGGCGGCGACCGAACCGCACGCGGGCAGCGAAAGCGAGACGGGCGACGCCGACGCGCTCGGCAGCGTCGCCTTGGGGCGCGCGCGCGCCTTCGCGCAGCCGCTGCTGATCGGACGCAAGCTCGACAGCGGCGAGGAGGCCTGGTCGCACGCCGAAGGCGTCGCGCAGATCCTGGCCGACCTGGGCGCCACGCCGGCGATGCAGGCGGCGGCCTATCTGGTCTACGCGGGCGACGGCCTGCAGCGCCCGATAGAGGTCGTCACGAAGGCTTTCGGGCCCTCGTATGCCAGCCTGGTGGACCTGACGCGCCAGCTGGTCAAGATCCAGCGCGCCGCGCGCGAGGCACAGATCGGCAAGGAGCAGCGCGCACTGCAGACCGAGCGCGTACGCAAGATGCTGCTGGCGTTCTCGCGCGACCTGCGCGTGGTGCTGCTGCGCCTGGCCTCGCGCCTGCAGACGCTGCGCTGGCACGCGGCCAGCCGCACGCCGTGCCCGCCCGAGCTCGCGCGCGAGTCGCAGCAGGTGTTCGCGCCGCTGGCCAACCGGCTGGGCATCTGGCAGATCAAGTGGGAGCTCGAGGACCTGTCGTTCCGCTTCCTCGAGCCCGAGGAATACCGGCGCGTCGCCAGGCTGCTCGACGAGCGCCGCGTCGAACGCGAGGCCGGCATCGATGCCTTCCGCGCGCAGCTCGAGCAGATGCTGGCCGCCGCCGGGATCCGCGCCGACATCCAGGGCCGGCCCAAGCACATCTACAGCATCTGGAAGAAGATGCGCGGCAAGGAGCTGGACTTCGAGCACGTGTTCGACGTGCGCGCGGTGCGCGTGATCGTCGAGGACGTCGCGGCCTGCTACGCCGTTCTGGGGCGCGTCAACGAGCGCTATCGCGCCGTCGACGGCGAGTTCGACGACTACATCGCCAGGCCCAAGCCCAACGGCTACCAGTCGCTGCACACGGTGCTCAAGGACGACGCCGGCCGCGCCTTCGAGGTGCAGATCCGCACGCGCGAGATGCACGAGCACGCCGAGCATGGCGTGGCCGCGCACTGGGCCTACAAGGAGGCCGGCACCAAGGGCTATGCGGGCGTCAGCGCGGCGGGCGCGTTCGAGGACCAGGTCGCGCAGGCACGCAAGGCGGTGCTGCGCCAGCTGCTCGCCTGGGAGCGCGACTTCGTCGCCGAGCCGGATGCCGCGAGCGCGCCCGGCACCGCCGCCGCCCCGGCGTTCGAGGACCGCATCTACGTCTTCACGCCGCAGGCCAGCGTGATCGAGCTGCCCGCGGGCGGCACGCCGGTGGACTTCGCCTATGCGCTGCACACCGACGTGGGCCACCGCTGCCGCGGCGCGCGCGTGGACGGCGTGATGGTGCCGCTGCAGACCCCGCTGCGCAACGGCCAGACGGTGGAGATCGTCACCGTGCGCGAGGGCGGCCCGTCGATGGACTGGCTCAATCCCGAGCTGCATTTCCTGCAGAGCCCGCGCGCCCGCTCGAAGGTGCGCGCCTGGTTCAACGCGCTGCAGCACGCGCAGACGGTGGCCAAGGGCCGCGAGCTGGTCGAGAAGCTGCTGCAACGCGAGGGCCGCACCGCCACCGGCCTGGAGGAGCTTGCGGGCAAGCTGGGCTTCGACGACGCGCAGGCGCTGTTCGAGGTGGTGGGCAAGGACGAATATTCGCTGCGCAACATCGAGAACCTGCTGCGCCCGGCCGAGCCGCCGCCGCCCGACGAGCCCATCCAGCTCAAGCGCCCGCGCACCGGCGGCGCGGCGGGCGGGGTGCTGGTGGTGGGCATCGACTCGCTGCTGACCACGCTGGCCAGTTGCTGCCGTCCGGCGCCGCCCGACGCGATCGGCGGCTACGTGACGCGCGGCAAGGGCGTGGCAGTGCACCGCACGTCCTGCGCCAACTTCCGCCACATGGCCGAGACTAACCCGGAGCGCGTCATCCCGGTCGAATGGGGCATCCCGGCGGCCGAGACCCGCGTGGACCGGAGCGTCTATGCGGTGGACGTCGTCGTCGAGGCGCAGGACCGGCAGGGCCTGCTGCGCGACATCTCCGATGTGCTCGCCAAGCAGCGCGTCAACGTGATCGGCGTCAGCTCGCAGTCGACCAAGGGCATCGGCGACCGGCGCGCGTTCATGACGTTCACGGTGGAAATCGACAGCGCCGAGCGGCTGGGGCAGGTTCTGGGCCTCGTCGCCAAGGTGTCGGGCGTGGACTCGGCGCGCCGTCGCTGACGGCGGCGGCGGGGACTCAGGGCAATCCATGAGGAAAGCCGCCTGTCGCACCGAACTTTCTCCGACGCGATAGGATGCTTTTTGGACGGCCGCGCCGGCCGCCATCGCCTGGAGGACCCATGACTCGTTCAACGTCCTCGACGCTGCCCACCGCCAGCGTCGACCCCGGCCTCACCGAGGCCGCGACCCGCATCATCCAGAAGTTGCTGGGGCGCTTCGAAGGCTCGGTTGCGTTGCGCCTCTGGAACGACGTGACCCATTCCTTCGGCCAGTACGCCGACCGCGCCGCGCCGGCCTTCACGCTGGTGCTGCGCGACCCGACGGTGCTGCGCGACCTGGTCCTCAAGCGCGGCCCGATCCCGCTGGCCGACGCCTACTTCCACGGGCGGCTGGACGTCGAAGGCGACCTGTACGCCGCCCTCGGCCTGAAGCACCACTTCCAGAACCTGTCGCTGAGCGGCCGCGAGCGCGTCGGCCTGTTGATGGACGCGCTGCGCCTCGCGTTCAAGCCTGCCCGCAAGATCGCGCCCGCGGGCTTCGTGCCCAGCACGCGCCAGTTCACGCACGACCATTCGCCGGAGAGCGACCGCGCCGCCATCTCGCACCACTACGACGTCTCCAACGACTTCTACAAGCTGTTCCTGGACGAGCGCATGGTGTACTCGTGCGCCTACTTCCACACGCCGGATGACACGCTGGAGACCGCACAGGCCAACAAGCTGGACCACATCTGCCGCAAGCTGCGGCTGCAGCCTGGGGAGCGCTATCTGGATATCGGCTGCGGCTGGGGCGCCCTGGTGATCTGGGCCGCCAAGCACTACGGCGTGCAGGCGCACGGCATCACGCTGAGCCAGGCCCAACTCGACGAAGCGAACCGGCGCATCGCGGCCGAGGGCCTGCAGGATCGCATCACGGTCGAGCTGCGCGACTACCGCGCATTGGAAGGCGAGGGCGTGTACGACAAGGTGTCCAGCGTGGGCATGCTCGAACATGTCGGGCTGGCCAACCTGCCGCAATACCACGCCACGGTGCACCGCGTGCTCAAGCCCAACGGCCTGTTCCTGAACCACGGCATCACGCACGAGGAGGACGGCTGGCAGCCCAGCGTCGACACCGAGTTCATCAACCGCTACGTGTTCCCGGACGGCGAGCTCGATCGCGTCAGCAAGATCCAGGGCGGGATGGAAGAAGCGCGCTTCGAGATCCAGGACGTCGAGAACCTGCGCATGCACTACGCGCGCACGCTGCGCCACTGGGTCAGCCGTCTCGAGTCCCATCACGACGAGGCCATCCGCCATGTGAGCGAGGCGACCTACCGCGTCTGGCGCCTGTACATGGCGGCCAGCGCACTCGAGTTCGAATCCGGCGGCACGGCCATCTATCAAATCCTCGCATCGCGCCGGCCCGATGCGCGCCCGTACACGCAACCCGTGCCTCTGACGCGACAGGACTTGTATGTCTCTTGAGATTCATGCCATAATAGCGGTCTTGCAGGCGCGTAGCTCAGCTGGTTAGAGCACCACCTTGACATGGTGGGGGTCGTTGGTTCGAGTCCAATCGCGCCTACCAAATCCATGTCGCATTTGCCTGATGGCAAGTGATGGCAAGGCCCCACGGTAAACCACGCAAGAGGGTGTACCGGTACAAGAGGCCAGGTAAGAATTTGGCGGCTGCCTGCAAAGACGCCGCTTCATTCGAAGTCAGCCCTGAACGACGAAAGTTGTTCGGGGCTTTTTCTTTTCTTGCGCCGGTGACAGGCGCGCGCGAATCTTCAGTCGCTCCTGCGCCGCCGCGACGCGATGATTTCATCGTAGGTGTCCGCCAACACCTGCCGCGATTGGCGGCGCCCCGTCCACGCCCGGTAGATCTGCATCAATTGCACGGGCACGCCCAGCACGAGATCGAGCGCCAGCATCGCGACGAAGGCCCAGGACGCGCGGACGGCCCACCACTTCGCGCCTTCGACGAGCAGGATGACGAACGCGAGCGCGCTGGCGATCGTCAGCCAGCGCAGCCAGCGCTGGATGCGGCGCAGGTCGGCGTCGGACGGGATCCGGTTGAGGAATCCGGAAGGCGGGGTGCGGCGTTGCATGGTCCGAATTCTGGGCATCCGGCTGCCGAAATGGCCGCCAATTCCGTGTCGGAAGTTTCGGTTCGGGCCGCCTCGTGCGCGCAGACCACCTCCACCCGTCATCCTGCGCGCAGTCGCAGGATCCACCCACGCCGAGGTGGTCGCGGTTGGCGGGTTCTGCGACTGCGCTTCGCTCCGCGCAGGATGACACGGGGCGGGTCAGGCGCCCGAGGCCGCCAGACCCGTCGTCGCCGCGCTTGCCGCGCTCGCCGCGACGGCCGCAGGCGCCGTGCGTCCGGCCTGCGCCGTGCCGTTGTCGCGGCTGTCGGTATCCGGCAGTCCCACCGTGTTGGGGCCTGGCTTGCTCAGCGGCGTCGGCTTGGACTGCTGCGTCACGTGGGCGTCGAACGCCAGCTTGCCGCGCAGCTTGGCGACCTGCTCGGCGCTGACGGGCGGCGCCGCGTTGCCCCACTCGTTGCGGACGAAGGTGGCGACCGCGGCGACCTGCTTGTCGTCCAGCTTCCAGGCGAACGACGGCATCGTGAAGGCCGTCGGCGCCGCCTGCGTGGGCGCGGCCTGCGCGCCCGCCAGGATGATGTGCAGGGCGGTCGTCGGGTCGGTCTGCTGCACGTTGGCCGAACGCGCGAGCGGCGGGAAGGCGAGCGGCTGGCCTTGCGCGTGCATCAGGTGGCAGGCGGAGCACTCGTCGACGAAGATCGCCTCGCCGGCCTTCATCTGCGCGGTGTCGGGCGGCGTCATCGAGACCGTCGGCGACGCGGCGCGGTCGGCCAGGTAGGCCGCGATGGCCTGCAGGTCGCCGTCGGCCAGGCGCGAGGTGGAGTCCTGCACCACCAGGCCCATTTCGCCGGAGGCCGACGCGTGCGGGTTGCGGCCGGTCTTCAGGAAGGCCACGGTCTCGTCGCGCGTCCAGCCGCCCAGGCCGCTGCGGCCGTTCGGAGTCAGGTCGGGCGCGAACCATGTCGCGAACTCGCCGCCGTGGAAGTCGTGGCCTTTCTGCGGGCCCCCGAGGATGGTCTTGGGCGTGTGGCAGGCGGCGCAGTGCCCCGGCCCCTCAACGAGATAGGCCCCGCGGTTCCACTGCTCGTTGTGGGCGGGGTCGGGCGTGAAGGTCGTCTTGTCCAGGTACAGCAGGTTCCACACCGCGACCAGCGCGCGGATGTTGAACGGGAACGGCAGCTTGTTGCGGTCGGGGCGGTTGACGACCGGCGGCAGCGACTGCAGGTAGGCGAACAGCGCGTCGGTGTCGGCGCGCGGCATGTGCGTGAAGTAGTTGTACGGGAAGGCCGGATACAGGTGCTCGCCGTTGGCGGCGATGCCTTCGTGCATCGCGCGGTAGAACTGGTCGGCGTTCCAGCCCTTCAGGCCGCTCGCGTCGGGCGTCAGGTTGGCCGACAGCACGGTGCCGAACGGCGTCTCCAGCGGACGCCCGCCGGCGTAAGGTGCGCCGCCCGCGGTCGTGTGGCAGCCCTGGCAGTCGCCGGCCGCGGCGAGATAGCGTCCGCGTTCGAGCAGGGACGCCGTGGCGTCGGGGCGCTGGATGCCTGCGCTGGAGGCCGCCGGCGCAGCGCCCGAGGCGGCTGCCGCGGGCGCGGAGGCGACCAGCCACGCCGGCACCGCGGTCGATGCCGCCGGCTTGGCCGCATGCACATCGAGCGACGCATCGGCGTGGCGCGGCTTCTTCAGGGGCGGCAGCGGCGGCACCGGCACCGACTGGCCGAAGACGGTGACGGTGGTGATGACCGCCGCGACGACGGCCAGGGCGATCAGGGGATGCGTTCGCATGGACGGCACTCCTTCAGGCCAGTGCGCCCGGCGCCTTCAGGTAGCGCTGCGTGATCGCGGCCGCCGACGCGTAGGCCAGCGCCGCGACGGTGCCGGTCGGGTTGTAGCCCGGGTTCTGCGGGAAGGCGCTGGCGCCCACCACGAACAGGTTGGGCACGTCCCAGGACTGCAGGTAGCGGTTGACCGCGCTGGTGGACGGATCGCTGCCCATGATGGCGCCGCCGGTGTTGTGCGTCGTCTGGTAGGGCACGACGTCCCAGCTTCCCTTGCGCTTGTTGACCTTGATCTCGCGCGGCTTCATCGCGCGTGCGATGTCGGTGGCGCGGTCGGTCAGGTAGTCCGACATCCTGTGTTCGTTGTCGGTGAAGTCGAAGGTCATGCGCAGCAGCGGGCGGCCGTAGACATCGCGATACGTCGGATCGAGGTCGAGGTAGTTGCCGCGATGGCTCATCACCGCGCCGTGCGTGGCGATGCTCACCGTCTTGAGGTAGTTGGCCGCCACCGCCTTCTTGAACGCGCCGCCCCAGGCCGGCGTGCCCTCGGGCACCGCGTGCGTCTCGATGGGCCGTGCGCCCGTCTGCACCACGCCCAGGTAGCCGCCGCCGATGAAGCCCAGACCGGTGTGGTCGAAGTTGTCGCCGTCCACTCGTCGACCAGCATGCCGTGCGCACCGGCACCGATGAACGGATTGAGGATCTTGTCGTCGAAGAACAGGTTCACCGACGACGTGATCTGGTACGCGTAGTTCTTGCCGATGACCCCCTGGCCCGTCTGCGGGTCATAGGGAAGGCCGATGCCCGAGAGCAGCAACAGGCGCACGTTGTTGAGGATGTAGGAGCTCAGCACGATGAGGTCGGCCGGCTGCTCGTATTCCTCGCCCGAGGCGTCGACATAGGTGACGCTGACCGCGCGCTTGCCGCTGGAATCGAGGTTGATCTTCGTCACCTCGCATTCGGTGCGCAGCCTGAAGTTGGCCTTCTTCATCAGCACCGGCAGGATGGTGGTCTGCGCGGTCGCCTTGGAGTAGTTGCCGCAGGCGAACTTCTCGCAGAAGCCGCAGTAGGTGCACTTCTCGAGCCGCACGCCCAGCGGGTTGGTGTAGGCCTGCGACATGTTGGCCGAGGGTTGTGGAAACGGATGGAAACCGAGGTCGCGCGCGGCCTGCGCGAACAGCGTGGGCGGATAGCTCATCGCCATCGGCGGGTTCGGATATTCGTTGGCACGGGGGCCTTCGAACGGATTGCCGCCCGGCTGGATCCGGCCCTGGATGTTGCCGGCCTTGCCGCTGATGCCGCACAGCTTCTCGAAGCGGTCGTAGTACGGCTCGAGCTCGTCGTAGGTGATGCCCCAGTCCTGGATCGTCATCGTCTCGGGCAGGGCGCCGGCGCCATAGCGCTGCAGGTTGTGGCTGCGCGCGACGAAGTCCGATGGCAGGAAGCGCCAGGTCTGGCCGTTCCAGTGCACGCCGGCGCCGCCCACGTTGGTGCCGGGCAGGTAGGAGCCGAGCTTGCGCATCGGCAGCGCGACCTGGCTCGCGTCGTTGCGGATCGTCTGCGTGTCGTGCGCCGCGGTCTGGAACAGGTCGTGGCGCCAGAAGTAACGCAGCTCGTCCTGCGCGAAGGTGGTGGCGAATTCGCGCGAGGTGTCGGCCCACGCGCCGCGTTCGAGGGCCAGCACGTTCAGGCCGGCATCGGTCAGTTCCTGCGCCATGATCGCGCCGGTCCAGCCGAAGCCGATCATCAGTGCGTCGACCGAGGGAAGCTTCCTGGCCATCGCGCTAGCTCCTGATCCACTCGACGCGGCCGGTCAGGCCCACCGGCGGCAGCGGATACTTCTGGCCGTGCTGCGCGACGAACTCGGAGTTGTCGTAGCGCGCGCCGGGAAAGCCGATCAGCTTCCAGCCGGCCATGTCCTTGTTGCCACCGTAGATCGGGTCGCTCCAGAAGCCTTCGAACGTGTTCTGCAGCAGCTGCGCGAAGAAGCCCTTGGCGTCGACGCCATCGAGCGCGACCTCGCCTTTTTCGAGGCGGTGCAGGAAGGCGTCCTGGTCGGCCGCGGCCAGCTTGGCGAAGCTCGCGCCGCGCGACTCGCGCACCACCGCGGCGTCGATCGCCTTGATGGCCGCGCGGTACATGCCGGCGGGCGTCAGGCGGGTCTGGTAACCCTGCGTGGGCAGGCCGGGGCTCCAGGGCCCCTGCATGTACCAGCGTTCGCCGCGCCCGTAGGCGCCGGCGAGCTGACGGTCGATGAAGGTGGGCACGCCGGCCTCGAGCGCGCCGGGGCCGAGATCGTCGGCGGGGATCAGGCGGGCGACGGCGGCACTGACGAAGGCCGCCTCGGCATCGGTGAACCAGCTCCAGCTCGAGCCGGTGTCGGTGGCCAGCGGCGCGTTGGCCTGGCCTTCCTTGAAGGGGACATCGCTGCCGCCAAGCGTCGCCGCGGCGGCGGCGGTGACGACGGGCACCGCGGTGATCACGGCGCCCGCCGTGAGGAGCCGTCGGCGACTGAGTCGCGGTTCGTCCATGTCGATGTCTCCAGTCGAGCTGTGGCGACACCGTTGGGCAATCGGCGTGCGAGGGCCGGGCGTACGAGCAGACCCACGCTGGGCTGCGCGTTGGCGCGCGAGTGGACGCTCAGGGTGGGCCGCCGACCCTGCCGTCATGTTTGCCGATGCGTCGCGCTTCGCGTGCGTGATGCGCGCGCGAGCGACGTCAGCCGGGTCGCACCATGTCCTCGGCGCGCACCCAGGCGTCGAACTGCTCGCCGGTGAGCTTGCCCGAAGCGATGGCGGCATCGCGCAGCTTCAGGCCCTTCGCGTGCGCGCTGCGCGCGATCTGCGCGGCCGCGTCGTAGCCGATGTGCGGGTTGAGCGCGGTCACCAGCATCAGCGAGTTCTGCAGCAGTTCGGCGATGCGCTCGCGGCGCGGCTCGATGCCTTGCGCGCAATGCTTGTCGAAGCCGCGCATGCCGTCGGCCAGCAGACGCACGCTCTGAAGCAGGTTGTGGATCATCACCGGCTTGTAGACGTTGAGCTCGAAGTTGCCGCTGGCGCCGGCCATGCTCACCGCGACGTCGTTGCCGATCACCTGGCATGCAAGCATCGTCAGCGCCTCGCACTGTGTCGGATTCACCTTGCCCGGCATGATGGAGCTGCCCGGTTCGTTCTCGGGAATCTGCAGCTCGCCCAGGCCGCTGCGCGGCCCGCTCGCGAGCCAGCGCACGTCGTTGGCGATCTTGGTGAGCGCCACGGCCAGCGCCTTGAGCGCGCCGTGCGCGCGCACGATCGCGTCGTGCGCGGCGAGCGCGGCGAACTTGTTGGGCGCGGTGACGAAGCCCAGGCCCGTCATGCGATCGAGTTCGGCCGCGACGTCGGCGCCGAAGGTGGCCGGCGCATTCAGACCGGTGCCCACCGCGGTGCCCCCGAGCGCGAGCTCGCGCAGCTCGGGCAGTGCCGCATGCAGCGCGCGCTCGGCGTGATCGAGCTGCGCCACCCAACCCGAGATCTCCTGGCCCAGCGTGAGCGGGGTCGCATCCTGCAGGTGGGTGCGGCCGATCTTGACGATGTCGTCGAAGGACCTGGCCTTCGCATCGAGCGTGCTGCGCAGCGCCTGCAGCGCCGGGATCACGTGTTGCGCGATGCCCTGCACGGCCGCGACGTGCATCGCGGTGGGGAACACGTCGTTGGACGACTGGCCCATGTTGACCTCGTCGTTCGGATGCACGAGGCGCTTCAGGCCCAGCGGGCCGCCGAGCAGCTGCGAGGCACGGTTGGCGAGCACCTCGTTCATGTTCATGTTGCTCTGCGTGCCCGAGCCCGTCTGCCACACGGCCAGCGGGAACTCCGCTTCCCAGCGGCCCTCGATCACTTCGGCAGCGGCCTGCGCGATGGCGTCGGCCTTGTTCTTGGCCAGCTTGCCGCTGCGCTCGTTGACCCGGGCAGCGGCGCTCTTGACCAGCGCCAGCGCATGCAGCAGCTCGGGCGGCATGCGCTCGGTGGAGATCGCGAAGTGCTCGATGGAGCGCTGCGTCTGCGCGCCCCACAGGTGGTCGGCGGGCACGGGGATGTCGCCCCAGGCGTCGTGTTCGATGCGTTGTTCAGTGCTCATGAGGGGAGGTCTCTGCGCAAGGGAAGGGCAATGACGGCAAGCGTACTCGCCTCCCGAAGACCCTGGCGGGACCGGCGTTGCGCCGGCCGCTTCGGCACGGCTGCAACGGACGGGGGTTTCCCTTGCTGCAGTGCAGCGCCCGGCCCCTAGAATCGATTGCCATTCGCTCACAGCTACAACGGGGATATCTCATGGTCACGACGCGTCGCACCACCAAGGCCAGTGCCGATCCGGCGGCGCCCGTCGGCATCCGCATCCTCAAGAAGTATCCCAATCGCCGGCTCTACGACACGCTGACGAGCTCCTACATCACGCTGGCCGACGTCAAGAAGATGGTGCTCGAGGCGGCGCCGTTCGAGGTGCGCGACGCCAAGTCCGGCGACGACCTCACGCGCGCCATCCTGCTGCAGATCATCCTCGAGGAAGAGACCGGCGGCGTGCCGATGTTCAACACCCAGATGCTGGCGCAGATCATCCGCTTCTACGGCCACGCGATGCAGGGCGTGATGGGCTCGTACCTCGAGAAGAACCTGCAGGCGCTGGCCGAACTGCAGGGGCGCTTCGCCGATCCCGCCAAGGGCCTGTACGACGCCTCCGCGCTGACGCCCGAAGGCTGGGCGAAGTTCGTCAGCGGCCAGGCGCCGATGATGCAGAACCTGATGGGCAGCTACCTGGAACAGTCCAAGAAGCTGTTCGAGCAGATGCAGGAGCAGATGTCCAAGCCGGGCGAGTCCCTCTTCCCGATTCCGGGCTTTCCGCCCAAGCGCTAGGGCCTGTTCAGCGGGCCTGCGAGCCTCGCTTGGCGCTCTCGATCTGTCCAACGCGCGGGCGCCGGCCGTCGCGCCAGGCGCGCAGGCGCCGCTGGGCGGGGCGTTCGAGGCCGAAGGTGAGCGCCGTCGCGGCTGCCAGCGTGACGACGCAGGCGAGCGCGAGCGCCCATCCGTAGTCGACACCCTGGGCGCGCAGGTTGCGCAGGATCACGTAGCCGATGTTCTGGTGCAGCAGGTACAGCGGGTACGAGACGGTCCCCAGGAAGACGAGCGGCGACAGGTTCAGCAGTCCTGCCTTGCGCCGGACCAGCAGGGCGAACAGCAGCACCATGCCTGCGGCGACGGCAAGGCCCGGGAGGCCGCCGGCGAGCCAGCCGGCGACTGCGGCCAGCGCGAACAGGCCCCAGGTCGGCGGCGCGATGCGGCGGTCGCGGAAATCGAGGTAGGCCGCCGCGCCGATGCTGAAGAAGGCGCTGTAGTCGACCAGCAGGTAGCGGCTCGCCAGCATGGGCACGCCGCGATGCGCCACCAGCGCCGCCAGCAGCGTGGCGATCGACAGGGCCAGCCACAGGGCCATCAGGGCGCGCGCGTGCCGCATCCAGCCGGCCGCGAAGAGGGCCAGCATCCAGGCATAGAAGACGAGTTCGACCTCGAGGCTCCAATAGACCCCGTCGACGTGCGGCACGCTCACGAAAGCCTGCAGCATCGTCAGGTTGACCAGACCCTGGCGCCAGGAAGGCACGCGGTCGGGCAGCGGAAACGCCAGCAGCACCGCGAACGTCGCCAGCACGGCGACCCAGTAGGCCGGAAACAGCCGCGACGCGCGCGCGAGGACGAAATCGGACGCGGTTCGACAGCGCTCCAGCGTCATGAGGATCACGAAGCCGCTGACGCCGAAGAAGACCTGCACGCCCAGGTAGCCGAAGGTGGCGTGGAAGGGTGCCGCCGGGTCGCCCCACAGCGCGCCGTAGCGCACCGTGTAGTGGAACATCACGACCATCATGGCCGCGATGCCGCGCACGGCGTCGAGCTCGCGGCTGCGTTGCGCCTGGTGGCCCGCGGCGGTGCGCGGCGGGGCGGCGAGGCGGCGGGACGGCAACGCGAAGGTGGAGGGAACCTTCATGATTCATGCCCGGCGGTGGAGACGCGCGTGAATTATTCGCCCGCCAAGGCGCCGGCATGCGGTCTTCCCGGGTCAGCCCCCTAGGATCCAGGAGCGGCCAGGCTGGTCAGCCACCGGTGCCGAAGCGGGCCGCGGAGCGCGCCCTGGCCTTGGCGGCCTCGACCTCGCGGTTGTGCGGCTCGGCCGTGGTCACCAGCGAGGAGATCAGGGTGCGCGCCGACGCCGCCACCGCCTCGACGGCGTGCTCGAACGCCGCCTCGTTGGCCTTGGACGGGACGCTGAAACCGCTGAGCTTGCGCACGAACTGCAGCGAGGCGTCGCGGATCTCGAGCTCGGTGGCCGGCGGATCGAAGTTGAACAGGGTCTTGATGTTGCGGCACATGGTGATGGCGGAGAGAAGGGGGGCGGTCGGCCCGCGCACGCCTGGCAGCATACGGCGGCCGGGCGGGGTCCGTCAGCTTTGTCATGCGAGTGCGCCGCAGTTTCGGCAGGCATGTCCCTCGGCGCCCTCGGACCTCTGTTTCCAGTACAATGGCGGGTTGTTCGTGGGCGTGGTTCCACAGCGAGAAAGCTCAATGGAATCAACGACTTACCCCACCATCGAAACCCCGGCAGGCGCCAAGGAACCGACGATCGCCTTCGTCTCGCTGGGCTGCCCCAAGGCGCTGACCGATTCCGAGCTCATCCTGACGCAGCTGCGCGCCGAGGGCTACGGCACCAGCAAGAGCTATTCGGGCGCCGACCTGGTGGTGGTCAACACCTGCGGCTTCATCGACGACGCCGTCAAGGAAAGCCTGGACGCGATCGGCGAGGCGCTGGCCGAGAACGGCAAGGTCATCGTCACCGGCTGCCTGGGCGCCAAGCCGGGCAAGGCGGGCGGCGACAACCTGATCCGCGAGATCCATCCGAAGGTGCTGGCCGTCACCGGCCCGCATGCGACGCAGGAAGTCATGGACGCGGTGCACCTGCACGTGCCCAAGCCGCACGACCCGTTCGTCGACCTGGTGCCGCCGCAAGGCATCAAGCTGACGCCGCGCCACTATGCGTACCTGAAGATCAGCGAAGGCTGCAACCATCGCTGCACGTTCTGCATCATCCCGAGCATGCGCGGCGACCTGGTGTCGCGGCCGATCGGCGACGTGCTGGGCGAGGCGCAACGCCTGTTCGAGGCGGGCGTCAAGGAACTGCTGGTGGTCAGCCAGGACACCTCCGCCTACGGCGTGGACGTGCAGTACCGCATGGGCTTCTGGGACGGCAAGCCCGTCAAGACCCGCATGCTGGACCTGTGCGAGCGCCTGGGCGACCTGGCCGCCAAGTACGGCGCGTGGGTGCGGCTGCATTACGTCTACCCGTATCCGCACGTCGACAACGTGATCGACCTGATGGCCAGCGGCAGGATCCTGCCGTACCTGGACATCCCGTTCCAGCACGCCCATCCGGCCGTGCTCAAGCGCATGAAGCGGCCCGGCACGGGCGAGCGCACGCTCGAGCGCATCCAGATGTGGCGCGAGAAGTGCCCCGAGCTCGTGATCCGCAGCACCTTCATCGCGGGCTTTCCGGGCGAGACGGAAGACGAATTCGAGACGCTGCTCGACTTCCTGCGCGAAGCGCAGATCGACCGTGCCGGCTGCTTTGCCTATTCGCCGGTCGAAGGCGCCACAGCCAACGAGATCGAAGGGCAGTTGCCGCAGGCGCTGCGCGAGGACCGCCGCGCGCGCTTCATGACCGTGGCCGAAGAAGTGTCGACCGCCAAGCTGCAGCGCCGCGTCGGTGCGACCATGCAGATCCTGGTCGACAAGGCGCCGATGCTGGGCCGCAAGGGTGGCGTCGGCCGCTCGTATGCCGATGCGCCCGAGATCGACGGCATCGTCCGGCTGCTGCCGCCGGAAAAGCTTTCCAAGCAGCTGAAGGTGGGCGAGTTCACGCGCGCCCGCATCGTGGCGACCGAAGGGCACGACCTGGTCGCGCTGCCGATCTGAGATGAGCACGGGCAAGCACGCGAAGCACGACGACGCGCCGTCCACGCGGCAGATCCATCACGGCTACGTGCCGCCGCCCGGTTTCGAAGCGGTGGCACCGGCGCTGCATCGCGCATCGACCGTGTTGTTCGAGGACGTGGCCGCGATGCGCGCCAGCCACTGGCTCGACAAGAACACCTACACCTACGGCCTGCACGGCACGCCGACCTCGTTCACGCTCGAGGCGCGCCTGGCGACGCTGGAAGGCGGCGCGCACGCGTTGCTGACCCCCAGCGGGCTCGCGGCGATCGCACTGGTCGACCAGTCGCTGCTGTCCAGCGGCGACACGGTGCTGATCCCCGCCAACGCCTATTTCCCGAACAAGAGCCTGGCCGCGCACGAACTGGCGCGCTGGGGCATCGCGCATCGGTTCTACGATCCGATGGACGTCGACTCGCTGCGCGCCGCGCTCGGCGCCGACGTCAAGCTGGTGTGGATCGAACCGCCGGGGTCGGTGACGCTGGAGTTTCCCGACTTGCGCGCGCTCGTGCGCACCGTGCGTGCGCACGCGCCCGGCGCGGCGGTGGCGCTGGACAACACCTGGGGCAGCGGCATCGCCTTCGATGCCTTCGATCTGAAGCCGGGCGCCGAGCCCGCATTGGCGGTCGATCTCACGATCCATGCGTTGACCAAATATCCGTCGGGCGGCGCCGACGTGATGATGGGCTCGGTCGTCACGCGCTCGCAGGCCCTGCATGACCAGCTCTCGCTGACCCATTGCCGGCTCGGCCTGGGCGTCGGCCCCAACGACGTCGAGCTGGTGCTGCGCGGACTGCAGACGGTGGCCTTGCGCTACGCGGCCCAGGACGCGGCGGCGCGCCGCATCGCCCAGTGGGCGCTGGGCCGGCGCGAATTCGTTCGCGTGCTGCACCCGGCCACGCCGGGCTCGCCGGGCCACGAGCACTGGGCGGCGCAATGCCGCGCCGCCGCGGGGCTGCTGACGCTGGCGTTCGATCCGGCCATCGCGCCGGAGCGCGTCGACCGCTTCGTCGACGGGCTGCGCCTGTTCGGCATCGGCTGGTCGTGGGCCGGGCCGATGAGCCTGGCAGTGCCCTATCGGAACGATTCGGGGCGTGTCGGCGCGTATGAAGGCACGCTGGTGCGGCTGTCGATCGGGCTGGAGGATGCGGACGACCTGATCCGCGATCTCGCGGCGGGGCTGGACAGGCTGTCCGCGGAGTGAGGGGCGTCGTCGCGGGGGTGGATCCTGCGACTACGCGCAGGTCTGTAGGGCGGGTCGAGACCCGCCTCCGCCGCAAGCCGCGGCCCCGGGCGGCGGGTCAGTGACGTCAGTCCCCGCCCTTGGCGGGGCCGGACACCTTGTGCCGCATCAGCCGCCCCTTCTCGCGCTCCCAGTCGCGCTCCTTGATCGTGTTGCGCTTGTCGTGGTCAGCCTTGCCCTTGGCCAACGCGATGTCGGCCTTCACGTAGCTGCCCTTGAAGTGCAGGTTCAGCGGCACCATCGTGAAGCCGCGTTGCTCGACCTTGCCGATCAGGCGGCGGATCTCCTCGCCCTTCATCAGGAGCTTCTTGGTGCGGTCCGCTTCCGGATTGACGTGCGTCGAGGCCGAGCGCAGCGCGTTGATGCGGCAGCCGATCATGTGCAGCTCGCCGTCGCGGATGACCACGTAGCCGTCGGTCAGCTGCACCTGGCCGGCACGGATGGCCTTGACCTCCCAGCCCTGCAACACCAGGCCGGCCTCGTACGTCTCTTCGATGTGGTATTCGAACCGCGCGCGGCGGTTCTCTGCGATGAGGGCGGGCATGGGGCGCTTAAAATTCAACCATTGTATGAAGCACGTCAAGAAGTCTGTTCTGCTCTGGTACTCCGCGCGCGAAATGTACGAGCTCGTCGTCGCGGTGGAGGACTACCCCAAATTCCTGCCCTGGTGCGAATCGAGCACCGTGCTCGAGCGGCGCGCGGCCGACCCGGCAACGGGCGCGCCCGCCGGCATGACCGCGCGGCTGGGCCTGTCGTACGCCGGCGTGCGCCAGTCGTTCACGACGCGCAACGAGGACGTGCCGGGCGAGTCGGTCAAGCTGACGCTCGTGGACGGTCCGTTCTCGCAGCTCGATGGCGTGTGGCTGTTCAAGCCGCTCAAGCAGCTCGATCCCGCCCAGCCGGTCAATCCCGACGAGCCGGTGGCGTGCCGTGTCGAATTCGACCTGGCCTACGCGTTTTCCAATCGCGTGTTCGAGGCCGTTCTCAGTCCGGTGTTCGACCAGGTGGCCAACACCTTCGTCGATTCGTTCGTCAAGCGGGCGGCGCAGGTCTATGGAGAGCGCTGAAATCACGGTGCTGGTCGTGTGGAGCCCGTCCCCGCGCGAGACGCTGAGTGCGGTGCTGGGCTTGCCTGCGCAAGCCACGGTCGCCGCGGCCCTGGCGGCGACGAACTGGCCCGCGCTGGCCTGCGCGGCCCTCGGCGACGCGGCGTTCGCGGCGGCGGGGCTGTCGACCGCGGTGTGGAGCAAGGCGCGCCCGCTCGGACACCCGCTGCGCGACGGCGACCGCGTGGAGGTGCTGCGCGAGCTGCAGATCGATCCGATGACCGCGCGCCGCGTGCGTTTCGAGGCGGCGGGCGGCATCGATGCCCTGCGGCGCCGCGGCTACGCGGGACGCAAGCGCTGAGGCCGCCGGGGAGGGCCCTCTTGGCTCACTTCGCCAAAGACGGTGCAGGGCCGCAATTGCTCGCGACGGTCTCCTGCGCGTGCTTGGTTTCCGCGGCGCGGGCGGCATCGTCCATGATCTGGCGCTCCCCGTTGGCGTTGACCGTGGCGATGCGCTGGCCGGTCTTCAGGCTGGCGAGTGCGCTCTGGGCGCGCTCGCAGTTGTCCTTGCGGACGGCCGCGCTCCGCGCTTCGGCCGCGTCGTGCTCGGCCTTCTCCTTGTCCGCCTTCTCCTGATCGGCCGCCTTCTTCTTCTTGTCCAGGGCCGACAGCTCGGGCGCGTTGGAGGCCGATGGAGGCGGCGACGGCGCGGCGGCCGCGCTGCCGGACGGAGTGCTGATGATGCTGGTGGCCGGCGTGCCCGGCGGCGGCGCGGTGTCGCTGATATGCAGTTGACCCGAGGCATCGCGCCACTTCCACAGGGGCGAGGCTTGCGTACCGGCAGCGGCGAGCGCCAGCAGGCAGGCGACGAAGGACAGGGCGGTCTTTTGCATGGGATGTGGAGCGCGCCAGGCGGCAGGGGTAGATGTGTAGGGAACCAACGTGGCGCGAAGGGCGCACGTTGACATTCTCGTGTCTTCGGCAGTCCTGTCGCGCAATGTAGTGCCCGGCAGTGGTGACAAATCGCAAACGAGCGCCGCAATGCCGGGCCCGGCCAAGGTGTTTGGTGCCACCCGTCGAGCAAGAGGCCGCGGAGTCCGTATAATCCGCTTTTGCGTCTGGAGCTTCCTCTATGCGCCTTCTTGGCAAAGCGCTCACCTTCGACGACGTGTTGTTGGTGCCGGCATATTCCCAGGTGTTGCCCCGCGACACCAGCCTCAGAACCCATCTGAGTCGAAACATCGTCCTGAACCTGCCCGTCGTTTCGGCAGCCATGGACACCGTGACGGAGGCCCGCCTGGCGATCGCGATCGCACAGGAAGGCGGCATCGGCGTCATCCACAAGAATCTCACGGCCATGCAGCAGGCCGCCGAAGTGGCGCGCGTCAAGCGCTACGAATCGGGCCTGCTGCGCGATCCGGTCACGATCGCCCCGGGCGCGCGCGTGCGCGACGTCATGGAGCTGTCGCGCCTGCATGGGGTGTCGGGCTTCCCGGTGGTCGACGACGGCCGCGTCGTGGGCATCGTCACCAACCGCGACCTGCGCTTCGAGACGCGCATGGACGCGCCGGTGCGCGAGATCATGACGCCGCAGGACAAGCTCATCACGGTGCCGGAAGGCACGTCGCTGGCCGTCGCCAAGGAGTTGATGCACCGCCACAAGCTCGAGCGCGTGCTGGTCGTCAACGACGCGTTCGAGCTGCGCGGCCTGTTCACGGTCAAGGACATCACCAAGCAGAACACCTTCCCGAACGCCGCGCGCGATTCGCACGGCAAGCTGCGCGTGGCCGCGGCGGTCGGCGTGGGCGATGGCACCGAGGAACGCGTCGAGCTGCTGGCCAAGGCCGGCGTCGATGCCATCGTCGTCGATACCGCCCACGGCCACAGCCAGGGCGTGATCGACCGCGTGCGGTGGGTCAAGAAGAACTTCCCGCAGGTCGACGTCATCGGCGGCAACATCGCCACCGGCGCCGCGGCGCTGGCGCTGGCCGAGGCCGGCGCCGACGCCGTCAAGGTGGGCATCGGCCCGGGCTCGATCTGCACCACGCGCATCGTCGCGGGCGTGGGCGTGCCGCAGGTCATGGCCATCGACAACGTCGCCACCGCGCTGCTGGGCACCGGCGTGCCGCTGATCGGCGACGGC
>Ga0209759_1000946_pt1 | contig 20832 bp, 18 predicted proteins | sample AraplaCL_Col_mMS_FD_184261 | JGI IMG/M metagenome (GOLD analysis project Ga0209759, IMG submission 184261) | Arabidopsis root microbial communities from the University of North Carolina, USA - plate scrape CL_Col_mMS (SPAdes) (version 2) | ecosystem: Host-associated > Plants > Roots >...
CAGCCGCGCGGCGAGATCTTCTTCACCGGGCCGGTGTCCGACCCGCGGCTGGACATCCTGGCCGTGCGCCCCAACCTCGATGTCGTGGTGGGCGTGGCCATCACCGGCACCGCGCTCGCGCCGCACGTGCGCCTCATGAGCGAGCCCGACATGAGCGACAGCGACAAGCTCTCGTGGCTGATGCTGGGCCGCGCGCCCGAGACGGTGGGCGGCGCCGACACCGCGCTGCTGCAGCAGGCGGCCATGGCCCTGCTGGCCGGCGAGGGCGAGGCGCCCAGCGACCAGGTGCTCAAGCGGCTGGGGCTCACCGACTTCACGGTGGGCCAGAAGGCCGACGCCGACAACGTGAAGCAGACCGTGGTGTCGCTCGGGCGCCAGGTCTCCAAGCGCGTCTACATCGGCTACGAGCACAGCGTCAACGCGACGGCCGGCAACTGGCAGCTGATCTACCGCATCGCGCAACGCCTGACGATCCGCGCCCAGGCCGGCGTGGACACGGCCACGACCACGGCGACGAGCAACTCCACGCAGTCGAAGTCGCTCGACGCGATCTACACCTGGCGCTGGAACTGAGGACTGCGGACCGCCTGCCCGCGCCGATCCGCCGTTGATCGCCAAGGGCTCGCCAACGGCCCCATTTCGTGCCACAAATCACGCTTGGCGCCTCCGTCCGCGCCGCCGTTGAACCATCGCCCGGGTTCGCGGCATGCACCGTGGACGACACCCGCCACGCCATGACACCCGCCCCCAAGCCATCGCCCTCCTCGGTTCGCCCGGCCGCCCTGCCCGGCGGCCTGCACGACGACGCCGAGGATCGCCGCCTGGTCGCCTGCGTGTGCGCCCACGAGCTGGCCGCCTTCGAGGCGCTGTACCGGCGCTACCACCCGCGCCTGTCGCGCTTCCTGCACCGGATGCTGCGGCCCGAGCATCTGGTGGAGGAGGTGCTCAACGACACGCTGTACGTCGTCTGGAACCAGGCCGAGCGGTTCAACGGCACCAGCAAGGTGTCCACCTGGATCTTCGCCATCGCCTACCGGAAGGCGCTGAAGGCGCTGTCGCGCCACGACGACCCGCTGCCCGACGCGGCGGAGGACGACCAGCCGGCCGCCGACGCCTCCGAGCGTCCCGAGGCGCGCATGAGCCTGGCGCAGGCGCGCGCCGCCATCGACGCGGCGCTGCGCGCGCTGTCGGCCGACCAGCGCGCCGCGGTCGAGCTGACCTACTTCCACGGCTTCAGCTACCCCGAGATCGCGCAGATCGTCGAGTGCCCCACCGACACCGTGAAGACGCGGATGTTCCACGCGCGCAAGCGCCTGAAATCCGCCTTCGCGGGCCCGCTGGACGACTGGCTATGACCCGACGCGCACCGAAATGTCCGATGATGGGCGCAGGTCCTGCGCTGCCTGCCCTTTGGAGACTCGAATGAGCGGTCAGATCCTCAAGCTCGAACCCGATCCGCACGCGGCGGTCCAGCGACTGCTGCCGTGGTATCTCACGGGCCGCCTGGGAACCGCCGAGCACGACGCCGTGGAGGCGCACCTGTCGCAATGCCCGGAATGCCGCGCCGAGCTCGAGACCGAGCGCCAGTGGCAGCTGCTGCAGCCGGGCCAGGGCGCCCAGGTGGACGTGGAGGACGGCTGGGCCCGCATGCGCGCTCGCCTGGGCGGCGAAGCGATGGCCATCCCGTCCGCCACCCGCCGCCGCGGCTGGCTGCCGCCGGCCTGGCGCACGGGCGCGCGTCCGCCCGCGCGCGCCTGGGCGGCGCCGGCGCTGCTGTCCGTCGGGCTGCTGGCCGCCATCGGCTACACGCTGCGGCCGCAGCCGCTTCCGGCCGAATACCACGCGCTGGCCGCGCCCGCCGAGACCGGTGCCACCGCCGTCGTGCGCTTCCGCCCCGACGCCACCGAGGCGCAGATCCGCCAGGGCCTGAAGGACAGCGGCGCGCGCCTGGTGGACGGCCCCACGATGAGCGACGCGTACGTGGTGCGCCTGCCGCGCGAGCACTACGCGGCGGCGCTCGACAAGCTGCGCAAGGCGCCCGGCGTGGCGCTGGTCGAGGCGCTGGAGAGCGCGTCGCCATGACTCTCGGAAGCCTCCTGCACCGGCTGGCGCTGGGGCTCGCGCTGGCTGCAGCCGGCGCCGCGGCCTTCGCCGACGACGCGCCCGTGCCGCCCGCGCCCGCGGACGCCGCCTCGGCGCCGCGCCAGGTGCTGGTGATGCTGCGCTCGCCGCCGGCGCACGCGCGCGTGGACGGCAGCTACGGCGGCGCGGGCTACGCCGACGCCGCGCGCGCGCAGGCCCAGCAGCGCGCGGGCGCGCGTCTCGCGGCCGCGCACGGGCTGACGCTGGTCACGCTGTGGGCCATGCCCTCGCTGGGCCTCGACTGCGCGGTGTTCGCGCTGCCGCCGCAGGCCAGCCTCGACGCCAGCATCGCGGCGCTGCAGGCGCATGCCGAGGTGGCGTGGGCGCAGCCCATGAACGAGTTCCGCGCGCAGGGCCATCTCGACCCGCTGTACGCGCTGCAGCCCACCGCCTCCCAATGGCACCTCGACGACCTGCACGCCGTGGCCACCGGGCGCCACGTGCGCGTGGCCATCATCGACAGCGGCGTCGACGAGACGCATCCCGACCTCGCGCAGGCCGTGCTGGCGCACGCCAACTTCGTCGACGGCCAGGCGTGGGTCGCCGAGCTGCACGGCACGGCGGTGGCCGGCCTCGTCGCCGCGCGCGCCGACAACGGCATCGGCATCGTGGGCGTGGCGCCCGACGCGAGCCTGGTGGCCTTGCGCGCCTGCTGGGAGGTGAGCGCCAGCCGGACGCTGTGCAACTCGCTGACGCTCGCGAAGGCGCTGAGCTTCGCCATCGAGCAGCGCGCCGAGGTCATCAACATGAGCCTGTCCGGGCCGGCCGACCTGCTGCTGGGCCGGCTGATCGACGTGGCGCTGGCGCAGCGCCAGCAGGTGGTGGCCGCCGTGGACGCGAGCGCGCCGGGCGGCGGCTTCCCGGCCATGCATCCCGGCGTGATCGCGGTGGCCGACGCCGCCGCCGACATGTCGCCGGGCGCCTGGTCGGCGCCGGCCCGCGACCTGCCCACCACCGTGCCCGGCGGCGGCTGGCGCATGGTGTCGGGCACCTCGTTCGCGGCCGGCGAGGTGTCGGGCCTGCTGGCCGTGATGGACGAGGCCCGCGCCACCGCCGATGCGCGCCGCGCCGCGCCGGCGCTGCGCCTGGTGCGCCTGCCCGACGGGGGCATCGACGCCTGCGCCTCGCTGCTGCACGCGGCCGGATCGACGCCGTCGCGGCCGCCCGTCGCGTCCGGTTGTCACGCCGTGCTGGCGGCCGCCGGCGCGCCGCCGGGCCGCTCGCCATGACCCGCAGCTGACGGGCGCCGCGATTGACGGCCCCGGCCCGCAGGTCGATCCCCTTCCGTGCCGCGCGCCGGGCACTCGGCCTCGCCCTGCTCGCGCTGGCCGGCGCGGCACGGGCGCAGTTCGTCGGCACGCTGGGCATCGACAGCGTCAACCGCTACCGGGGCACCGGCACCGACGACCTCGGCCCCGTAGTGCGCGCGAGCGTGATGGCCGATGCGCCGCAGGGCGCGTACGGCGGCGTGGCCGGGCTCTGGCGCACACGCGACGCGGGCCTCGCGAGCGCGGACGCGATGCTCGGCTGGAGCGGCAGGCTCGACGAGCTGCCCGGCCTCGAGGACCTGGCGCCGCAATGGGCCTGGGATGCCGGCGTGCGCCGCACGCACTACGGCCACGCCAGCTCGCTCTATGACTTTTCCGAAGCCATGGTGGGGCTGGTCGCGCCCGAGGGCTCGCTCCGGACCTGGTACGCACCGCACTATTTCGGCGGCGCGGTGCGCACGTTCTACACGGAGATCAACACGAGCCACGCGTTCGACGACCACTGGCACGCGTTCGCTCACGTCGGCTGGCTGCACTACGGGCCGGCGCCCGCGTACCAGGCACGCCTGGGCGACCGCACCGATACGCTGGTGGGTATCGGCTGCACGGTCTCCCGATGGGACCTGCGCCTGTCGCGCGACGGCATCGTGGCCGGCCACGTGCGCGACGACATCGACGCGCACCGCCGCCGCGCGGCCTGGATCCTCGGCGCCAGCGTCGCGTTCTGAATTCGTCTCGATCGGGCGGTTCGGCGATGAACCGCTCCGGCTCTCTTCGGCATCCACGGGCAGGCGCTGCAACCCGCGTCGCATTCGAACACCAGGAGCCGAGACCATGACCTTCTTCAGCACCATCCGCCCCCTGCCCTTCGCCTTCACGATCGCCACCGGTGCCCTGCTCGCGGCCTGCGGCGGCGGCGGCAGCGGCGGCATGACGACGCAGCCCACCTCGGGCGGCGGCCAGAACTGCACCACCAGTTCCTACGGCATGACGACCTGCACGCCCACGGGCACCGGCTTCGGCGGTGCCGGCGGCGGCAACTACGTGGCCAACGCGCTCGTCAGCGACACGTCGGCCACGCAGGCCCTGCACCACGACGCGAACCTCGTCAACGCGTGGGGCCTCGCGTTCAACCCGACGGGCTTCTCGTGGATCGCCAACGCAGGCACGGGCACGTCGACGCTCTACGACGGCAACGGCGTGGCGCAGTCGCTGGTCGTCACGCTCAAGCAGGGCAATCCGTCGGGCATCGTCTACAACGGTGGCGGCGCGTTCTCCATCACCGAGGCAGGCGTCAGCGGCGTCGCGCCCTTCATCTTCGCCACGCTGCAGGGGCAGATCTCGGCCTGGTCGCCGGGCGTCGACGGCACGCACTCGTTCACCATCGTGGACGACAGCGCCGCCGGCGACGTCTTCACCGGACTGGCGATCGATACCGGCACCACGAATCGGATCTACGCGGCCGATTTCGCGCACGCGGACGTCGCGGTGTTCGACGGATCGTTCGCGCCGGTCACCACCGCGGGTGGCTTCACTGATCCGACGCTGCCGGCCGGCTACGCGCCGTTCGGCATCCAGCAGATCGGCGACAAGATCTACGTGACGTACGCCCAACCCGATCCGACCACGCACGAGAAGATCGGCGCCGGGCTGGGCCTGCTCGACGTGTTCGACCTGAACGGCAACCTGCTCACGCACCTGATCCCCACCGGCGGCGCGCTCAACGCACCCTGGGGCGTGGCGCTGGCGCCGGCGGGCTTCGGCAAGTTCGCCAACATGCTGCTGGTGGGCAACTTCGGCGACGGCAAGATCAACGTCTACGACCCGTCCACCGGCGCGATGGCGGGCACGCTGAGCAACAACGACGGCACGCCCATCGTCGTGCAGGGCCTGTGGGCGCTGCAGTTCGGCAACGACCTGAACAGCCAGCCGAGCACCACGCTGTTCTACACCGCCGGCCCCGGCAACGAGGCGCATGGGCTGTACGGGCGGATCGACAAGAACTGACGCTGCGGCGGCGCGGTTCCAGAGGGGCGTTCCGCGCCGCTTGCCGGACGAAACGCCTCCTGTCGGGCCGCGAACGGCCGCCGTCGGCCCCGGTGGAGGAGCGTCCACTGGGTGTCCGTCCAGTTGATTTGCATCGAGGGGCGTGCATTTCGCCGGAGTGCATGGTATGATCGAAGACTTTTCTCCCACCCGGAGCACAAATACCAAATGGCAACCTCTTCCAAAGCCAAGAAGCGCACCGTCCGTCTTGCCTCGGGCCGCAAGCGCGCTCGCCAGGACGTGAAGCTGAACGCGCACAACTCGTCGCTGCGTTCCAAGTTCCGCACCGTCATCAAGAACGTCCAGAAGGCCGTCGCCGCCGGTGATACCGCGAAGGCCGCCGATCTGTTCAAGTCCGCCCAGAAGACGATCGACTCGATCGCCGACAAGGGTCTGTTCCACAAGAACAAGGCCGCTCGCCACAAGAGCCGCCTGGCTGCCAAGGTCAAGGCCCTGGCTGCCCCTGCCGCCGCCTGAAGCGGTTTTCCGGGTGGAAAGTAAGAGAGGCTCCTTCGGGAGCCTTTTTTACTGGGCGCAAGCCAAAGTAGATGGCTCCTTCGGGAGCCTTTTTACTTGGCGCAAGCCAAAGTGGAAACGGCTCCTTCGGGAGCCTTTTTACTTGGCGCAAGCCAAAGTGAAAACGGCTCCCTCGGGAGCCGTTTTACTTGGCGACGGCATTACCTAGCTGATGCACAAGCTTTATAAATCAATGACTTAGAAGCGTTGCATGCAACGCCCGTTTCGGTGGACGTTGCATGCAACGGTCGGACATCAAGCGAAGTTGCCGAGGCGCCGAGTACCCAGTCGTCCTGCCTGAAGTGCGCCAGCGATCCCACCGGCGCAGGCCGACGACACGACGCCCGTCGCTGAACGTCGCCTCTGGTGGCAGTCCTGCCGAGCTCGACCATGCGAAGATGGCATGGAAAGGCTACGCGAGCTTCATCCTGGGGCCGTGAGTCTCTCGCCTCGGAGCACCAATGGACGCAGACAGGGCAGTCGATTCGGCCAAGAAGGTCTTCATCGTCGCCAAGGCGCTGAAGGAGGGAAAGCTCGTTGGGCGCCCTCAGGACGCCGATCTCTTTGCGCAAGTGTTGGCGCTTCCTACTGGACCGCTTGGCTTACCAGACATCTCGTCACTCTCCCCGAAGTCGGTATCGGCGTTGCGGGCGATGGCGCTCGCCGTGATGCACTTTGAGCAAGAACCGATCGAGCGAAAGGCACCTCCGGAAGGTCTGCCGTTGGTGGATGCCCAATGCATGCTGTTCGCGTTGTTCGAGCGTACCTTCGAAGCTCTGACCGGCGCCTCTTCTGGTTCCGTACAGTCCGTCGCGGAAATCAAAGAGCGAATGCTGCACCGCCTGCGCAGTGGGAATTCCGAGGCCGCTAGTCTTTCCAACGAAGCCATCGCGGCGCTTGAGGAGTTCTATCGCACCAACAGCCACAGCATGTTTGTCGCGGCAAAGGGCCTGGGTGGTGTGAAAACCGTGTTGGGCGGTCAACGTGCGTTCGGCCCGTCGGCACTCTCCGCGACCCGCATCTCCAGTTTGTACTGCGACACGCAACTCATCCCTGATCCGATTTACCCGTTCATATCGGCCAACCTGCAACTGAATGCCGCAATTCTTCAGCTGGCGATCGCACTGTATGAGGTACTTCCTCTACGGCCGCTGGTCGACGCTCGGCTGCCTGAACCGCCCGTGGTGCTCTTCCCCAGTTTCGAACAGCAGTTGGAAGAAGGAGATGCGACTACCAAGGCCGGCATCAGTAGCCTCACGTTGAAGGTTGTCGCGCCGCTGCTCGACGCTGAGATCGGCTCACTTGAGGAATTGTTCGAGTTTGCACGCAAGCACGAACAGGCCTTTCTCGATGCCGTGCTTCGCGAACGCCTGTTCATACCGCCGGGCGAGTCACCTGATTCGCGATTCACCGCAGAGGAGGCCCGAAAGCTTTATCTCGATAGCCTGAAGGGCGTGAGAGATGGCACGCTCTTTCAGAAGATGAGCGAGATCCCCACGGGCGTTCTGATTCTCAATGGCATCGTCGAGCGGCTTCGGCCCCAGTTCCACATCCTCGAGAATTCCACAGAGCTCTCGGCCCAGCCCCTTCTGAGCCAGCCGGCCCATTGGCATTACTTCGAGCGCTGCTCCACTGCCGAAGCCCGCGAGTTGGTCAATCAGCGGGTGCTGTCCGATGCTGCGTTTGACACGCTTCGCGCGTTGCAGGACGACAGCCTGACCTGGCTGGCCAACGTCCCCATCGACGGCTTGGCGGAGCTACGGAGAAATCGTGAACACGCGCAGCTGCGCGAGAGGCTGAAGAAGTGCACTGCGCAGCTTGTGGCTGCCGAATCGTCTGATCTCGAATCGGTGACTAAAGAGGTAAGGCATGAACTGTCTGTTCTGATCCAGGAGCAGCAGGCTGCAATCACGGCCATCGAACGGAAATACTCTCCGAAGACCTGGGGCGTGGCTGCAGCGAGCGGCGTGGCAGGGTTGACTGGCGCGGTCATGGTGTTTATGCCCAGCCTGAGCTCGATGATCGGGCTCGCCCCTCCTCTAGTCGCAGGCGCCGCAGCGGTCGGTACGTTGGGGAGTGGGCTCATCAAAGAACTCGCTGCGCGCAACGTCGAGAAGCGCCAAACCAGAACTGGTTTGCTCGGGATGTTGGCCACCGCGCACGCACAGCGCAGGTCCTGAGTGAAATCGTTCGATGAAAGGTGACGCCAGAAGCTTGCGGGCCGCTCACGATGTCTAGTGCAACCGAAAAAGAGGATGAATTGGGAAGTGGTAGCAAGGTAGGCGTGGTGAACGTATTCGATCTGCCCTTCGAGGATTGGTCGATACGGGACTCCACCACTGAAGAGATGGCCGAACTACTCAACCATGGTGGTGTGACGCTCGCCGAGGCTCTGCACATCAAGGACAAGCTTCTCGATGTGGTGTCGAACCACACCGAGGCGGCTGCGCACATGCTGCGCAAGCGTTGGAACAACGCCCTGGAAAATCACGTCGAACGTTCGCTCGACGAGAGCGTGGAATACCGGAATCTGATCGCGCTGATGCCCGAACACGTTCCTGCCGCTCTCGATGCCTACCAAGGAAGCTTCTCACAGCACGATCCAAAACTGGCGGATCAGGCCATCAGAGCTCACGGGGTCCTACTCGCTGAGGGTCAGGTGTTGTTCCACGGCGGCTACTGGCCTACGAATGAACAGAGCTTCGTCACTTCACGCCCCTTCTCCACGTCCTTCTGCCCTCAGGTGGCGCTAAGGAATGCTGAATGGAAGGGCAAAGCGTATGACGCTGGCAGGGTCGATCTGATGGTGGTTCGCGTCAACGAGCCAACCACAAAGGCCTTCGTTTATCGACGAGAAGGCGATCATGGCAACGAGAAAGAGGTTGTCTTCGCAAACGGCGCGCGTCTAAGCAGGGTGCGCGAAACGCGCATCGCCGATGCGACGGTGACAAAAGCTGACTCTCGGTATCAATCGCAGCAGAAGGTCGTTCCAGCGTACGTGATTGAAGTCGAGGTCAGCTGAGGCCGTTACCAGCGGGTCGTGGTGAACACCAGCTCGTTCGACACTGGGTCCCAAATCATTCCGCTACGAGCGGCGTTTTGAATGGCCTCAAGCAATGGGGTGCCAAAGATTTCGGTTGGGTTCACCGACGTCTCCTGGCCCTTGGTCACCACCAAGCCCACGCCGAACCCTTCTAGCCTCGCGATGGCGCTGGTGACGAAATCAGGAATAGATTCGTTCGTCGTGTTGACGTCCAGCCAGACAGTCGTTCCGTGGCCGTGGTTGTAGAAGCGGGCGGCATCTTCAATCGATGCGGCAAGTGGTTCGGCAAGGTCCTTAGGTTGCGGGCCGACTGCGAGGCCAACTCGAATCCTAAGAACGCGCATCTGGTCATCGGGCGATTGATAGGGCTGCGGCCTCAAAGACTCCGCGGCGAGAACCACGCTGCGCGGCCCGAGCATCGTCAGGAAGGCACCGAGGGGCCGATGCGAATCGGCCCGTTTGACGACTGCGTCGAAATTGCGAGACGAGATTGCCGCGAAGTTTTTGTGCAGCTGGGACCAGTTCGGGTATCCCAAAGCGCGTGCGACTTCGTCCCGATGAAAGCCTAGCGTCGACCCGGACGTGTCAACGCGCTGCTGATGCTTCGCAAAGCGGCTCAGCAGAGCCAAAAGGGTCTGAGGGGTATGGGACTGCAGGGTCATGTCAACTCCATGAGCACGATTTAGAGACGGTCCGCAGGCTCAAGTGCTCGAGAGGCAACACGAGATGGAGATGGCAGCGGGATGCGAGTTGCTACGCCAGCGCGGACCGGCAAGCCTTCCCTGAAAGGCTTGGGCCCACTCTACGCCTGCCATCCCCCACTGCATTCGTTTGGCCGTGACCAATGTCACGGTGGCAGCAAGTTCTTCGCGGTCGTCTCGGTTCTAGATCATGGCTGTGCACGTACGCGATCGAACTCTCGGCCCTTTGAACGCCGCGCTCTGCGGCGCCGAAGCGCGCGGCCTCGTCGAGGCACCAAGGGACTGGCGCCGAGGCCCGTCCGGATGTAGACTCCCGGCCCATGGGGAAGCAGCCCCGCCGTTCGCGCCTTCCATAGGCATGGTGAACCTGCTCGAAGACCATCTCCGCCACCATTGGTTGATCCGCTCGGTGCCGGCGTAACGCGAACAACGCCTTTGAAGCGCTCCGGGCTAGGAGATCACCATGGAATCATCTTCCAACGTTGGCGCTGTCTCTGCGCTCAAAACTCGCGCCGACGAGCTTCAAGCCGAAGCTCGTGTCGCCGGTTCGCCCATCAAGCGTGCCCAGGCCCTCGAGCTTGTGGCCCGAGAAAAGGGCTTCAAGGACTGGAATGCTGCCGTCGCAGCAGCAAAGATTGGCGTCACGCCCGTTGCGGCTCAGCCGCTACCGTCGTGGATGGACATCGACAGCCCGCTTCCGCTACAGCCATTTCGGATCCACCTGGCAGGCGACAGGGCCTACGAGTCGGTCAGCGAGCTGTTTCGATGGGCGAAACAGCTTGACCTGATCGGGGGCAACATCCCCGAAGAAGCACGCCGCGAAATGCTGGATGTCATCGGCGGCCGCGTTCCGTATGTCTTCGTTCGCGACGTCGGTCGCTGGTCTGACGCGCTCTATCACCTTTGCGATCGAGGCTATGAGGCCATCAAGGGTGTTGTGGCGACGCGTGAGCAACTCGCGGAAGCAGGCGTTCTCGCTTGGCATGACCACTGCGGGACGCACTCGGGCGACGACATGATCTCCGTGGTTCATGACGACGTTCGCAAGTCGAGGGACGCCGTCGTGATCAAGCGAATGGCCCGTGTTGTTGCAAACATTGCGCTTCTCGCGGACCGTCTTCAGGCGGAAAGGAATGAGGATCATCGGAATGCTGAAGATGCATCTTCGTCGACGGCAGGAGAACTGCTGTGAGCCTGACCGCAACCAGGGAGTCCGATCAAGCCAAGGTGATCGCGCGAGACGCTGAGAAGTCTGACGGGCCATACCGATGCCGAGGCTGCAACGAGGTGCTGACCCTCAAGAAGGGCAACATCAAGGTGCACCACTTTGCTCACAAGCCACCGGTGACGTGTAGCTGGGGTGCCGGCGAGACCGCCCAACATCTCCAAGCGAAGATGGCGATCTACGACGCGCTCAAGTCGGATCCGAACGTCAGCGCAGTGACGGTGGAAGAGCCCCTCGGTGGGCTTGCTGTCGCTGATGTCTACGCAGTGATCTCTGGCTACCCGGTCGCAATCGAAGTTCAGCGCAGCAAGTTGACCCAGGCGCACATTGCGCATCGCAGCGCGAACTACCATCGCATGGGCATACACGTCCTGTGGCTTGCGCTCCAGTCTGATGGACTCAACACCGCGAAGTACAGCCCAAGCGCATGGGAGAAGTGGTGCCACTATGCGTACTTCGGACGCGTGTACTACTGGTCCAGTGGGCAGACTGTCATTCCGTACCACCTTGGGGAGCACATGCTCCATGTCCCAATGAGCACTTGGTACGAGAGTGGTGGCTACGAGAACTCAGCGGGCGGCTACGACAAACCCTCAAGGCGCTGGCGCACGCCACTGGCAGGGGTTCCCGTTTTGATTGGGTCGCACTTCAGGCCAAAGCGTCGCACTGCCAGCCGATCTAAGACGATCGATGTCCCGGAGTGTTCGCTGTACTCCGATGGCCAGCCAGTCTGGTGGGAAAGGCGCCCGCGTGTGACGAACGCTGGGCAGTAGGCGAACCCTTGGACTCTCAAGCGAGAGCCGTGGCCTCTGCCGACAGCAGTGCATCGGATCTCTTTCGACGCCGCGTGTCTGTGTCCATCAGTGAAAACGGCCCCTGCAGGAACTCTGTGCGGGGCCAGTCCTCCATAGGTACGTGTACCTCTTGCCACGGCAGCCCGTCGGCACAGGCGTGGATATCTCGTCTCAGCGTTAGGTTGTCGGCCCTGATGAAAACGTCGGGCGCTCCGGCATCTGCTCGCACGAGTCGGACGCCTCCCGACTCCACGACAAGCGCGGTGCCCGACAGAGCCGCCGGCAGGGCGTCGGCCTCATCGCACGACTCGCAGTAGAAGTCGATGTCGACGTACATGTCGCAGAACGGTTGCACCATCTGCCAGGTCGTGCTGCAAAGGAACACTTCACTGGTCACCAGATCCGTCGGGCCAGTAAGGATCCTCTTTTGGTCTACCGCGCTCTGCATCATGGTTCGGGCGAGGCCAGTCGCCTCGGGGAATCGGGTTTCGATCGCTTTGATGGTAGCAACAAAGCCTCTCGCTCTCCCCAAATTCATCCTGCAATCGGGCCCGGAGGCGACTACTTTCGGCCTGGCTCTACGATCCCGGTCGCTTCTTTAAAAAACCACGTGCCCATGCTGCATCTGGGTTTTCCTTCTTCCAATCGTAAAGCGCTTTGCCTCGTAGCGTCAGTGGGTCAACCGCTGGAGGTGGACTCGACAAACGGCGCCCGCTCCCATTAACGGCGCTTTTGGACGCGTGACGCTTGCCCATCGGCTTGGCCAAGGCTGCGGCCATCTCTGGAAACAGCAGAGACAACAGGCGGTCGTACACAGGATCGCGCAGGTAGTTTGGATCCTGGTCCTTCACGCCCTTTCTGACGGACTCGAGCCAGGGCTTGTACCAGCGCGACAATGCTTCATTGATCGGCGTGGCGTAGGTACGTACGGCGATGAGGTACAGCGACCATTCGCTGCGCCTGCTTCCGGTTGACTGCTGGATAGCGTTGAGTACCTCGGCGGCGGTTGCGTAGTTGTAGCCAATGCCGCAATCGTTCTTGATCGAGAGGAGCCTGGCAAGGATTCCGTGATGGCCCTTCAGTCGGTCGTCGCGCGCTTCAGGAAAGCCATGCCGTTCGAGGGTTCGGGTTGCCGCGGCAAGACGCTGTTCTGCTTCTGCGGCAAGGAATCTTGAAACATGTGGGCTTGGGTGGTCGAACGAATCCGGTGCGAGGGATGCCTCCACCGCAGCAAGGTATTCCTCGCACGCGTGCGCCAAAGACACACCGGCGGGTGCCGGATGTACCGGGCTGCCCCGAACTCCTGGGCCAACCTCTTCAGGGCCTCGCTGGAGCGCAAGGTACTGCTCCTGAAGCTCCTGAGTAAGTCCGGCCAGAATGTCATCCAATCCTGGATAGAACAGCCATTTCTTCGCCTTGACGTCGTCAACCACGAGTCGGCGGAACTGCTCCCGCGTGACCCGCCCACCCGTGATGGAGAGATCGATCTCCAGAGTTGCGGCGCCTTGTGCACGGATGCGCGCCAGCCGTTCCTCGGTCATGTGATTGGTCACGGTCACTTCGACGCACAGCGGATCAAAAAGAACCCGAGCCTCTCTGCTCGCCATGCACATGACGTCGGGCACTAGGCGCCCGAATCGAACCTCAGAGCGGGCATCGGACACAGTCACGCGCTCGGGCTCGACGCGATGGATACGGCGCGGACCCTGCAAACCAGGCTCGTCGATCTCCACGATCGACTCGTTTGCTGGCAGCCAAAGGTGACCGGTCTCTTGAAGAATTCTCTTGGCCTCGAGGTGCAGGAGCGTCTCGCGCCTCAGGACTGGTGAAAGTTCCTCTGAGATGGCGGAATCTGGAGGCAGCCAGTCAAGATGCTCGTCTGCGATCTCTTGTGCATGCTCGTTGGCCTGCACGATCAGCGCGTCGTCATGCCAATGGTGTCGCCAGCACAGAGCGTCAGGAAGAAGGGTCAGCCGGCTCCAAAGCTCAGTTGGCGACAGCGACGCGATGGAAGCGTCCTCGAGCTCAATCACGATCAGGGGAAGTGGACGACCGTCCGCGTCGAGAGGGTCGGGCACATTGCTGGTACCCCCGATGAGTTGCACGTAAACACTTCGACCGTCGTCGAGATTCAAAACAGCGTACGCGCGATCGCTGAAGTTGACGCTGGAGATCCGAACCCGCTCGGGCAACGCAACGGCAAAGCCTTCGTAGGAAACTCCACTCAAGCCGGGGAACTGAGCCCCGACATGGCGGCGAGGCAGCTCGATGACCCCCTGATCTTCAAGCGCCCGGATCGCTGCCGCCCGCGCCGAGACGATCTGGCAGTCGCGGCGCTCCGTGCCATCAGGATGCCGGAAGTGCGGCCGCTTGATCCACTCGCTCTTTGCGGCGTTGACCGCAGTGAGCTTCGCTCCGCAGTTGTGGCACTCGCACCCGCAACTTGCGCCAGTATGCTGCGCGTCTAGCTCCAAGATGTAGCGCGGTCGGCCTGTCTCGCTGTCCCGAGCCCATGTCATCACGAGCTCGGTCAGACGCTGCCGCGCGTCGCCCTGTTCATTGACCTGGACCTTTCTGATTGAATCAGTCATTTCCGAGGCCGGTGCAGCCGCTCAGCCTGCCAGCGAAAACGTGATCTGCGGCTTGTCTGCAGGCGAGCCGATCTTCCACACATAAGCCTTGCTGAAGACGCCAGGCGTGCTGGTCGCGTTCTGCGACAGCACCTTCGCATTCGGAGGTAGCGTCACCTCCGCCTTGCCATCCACCTTGATCGCAAGGGTCTGCAGCTGTGCGATATCCTGCGCCTTCATGATCGGCCCGGTGATTGTGTAGGTGCCGTCCTTGGCCTGCGTCATCGTGAAGAGCTTGAGTGCAGTCGCTTGCTGCCCCTTTCGAAGCGATTCGTCGATGACAAGCTGGTAGCGACCGCTGCCCAGGTAGCGCATGTCTTTGACCCCCGGTGCCTTGGCAGATTTCGCCGCATCAGCCTGGAGGCCGGACTCATCCTTGGCACTCAGCGAACCTTGCTTCTGAATGGCCGCTGCGGCGAGGAGGTGGACCGCCGTTCCTTCATATCGGTACTCTGAACTCCCGTCTGGCGCGACGTTCAGCGAGGCGGTGAACTTTTCCGGTGCCAAGCATCCCGCCATGGCCGCACACAGCAAGGCAACGGCTGTCCATCCGATCGCTCTTTTCATTGGTTCTCCCGTTTCTGTCATTGGAGGAGCCACTGTAGCAACGGTTAGGGCGACGCTGCCGCCCTGATCAGGTACTTGGCTAGGGAGACGCCATCCGAGTCTTTGTCGTTCAGGCCGCCTTCAGGGCTGCTAGCCTTGCCTCGACTGCGCGTTTGCCAATGCCTCGCAAGGCAGCAATCGCAGCAAGGGAGTCGGCGTTCGGCCTGGTCTTGCCGGCCTCCCACGCGTAGACGGACTGGCCACTCGCTCCGATCAAAAGCCCGAAATCGGCGGCGGAGAGACCCAGGCGCTTTCTGTTTGCCGCCATCCCTTGTGCTCGAAAGCGAAGGGCACCTTCTACCGCCTGAGGATCGGTTGCTGCAGCAGCTTCTGCGGCCCTCTTCGACTTTCCCTGCTCCTTGGCGAGTTGCTTGATCGCGCCCTCCAAGGCCTGGACGCGGCGCTTGAGGCCTGCGATCTCAGTGCGCTGCGCCGTGATAAGTTTTCGCTGAGCATCGACGCTGTCGCGAATCTCCTTGCGAGCAAGGCGTGAGATTTCGGCTTTCAGGACACTTGCGATATTTGGCATGCCGGCATTGTGCATCTATCCGGATCGCTAAGACCCGCAAGGTCTGGGGTGCGGTGATACTGGGCTGCCTACGGTTCATTCAAAAACAGCATGGAAGACGTCGTACCAGAGATCCCGGAGTCCCAGCGAAGTGCAATCGAGTCCTTCGTCGCCGCGCGACGAGCCTTGAGTGCCAGAGACCCGCAGCCTGACTGGTTCTGGCTTTGGAAGGACACCGTTGACGCGTCGACTTTCGTGGACGGCTCGATCCCCGGCGACTACGCTTGCCCACCGATTGGGACAATGCGCTCCATCCTCCCGTTCTTCGACGTCGGCTCGCGCGTCGAATCTCCCGAGCGCCGAGCGCGAGTACCTGTGAAGTCGGTGGTCGGCTCAAGTTGGAGATGGCACGAGGGTTCTCTTCCCAGCGGTGCCCGCGGGTCTGTCGTAAGCGCGATTGAGTTTTTTACTGACGCGGAATGTGCTGAGGCGGGCGGCCGGGGCGCCAACGTCTGCTTGGTCAACCCGCTCGGCATCTTCTACGTCAGCGGTGAAGGCAAGAATCGTGTCGCCTTCCTTGCCCGCCATGGAGTCGAGCTGATGCCCTGTCTCCTCAGTGAGAGGTCGTATCCAACCGCGGAGCGTCTTGAGCTTGTCGCAGTGCGGGAGGGACTTCTTTCCTGCTGGCTGTGCGTCCTCGATTCGAACCTGGCTGTTCCGATCCCATACCCCGAATTCACGCTTCCTATCCTCGAAGCTTATGGCGTCCGACGATCGAAATGGCGAACCGAATGGCCAATGCTGGCCACGGTGATGAACTCGTTCCGCATGCAGCGAGGCGAAGATCTGGAGGTCGTCCGACACTCCACCTCCGAGCCGATTCACTTTGGCCTTCTGAAAGCTAGAGAGGAAGCAGCACGCCTGACGCCGCTCTCCGTGCGGTTGCCTCTGTACAGCCATCGTCGACTAGATAGAAAGCCGAACTACGTTCGCAACGTATTCATCGTTTTCGCAGCACTGTTCGTCGGTTTCTGGGTGTTCGAGCGCTCCCAGGCGATGCTAGGGCTAGGTGGCTTGTTGGGCGTCATGGCCATGCTCGCGGTTCCAATCGGTGTTCGCGCAGACGAGCGGACTGATGCTGAAGTCGCGCTTCTCGCAGCAGATGCGTGCAGCAACATCGAGCGCGGTCTAGATGAAGCTCAGCGATCGCTTCGTGCGGAGTCGTAGAAGCGATGCCGGTATCCGCCGTCTGCCTCGGTTTTACAGCTTCTGCAGCACGATGGTCGTCTTGCCCGTGCTCGCAAAGACCGTGCGGGCGGCGCTCTCAATGAGATTTACGTTCGCGTCGAACGTCTCGAGCCACGACCTAGCGTCTCCGCCTGCGCCAAGCTGTCGCTGCATGGCGTCGGCGGTGAGAATCACGCGTACGACGCGCCCCTGCGACACGAAGCTCGATTCGACGCCTTCAATGATCGAGCAAAGCCTGGGATCGCTGAGGGGTCTGTCTGTCATGAGGACAGCGGTACTTGAGGGTAGCTCACCGTGTGATCCTTCATCTTGCTGGAATGCCGCCAGGACTTGAACCGAGGTTCTACGATGGCCCCCAAGCGCTCCACCCGTTCCTCTGAGAAGCCGCCCCGCAAGACGTTGGGCGACATCATCGACGCACTTCCGTTTCGAAAGCTCGGGAAGAGCCCTGTCCTTAATGTTGGAGCGCTTCCCGCAGACACTCTTCCAGACTTGGACCCGCCAGCGTACTGCGAAAAGGAGGCTACCGGTAGCTCACCCGCGGCCGACCAGAGCTTTATACGGAATGACAGGCGGAAGCCGCGGAGCCGAAGGTAAGCCGGCTTGGGGCCAAGCATCGCTGAGCCGATGGACGATCGTGCTCTCTAAGTTGTCTTCGCAAGGCGTGTTTGTAGTCCCAGCGCTTTCTGTGCCGCCGTCAACGACTGACGCGCCTTCCAGTAGTCCGCCCACGGGTCGTCTTTCTGAAAGCTCACATACTCGCGCGCGGTGGCGATTGTCCACTGCGCTCCGCTCTTGAGTGACGAAAGCTGCTCCCACGACACAGGCATCGAGACACCCAGCCCCGGCCGCGCGCGAGCCGAAAAGGCGGCCGCCGTCGTTTGCGCATGCCCGTTGCGGAGGTAGTCAATGAAGATCTTTCCGACGCGGTTGCTGCCTCCGGCGACAGCGACGAACCGCGACGGAATCACCTTCGCCATATGTCTGACGGCCGCCTGCGAGAAGCTCTTGACCGCGTCGTAGTCCAGGCGCGCGGCCAGTGGGACGACCACATGCAAACCTTTGCCCCCGCTGGTCTTCAGCCACGATTGCAGACCAAGCTCCGTGAGCAGCGTCCGCATCAGCAGCGCCGCCTCCTGAAGGTTCGCCCAGGTCACACCTTCGCCGGGGTCTAGATCGAAGATCACGCGGTCTGGCTTGTTGATGTTCTTGACCAGGGAGTTCCACGTGTGGAACTCAATGACGTTCATCTGCGCAGCCGAAACTAACGCCTGCGCTGTGTCGACGGCGAGTAGCGCATCGTGACCGGGCCAGAGGTCGGGATCGAGCTGAGTCAGGCCAGGCAGCTTGCTCTCGTCGTGCTTCTGGAAGAACAGCTGGCCCGTGACGCCGGTTGGCGCACGAACAAGGGATGCCGGGCGGCCCTTCAGGTGCGGCAGCATCCATTCGGCGATCGACTCGTAGTACCGAACCAGGTCGATCTTCTTCAGGCCGGTCGACGGATCGATCACCCGTTCTGCATTGGTCACCTTCACGTTGGTCTTGGCAGATGCTTTGCGCACCGGCGATCCGGTAGGTGCCGGCTGCGCCTGCTCGCGCGTGATGGCTCTGCCAGGCTTGTCCGTCCTGACGCCGCGGAAGACAGGATGACGAATGTGGCCGTCCGGCGTCCACTCGCCAAATGCAACTTCGACGACCATCGTCGGCTTGACCCAGCGCTCCGTCCCCGCGGCGCGCCTCGACCACCTTCCAGGCGCCACAGACTTCGGATCGATCGCTGGCGTCTTGGTTTCTAGCTTCGTAAGCTGCTGGTGAAGATCCTGCCCCATCTTCGAGTCCCAACCGGTACCGACGGAGCCGGCCGAACGCAGTTTTCCATCCTCGCCGTGGTAGCCGAGGATGAGGCTTCCAGCCTCGCCGCGTGCGCCCGTTCGGTCAGTGAAGCCCAGTACGACGAACTCTTGACGCTGGGCGCACTTGAGCTTCAACCACGTGTCTGTGCGCGCGGACACATAGGGGGCGTCGGCCCGCTTGGCCATGACGCCTTCCATGCCAAGTTGGCAGGCCGCCGCCAACATCTGGGACGGTGGCACCTCGAAGGCCTGGCTGAAGCGCACCGTGTCGCTCTCCTTGGGTTCGATCAGGTGCTGCAGAAGCGCTCGGCGCGCATGCAGTGGCACTTCCCGAAGATCCTTTCCGCCGTGGTACGGGAGGTCGAAGACGAAGTAGATGACGTCCTTGGTGCGAGCGTTGTCGATGCTGTTCTGAAGAGCGTTGAAGTTCGGCATCCCGTTCGTGCCCATGACGACAATCTCGCCGTCGATCCATGCGGACTCGATGCCGAGGCTGCCGACAGACTCGGCCAGCACCTTGAATTTGCTCGTCCAGTCGTGGCCGTTGCGAGTGAAGAGGCGCACGTCGCCGTCCTCGATCCGCGCCAAGAGCCTGTAGCCATCGAGCTTGTTCTCGACGATCCACGGAACGCTTGGGGAGACCGCCTCCGCGAGCGTGGCGAGCTGCGGTGAAAGTTTCGCCGGAAGTGGCGCATCAACGGCGCGCGCCAACGCAGCGTCGTCGTCGATTGCCGCCTTGACCACCCGGGCGCGCTCAGGCTCACGATCTTCGACAAGTCCGAGAGGCTTCTCGACGACGCTGTCCGGGAGTGCGCTGATGACATCGTATTCGGCCGTCGGCCGGGCCCAGGCATCCCCGCGCTTCTTGAACAGCATCCACTGCTCTTGCTTCTTCTCGCCTGGCTTGGAGATGCGCACCAATTCCCAGAGCCCAGCGAGCTTATGACCATGCAGTTTGAAGAGCACTTTGCCCTTGGTCAGGCCGTCGCGCGGGTCTCCGACGGGCTCCCAGGTGCCGCGATCCCAGATGATGACCGTGCCGCCGCCATACTCACCCTTCGGGATCGTTCCTTCGAACGCGTTGTACGAGATCGGATGGTCCTCCACGTGGATGGCCATCTGTTTGCTCGCCGGATCGAAGGATGGGCCCTTGGGGACAGCCCAGCTCACCATGACGCCGTCCAGCTCGAGCCGGAAATCGTAGTGCAGCCTCGACGCCCAGTGCTTTTGGATCACGAAGTGGAGTTCGCCGGCGTCGGCCTCTAGAGTCGGCACGGTTCCAGCTGGCTCCGCGGTCTTCGTGAAATCTCGCTTGGCGTTGTACCGGGAGAGAGGAACGTCCGGCGCATCCCCCGCCGACACCGATGGCTTACCTCCTTTGCTGACCCGGGAGCTCGCACGACCGTGTGTCGTTGCCTTTGACGTCCTGGCGACCTTGGCAGGCTCGACTTCGGCCCAGACCGGCGCATGGTCGCTCGCGTTCTCCTTGCCGCGCTCGTCGCGATCAACGCCGGCGCTCGCCACCCTCAGTGCCGCGCTGACCAGGATGTGGTCGATGCGAAGGCCTGCATTGCGTTCCCAGCGCTTGCGGCGGTAGTCCCAGAATGTGAACGGCGTGTCTCTGGGGTGCGCGGCCTGCAGTGCGTCGGTCCAGCCTTGATCAAGGATGCGGGCGAAGGCGTCACGTGGCTCGGGCTGGAGAAGCGCGTTGTCTCGCCAGGTGTCCGGCTTGTAGATGTCGGCGTCGGTCGGGACGACGTTCCAGTCGCCAAGCAGAACGACCGGCTGGCCGGACGCCCAGAGCTCCGCGGCGCGCAGACGCATGCGCTCCAACCAAGCGAGCTTGTACTGGAATTTCGGGCCCGGCTGGGGGTTGCCGTTTGGAAGGTAGAGGCAGCCGAACAGGACGCCGTTGATTGCGGCTTCCACGTACCGAGCCTCGCGATCCTTCGGATCGCCGGGGAGCGAGGTGGTGACAGGCAGAGGCTCATGATCGCGGCCGAGAAGCGCGACGCCGTTCCAGGTTCGCTGGCCCACGACCAGCGACTCGTATCCGGCCTTCCTGAGCTCTTCCGTTGGGAAGTCGGCTGTCGGCGCCTTCAGTTCCTGAAGAGCGACGACGTCTGTAAGCGTCCGGCGATCCCGGGTGTCCAGAGGTGGCTGTCAGAATGATGGCTATGCAGATACCCATCAACGAACAGATCGATGCCATCCTTACCGGGCGCGTGTGGAATATCGTACGACGCTACTGC
>Ga0209759_1000947_pt1 | contig 20821 bp, 12 predicted proteins | sample AraplaCL_Col_mMS_FD_184261 | JGI IMG/M metagenome (GOLD analysis project Ga0209759, IMG submission 184261) | Arabidopsis root microbial communities from the University of North Carolina, USA - plate scrape CL_Col_mMS (SPAdes) (version 2) | ecosystem: Host-associated > Plants > Roots >...
TGCCGCAACTCGGCAAGGCACTGAACATCAAGATCGACCGCCTGCCGGTTTCGATCCGAATCGTGCTGGAATCGGTGCTGCGTAACTACGACGGCAAGAAAATCGCCGAAGAACACATCACGCAACTGGCGAACTGGAAGCCGACCGCTCCGCGCGTCGACGAAATCCCGTTCGTCGTGTCGCGTGTCGTGCTGCAGGACTTCACCGGCGTGCCGCTGCTCGCCGACATCGCGGCAATGCGAGGCGTGGCGCAACGCGTGGGCAAGAATCCGAAGTCGATCGAACCGCTGGTCCCGGTCGATCTGGTGGTTGACCACTCGGTGCAGATCGATCACTTCCGCGAAAAGAATGCACTCGACCTGAACATGAAACTGGAATTCCAGCGCAACAACGAGCGCTACCAGTTCATGAAGTGGGGCATGCAGGCATTCGACACGTTCAAGGTCGTGCCGCCGGGCGTCGGCATCGTTCACCAGGTGAACCTCGAATACCTCGCACGCGGCGTGCACAAAAAGGCCGAAGGCGCGGACACCGTGTACTACCCGGATTCGCTGGTCGGCACCGACAGCCACACCACGATGATCAACGGTATCGGCGTGGTGGGCTGGGGCGTGGGCGGTATCGAAGCTGAAGCCGGCATGCTCGGCCAGCCGGTGTACTTCCTGACGCCGGACGTGGTCGGCGTGAACCTGAAGGGCAAGCTGCGCGAAGGCGTGACGGCGACCGACCTGGTGCTGACCATCACCGAACTGCTGCGCAAGGAAAAGGTTGTCGGCAAGTTCGTCGAGTTTTTCGGCGAAGGCACGCGCTCGCTGTCGCTGCCGGACCGCGCGACGATCGGCAACATGGCGCCGGAATACGGCGCGACCATGGGCTTCTTCCCGGTCGACGAAAAAACCATCGACTACTTCAAGGGCACGGGCCGCACGGACGCCGAAATCTCGGCGTTCCAGAACTACTTCAAGGCTCAGAACCTGTTCGGTATTCCGAAGGAAGGCGACATCGACTTCACGAAGGTCGTGACGCTGGATCTGGGCACCGTCGCGCCGTCGCTGGCTGGCCCGAAGCGCCCGCAAGACCGCATCGAAATCGGCAATGTGAAGTCGACCTTCAGCGACCTGTTTTCGAAGCCGGTGGCAGAAAACGGCTTTGCCAAGAAGGAAGCCGATCTCGACGCGCAGTACACCACGAGCAACGGCGTCAACGTGAAGAACGGCGACGTGCTGATCGCCGCGATCACGTCGTGCACGAACACGTCGAACCCGAGCGTGCTGCTGGCCGCCGGCCTGCTCGCGAAGAAAGCTGTCGAAGCCGGCCTCACGGTCGCTCCGCACATCAAGACGTCGCTGGCTCCGGGATCGCGTATCGTCACCGAGTACCTGACGAAAACCGGCCTGCTGCCGTATCTGGACAAACTGGGCTTCACGCTGGCTGCGTACGGTTGCACGACTTGTATCGGCAACGCGGGCGACCTGACGCCGGAACTGAACGAAGCCATTACGAAGAACGACATCGTCGCGGCAGCGGTTCTGTCGGGCAACCGTAACTTCGAAGCGCGTATTCACCCGAACATCCGCGCGAACTTCCTGGCCTCGCCGCCGCTGGTCGTGGCTTACGCTATCGCCGGCAATATCACGCGCGACCTGATGACCGAACCGGTCGGCAAGGGCAAAGGCGGCAAGGACGTGTACCTCGGCGACATCTGGCCGACCAGCGACGAAGTCAACGACCTGCTCAAGTTTGCGCTGGACGCGGACGCGTTCCGCAAGAACTACGCGTCGCTGACCAAGAAAGGCGACCTGTGGAGCAAGATCGAAGGCGAAGAAGGTCAGGTCTACGACTGGCCGAAGTCGACGTACATCGCCGAGCCGCCGTTCTTCGGCAACGATTTCTCGATGACGCCGGCCGACAGCATCGCGGCAGTCAAAAACGCGCGCGCGTTGGGCATTTTCGGTGACTCGGTCACGACCGACCACATCAGCCCGGCTGGCTCGATCAAGGAAGACTCGCCGGCAGGCAAGTGGCTGAAGGAAAACGGCGTGCAGAAGGCCGACTTCAACAGCTACGGCTCGCGCCGCGGCAACCACGACGTGATGATGCGCGGCACGTTCGCGAACGTCCGGATCAAGAACCTGATGATCCCGGCGAAGGCAGACGGCTCGCGCGTGGAAGGCGGCCTGACGATTCATCAGCCGAGCGGCGAACAACTGTCGATCTACGACGCAGCGATGAAGTACATCGACGCCGGCACGCCGACCATCGTGTTTGCAGGTGAAGAGTACGGCACCGGTTCGTCGCGTGACTGGGCTGCAAAGGGCACGCAATTGCTGGGCGTGAAGGCTGTGGTCGCACGCAGCTTCGAGCGGATCCACCGTTCGAACCTGGTCGGCATGGGCGTTCTGCCGCTGCAATTCAAGGGCTCGGATAGCGTGCAGTCGCTCGGCATCACCGGCGAAGAAACGTACGACATCGAAGGCCTCGGCGCAGACTTCAAGCCGCAGCAGGAAGTGACGCTCGTGATCCGCGGCAAGGACGGCAGCGAGAAACGCGTTCCGGTGCTGCTGCGTATCGACACGCCGATCGAAGTGGACTACTACAAGCACGGCGGTATTCTGCCGTTCGTACTGCGTTCGCTGCTGGCCGCTTAAGCATCGCGGCAACGCAAACAGCTTGGCTGTTTTGCAGGGGCTGCGTCCTGTGGAGGGCGCAGCCGACTTTCAAAGCCCGACCTTGGTCGGGCTTTTTTTCGTCGATTATTACTGTGAGTGGCCCGTCTGGAACGCCGCCGGGTTGTCGGTGATCCGGCGCTGCGTCATGTGCGCGTTCCAGTCGATGTCGCCCGGCGCAGGCCCACTTGCACGCACACTGACATTTGCGCGCTGCTGCTGCACAGCCCAATCGCGCAACGCGGCGCGCTCCACGGAATCGTTCGCAGACGATTGCGATGTAGCCGTTCCCGGCTGGCTCGACAGAGAGAGGCGCACCGGAGATTCGATAGGACGACTCAACCGTGCATGCTGTTCGATCTCTGCGTCGATTGCGTGACCCACCGCAGTCGATCGACGGAGCTTCGCGACACGGTCAGCCGCGACGGTATGGCGGGACTTGTTCGCTGACCGTTGCGACTCCGCGCGCTGGGACAGGCTTGGCGTCTCGACAGGATGCACGGCATCCGGCGACGCAGCCTTTACTGACGACAACGCGTGCGTAATCGTTGAATGCGTTTCTACTGCTTCTGACGCGGTTTGGGCCAACTCAGGCCGAACATTCGCTAACGGATTTACTATGACGGGGCCGGCTTGTATCGACGCGGTAGACGGTCTCGCCGCCGGTTCAAAGCTGCCGGCGACTTCGTGTGTGGAACATGTCGCGAGTAGCCAGGCGAGCGCTATGCTGCAACTCACGAAGATGGCCGCGCTCAGAATATGGTCCGACCGTGACGACCTCGGCCGTGTGTGATCTGCCTGGAGGTAACGTTTCGCTTCAGCCAATTGTTCATCGAACCGATGCGAATCGTCTCGCCGCTGTGGCAGCTTGTAGAGGAACAGAATTCTTGGGTTCTGCGGAATTCGACCGCGATGGTTCGCAGATGCTGCATATCGCGGCACGCCGGGGATCGCTGCTTGAGGGACGCGTTGCTGTCTGTGCGACGTCGACCGCCGCCACGAGCCGAAAGGCGGTGGCAGACCCGACAGCGGGCGTGCACTGGGAAGCGCCAGAGCGCCCTGTATCAACGCCAGCGGCCTATTCATGATGATGTGTTCCGGTGTGGATAAGACGCCGCTTCCAGTTGCGCGATCAAAGTCCTTCCACGCGCTACGAGTGCGTCAATGGAGGCAGCATTGTGCTCAGGCGGCGAGGTACTCGCGTGCCGCAGTGCGTGCATTAAATGCTGTGCGCCCACGAGACCCACTGCGCCACTCACTCTGTGCAGCAAGGCCGGCAATTGCGCCGATTCGAGTTCGCAACGTAGGTCGCTGAGGCGGCCGAGATCGTCACGCATCGCTCGACACCAGCCGTTCAGAAACGCGTCCAGGTCGATGCCTTCGTCCGCGAGCGAGTCGAGATAGCCGGGATCGAAAGGCTCCGTCGGCTCAGAAAGCTCGACGGGCTCGAAAGCGCAGTTGAATTTCGTCTTATCCATACCGCAAAAAATCTAGTCGACCAACTTGTGCAACGATGCGAACTCAATCAATGCCGCCAGCGACGACAGCCCAAGTTTCTCCTGAATGCGGCCCTTGTAGGTGCTCACTGTTTTGTCGCTCATGAACAGCGCGTCGCCGATCGCCTTATTCGACATGCCCTTCGAAAGCATCTGCAAAATGACGAGTTCCTTGTCGGAGAGCAACATGATTCTGCCCTCGTCACCGGTCGGCGACACGCCCGGTGTAATGGTCGCGCCGTCGGGCGCGACCGGAAATACGGTGTAGCCTGCGAGCACCGCTTCCACGCCGCGCATGATCTCTTTCATCTCCTGCGATTTGCCGACAAAACCATGAACGCCCGAGCGCATTGCGCGCGGCGCGAAAGTGGCCGGGTCGTGCCCCGACAGCACCATCACGCGGATCGACGGATGTGCAAGTTTGAGCCGCGGAATGACGTCAAGTCCGCTGATACGCGGAATGTCGAGATCCAGTATGACGAGGTCGGGCTTGTGCTGGCGAGCCATTTCGACGGCGCTCTGACCGTTGTCCGCCTCGATCACTTGTTCGACGCTCAGCAATTGCATTAGCTGCAACCTGACGATCATCCGAAACGCTGGATGGTCGTCGATAATCAGAATAGTTGACATGTGTTGCGTTCCTCCTGAAAAACATCCAATGCCGGTTGCGGCCCATCACGGCCCTTGCAGACCATTGCGGCCGCCTGCTGCCATGCGCCACATGCGTGTGGGCTACGACGTCCGGCGGCGATACAAAGGCACGTTAGGGAGCGGCAACGACGAGCTTGATCTCCACGCGGCGATTCGGCGCGAGACATCGCACCAGATCATCACGCCTGGTTTGTCGGCACTCGACCAGTTGATTTGCGCTGGCCAGGCCGCGAGTCGCAATCGGCGAGGTAACGCCGCGAGTCCGCAGATACCGCGCTACCGTTTCTGCACGTTGCAGCGACAAGCTCTGATTACGCGCGGTGTCGCCGAGACGGTCGCTGTAGCCGGTGATTGTCAGACCGCCAGGCGCCGCATCGGTCTTTAAACCGCGAGCCACCATGTCCAGCGCGCGCCTTCCGGCGGGCAGCATTGCGACGTCGTTGCCGCCGTTGAAACGGAACAAAGCATCGGCGCGTAACGTGACTGTCCTGGGCGACTTCGCATTCTGCGGCGTCGCGCTCGTGGCGACCTCCCGTTTGCATTGCAGCACCCTTTCAGCCGACTTACGCAAGTTGTCCTGAATATCTGACAGACGCTTTTCGGCATTGGAGAAGCTTCGCATCCATGCGTCGTGTCCAGCTTGCATGAGTTCTACTTCGGCGCACGCCAGCGGCGGTTGCGCCTCGTGACACGACGCGACGGCCGGATCCGACTTGATGGTATTGACGATCTGCCAAAGATCGGGACGCACAGTGGACACGGTGCGCAGCGTAGGATTAGCGGCGGATACCGGCTTGCCGCTTTCCAGACCCATGGTAATGACCGCCGCCTCGCCGATGGCTTCTTCGGCGAAACCCCAATGGTCGCCAGCCTGCCGCGTTTGTTGAGCAGCGTTGATCCAGCATTGCGCCTTCGCGCGAAAGTAATCGTTCGGTTGCGGCGGCATGCGGTCGAGTCGCGCTTGCAACGAGGCCAGCGCCGAAGCGCCGTTATGGACAATTGCGTAGGTTTGGACCCATTGCGGGTTGGCGGCGCCTGCGGCCTCGTCTTGCGAAGCGCCAACGCCGGATCTGAGCAGAGTGGAATCCTGGATACCGAGCCGGGCGCGCGCGGCGTGGTCCGCGCAAGCTGTCAGCGTCAGCGCGCACACAAGCACGGTTAGCGGGGTTTTCATTAAATGTCTGCGTCTCGCGCATCTTCTTATCGAGGGATAAAAGTATGACGAGACGGACAAGCCCGCGGAATGGGATGAATCTTAGAACAATGTCAAGAGTTGTCGAATGGCGTGCTGCCTCAATGAACCTGGCGATATACGCCGGCCCGCGATTACGCCCTGATCGCCCGCGCCGCGTTGCGACCACGAAGCCACTCGAGCGCCAGCAACAGGCAGGTCGAAAAAACAATCAGGATGGTGGCGAGCGCCGCAATAGTCGGGCTGATATTTTCGCGGATGCCGGTGAACATCTGTCGCGGCAGCGTCGTCTGATCGGCGCCCGCAAGAAACAGCGTGACGACGACTTCATCGAACGATGTCGCAAACGCGAACAGCGCCCCGGAGATCACACCCGGCGCGATCACAGGCAGCGTGATGCGGAAGAACGTCTTCACCGGATTCGCACCCAGCGACAGACTCGCGCGCACGAGGTTGTAGTTGAAACCCTGCAGCGTCGCGGCAACCGTCGTCACGACGAACGGCACACCGAGCGACGCGTGCGCGAGAATCAGGCCGATATAAGTATTGGCAAGACCGAGCGGCGCGAAGAACAGATACATGCCGACGCCCACTACGACCACCGGCACGATCATCGGCGAAATGAGGATTGCCATGAGCAACCCCTTGCCGCGGAAATTCGCTTTGGTGAGCCCGATGGCTGCAAGCGTGCCCAGCACAGTCGCGACTACCGTCGCAGACGGCGCAACGATAAAACTATTCTTAGCCGCCATGCGCCACTCATCAGACGCAATCAGATTCTGATACCAGCGCAGCGACCAGCCCGGAATCGGATATACCAGAAAAGTACTCGATGAAAACGACAGCGGCACGATCGCGAGCACGGGCAGAATCAGGTATAGCAGCGTGAGCACGGCGAGCGCGCGCAACGCGAAATACCATACGCGCTCAACCAGCGACGTGTGTGGCGCAAAGAGGGGCTTGGCGAGTTTCATGGCGGTGGGCTCCGTTCAGCCAAGGCTCAGCGATGAGCGCGTGAAGCGTCCGTAGATCGCATACAGCACGAGCGTGGCGGCAAGCAGCAGCCCGCCGAGCGCGCATGCCATGCCCCAGTTGATCGTCACGTTGGTGAAGTACGCGACGTAGTAGCTGACCATCTGGTCGTTCGGTCCACCAAGCAGCGCCGGTGTGATGTAGTAGCCAATGGCCAGAATGAAAACCAGCAACGCGCCCGCGCCGATGCCCGGATAAGTCTGCGGCACATACACACGCCAGAATGCGGCGAACGGATGACTGCCGAGCGAGACCGCCGCGCGTTGATACGTGGGAGGAATGGACTTCATCACGCTATAAAGCGGCAGGATCATGAACGGCAGCAGGATGTGCGTCATCGATATGTACACACCCGTGCGGTTAAACAGCAGCGCGAGCGGATCGTGCAACAAACCGCTGCCGATCAATGCTTTGTTCACGAGCCCTTCACTCTGCAAGATCACGATCCATGCGGCGACGCGGACCAGGATCGATGTCCAGAACGGAATCAGCACGAGAATCATCACGAGATTCGCGCGACGCTCGGGCAGCGTCGAAATCCAGTAAGCAAGCGGGTAACCGAGCAGCAGCGCAAAAAGCGTGACTGCCGCGCCGATCACGAAAGTACGGCTGAAAACGGCGAGATAGATCTGCTGGTCGGGATCGGTCGGGATGATGTGGCCGAACGCGTCCTGCTTGTGGTCGAGCGAAGCAAGCAGATAGAACGGCGAATACGGGCTGCCGTTCTTCGCGATGGCCTGCCAGTACGCAATGTTGCTCCAGCGTTCGTCCAGTTCGGCGAACTTCGCGTGGAACTGGGCGGGAGATAGTTGCAACGGCTTGTTGTTGTCGTCGACGAACGGCATGGCGCGCGCCGACTTGGCAATGAGCGACCGATATCCTGGAATCTCCACGTTGAGCCGTCGCGCGAGCGCGCCCATGCCGTCGCTATCGGCGATCGCGGTGAGATCGGTCGCCAACGCGGCGTATGCGGTATCGGGCGGCGGCGTCTTGCGATCCCAGGTGCTCAGAGCGCTGAGCGTATGTGGCAGCGCGTTCACGACTTCCGGATTCTGCGCGGCACGCGTCAGCAATGCGCCGATCGGCACGACGAAGATCAGCAGCAGAAAAATCGCAAGCGGCGCGATGAGCAGCAACGCTGTGGCGCGCTTTTTCGCTTCCGCGGCCTTCAGTTCACGCTTGAGCCGGCCGGTCGATTCCGGCGTCGAATCGGCGGCAATCGTCATCGTAGTCACACCCGTTCTCCTGTCGACGGGAGTTAGTGCTTCAGCACTTACTCCCGTCCCATGCAAAGCTGTCGACGGCAGTCAGCGCCTCAGCACTTACTGCCGTCCCATGCCTCGAAACCCACGCGCGCCGAACCCACCCCTGCGCGCGCTTCTTCACATGACCAGCTTCCTACTTCGAAGCCCACGACGAAAAACGCTGCTCCAGTTCGTCGCCATGATCCGTCCAGAACGACAAATTCTGCAGAACCGCGTTCTTGCCGTTGGCCGGCGAGTTCGGCAGGTTCGCTAGCGTCTTCGCGTCGAGCGCCTTGATCGCCGCCACGTTCACCGGACCATAGGCGATGTGGTGCGCGTAGTCCTGCTGCGGCTTCGACGAAATCGTAAAGGCGATGTACTTCTCGGCAAGCGCCTTGTTCGGCGAGCCCTTCGGAATCCCCCAATAGTCGAGGTCATAAATGCTGCCATTCCACACGACCTTCAGGTTCTTGCCTTCCTTCTGCGCGGCATCGATCCGGCCGTTGTACGCCGTCGACATCACCACGTCCCCGGCCACGAGGAATTGCGGCGGCTGCGCGCCCGCTTCCCACCACTGGATGTTCGGCTTCAACTCATCGAGCTTCTTGAATGCGCGGTCCTGACCTTCCTTGGTCGCCAGCACCTTGTACACGTCTTTCGGTGCAACACCGTCGGCCATCAACGCAAATTCGAGGTTGTAACGCGCGCCCTTGCGCATCGCGCGCTTGCCGGGGATCTTCTTCACGTCCCAGAAGTCGGCCCAGCCCGACGGCGCAGTCTTCAGCTTGTCGGCGTTATAGGCGAGCGCCGTCGACCACACGAAAAAGCCGACGCCACAAGTTTGCGGCGCCTCCGGAATCAGATCCGATTTCTTGCCGATCTTCGACCAGTCGAGCTTCTCGTACAGGCCTTCGTCACAACCTCGGCCGATGTCGCCCGATTCGACCTCCACCACGTCCCAGTTCACGTGCTTGGCCTCGACCATCGCCTTGACCTTGGCCTGCTCACCGTTGTATTCGACAGCGGTCACCTTGCTGCCGCTCTGCGATTCGAACGGCTGGTTGAAGGCCGCCTTTTGTGCGTCCCCGTTCGCGCCGCCGAAATTCACGACCGTCAGTTCGGCCGCATTGACCTGCGCCGCGCCGAGCGCGAGCGCCACAGCACCGACAGCGACGGCGCAGCGCGATTTCCCGATCTTGTTCATGGTGTGTTGCTCTCCTTTGGTGGTGGTTTCAAGCATCATTCATGCGACTTTTTTATGTGCTGCTGACCGCTGTTCTCATGCAATCATGCGCGCGTTTCACGCAATCACGCCCCCGCGAATACCCGCAGATGCTCGGGCGCAAACTCGAGCGCGACGGGCGAGCCAGGTGCGAACGTATTGAGCGCATCGGTGCCGAGCGGCACCTTGACGAAGCACTCGTCCTGTTGCGGCAAGCCGCAACGCATGCGCACGTGGTCGCCAAAATAGATGAGTCCGCGCGCTTCGCCGCTGAGCGCATTGGCGCCCGCGCGCGCCGCGCCGTTGCCGTGACTGGCGAGCTTCATGCGTTCAGGACGGATACACGCAACTGCCGGCGTGCCCGCCCGCGCGCCGCCGATGTTGCGGCCAGTCAGCCGCGTACCGTCGACGAGGTGAAACTCGCAATACTCTCCGTCCACGTTTGCGATCGTGCCGCGCAGCTTGTTGCTGTCGCCGATGAAGTTCGCGACGAACTCGTTGCACGGCGATTCGTACAGACGGTCCACGGTGTCGAGTTGCTGCACGATGCCTTTGTCGAACACGGCGACGCGATCGGACATGGTCAGCGCCTCGCCCTGATCGTGGGTGACATACACGAACGTCACGCCGAGCTTCTCGTGCAGCGACTTCAGTTCGTATTGCATGTGCTCGCGCAGCTGCTTGTCGAGCGCGCCGAGGGGTTCATCCATCAGCACGAGCTTGGGCTCGAACACGAGCGCCCGCGCGAGCGCGATGCGCTGCTGCTGCCCGCCGGAAAGCTGCGCCGGATATCGCTTAGCGAAGCTTTCCATGCGCACCATCTTCAGCGCGTTGTTGGTGCGATGAGCACGCTCTTCGGCCGATAGCTTGCGCACCGTCAGCGGATACGCGACGTTCTGCTCGACTGTCAGATGCGGAAACAACGCATAGTTCTGAAACACCATGCCGATGTTGCGCTTGTGGGGCGGCACGGTATTGAGCAACGTGCCGTCGAGCCAGATCTCGCCGCCGGTGGGAAATTCGAAACCCGCGAGCATCATCAGGCAGGTTGTTTTGCCGGAACCCGACGGCCCGAGCAGCGTCAGGAATTCGCCCTGATAGATGTCCAGATCCAGTTGTTTGACGACCAGCGTTTCGCCGTCGTACGTCTTGCGCACGCCTCGAAAGCTGACGATCACTTCATCCGTTTTCATCGCCGTAGTCTCCTCTGCCTGTCCGGCCGACTGCCTTAGATAAGCAGCGGGCTTACATCGATTGCGTGGCCCACTATAGACCGTTACGGTTCTACAATATGGAACCATTTCATTATTCCGGATAGAACCACTTGGATACGATCATCTTGTCGGATTGGCTCGCCGCCAGGCTTGATCGCGCGGCCGCCGAGCCGATCTACCGGCAGACTTTGCGGTTGATGCAGCAGGCGATCCTCGCCGGCCAGTTGCCGCCGGGCACCAAGCTGCCAAGCTCGCGCACGCTTGCCGAAGACCTCGGTATCGCGCGCAATACGGTGCTGCACGTGTACGACCAGCTTACCGCCGAAGGCTATGTGATCTCGACCACGGGCAGCGGGACGTATGTCGCCAACACGCAGCCGGACACAGCCGCCGTCAACGCGCGGCGCAAGCCAGCGGTCACGGCGGTGGACTCGGAAGGCAAGCCGGTCGCGGTTCCGGGCAAGACGGCGAAGCGCGATCTGAACGATCTGTCCAATCGCGGCCGGCGCCTGATCGGTCAAGCGGGCGTGTCTGCAAAACAGTGGGGCGCGTTCATGCCGGGCGTGCCCGACGTCGCCGAATTTCCGGCGCGAACCTGGAGCCGCCTGCAAGCGCGCTTGTGGAAAGAAGCCAATCCCGATCTGCTGACCTATGCGCCGGGCGGCGGCTACCGGCCGCTGCGCCGCGCGTTGTCCGACTATTTGCGGGTCGCGCGTTCGGTGAATTGCACGCCGGATCAGATCATCATCACTACGGGTATTCACCAATCCATCGATCTCGCGGTTCGATTGCTGACCGACGTCGGCGACCGCGCGTGGGTCGAAGAGCCGTGCTATTGGGGGGCGCGCAGCGTGCTGCAGTCGTCGGGAATCACACTCGTTCCGGTGCCGGTCGACGAAGAAGGCCTCAATCCGCGCGAGCAGGATTTGCAGCAGCCGCCGCGTCTCGCGCTGGTCACGCCGTCGCATCAGTATCCGCTTGGAATGGTGATGAGCCTCGCGCGCCGCCGCACGCTGCTCGAATACGCGCGCCAGCACAACGTGTGGATCATCGAAGACGACTACGACAGCGAGTTTCGCTACGGCAGCCGGCCCCTAGCGTCGCTGCAAGGTCTCGACGACGCAGGTCAGGTGATCTACGTCGGCAGTCTCGGCAAGATGCTGTTTCCCGGCTTGCGCATGGGCTACATGATCGCGCCGGAGCATCTCGTCGATACGTTCCGTATGGGCATCGCCGAGCTTTATCGCGAAGGTCAGTTGATGCAGCAGGCGGTAATGACAGACTTCATCATGGACGGTCATCTCACCTCGCATGTCCGGCGAATGCGAGCGTTATACGGTGAGCGCCGGCAGATTCTGATCGATGCGATTACGGCGCGGTTCGGCACCGAACTGCCCGTTATGGGCGACGAGGCCGGTTTGCATCTCGTGCTCGGACTGCCCGATCATGCCGACGATCGCGCGGTCACGGCAGCAGCGTTCGACGCCGGCGTGATCGTGCGGCCGCTCGCGAGCTACTACAGCAGCGATCCGCCCGCCATGCGCGGACTGCTGCTCGGCTACGCGTGCGTGCCGAACGAAAAGATCGGACCTGCGTTCGACACGCTCGCGCGCGTGATCGAGCAGACGGCGCTGAAGAAGCCGACGCGCGCGGCCTGAGGGCGATGCAGGAGGAGCGCGCGAAGGCGTCGCTTACTTCAGCCCAAAGTCGACTCGTGTGGTCGCACCTTTGTCGTTGATGCCGCCTGCGTCCAGCTTCGGCGCGACGATAAACACGCGGCTGCTGTCGATCTTGCCGTCCAGATACTGCTGCACGCTCTGCGCCCGCTGTTGCGCGAGCTGCCGCAAACTGGCCTCGTCGATCGGCGCGTTGGCCGCGAGCGCGCTCTTCATGTCGTCGTCGGGCATGCTCTTCGTCAGGCCGACGAAATTGCGCGGCTTCTTGAAGTCCGCGGATTTATAAGCCTTGGTCAGGTACTTGTCGTATTCCTTCGGATCGACGGTGACGCTCGACAAGTCCACGCTCTGGCCATTGCCCACTACGTCCTTGATTTTCTGCTGTTTGACGAGGCGATCCACATAGCGCGCGCGCAATGCGGGCTCGTCGAGTTTCGGATCCACGCGGCCGATCAGGTCCATTTTGATCGACGGTTTGGAGCCGAGCGCCTTCACAATCATGTCGAGCTTCTTGTTGTCGTCTTCCGAGAGCTGCGCCGAGCCCGGTTCGAATTCCACATAGCCCAACTCTTCGCCACTTCCGCCGAACGCATGGGCAATCAGCGAGAACGGCGCGGTGACCGCCTTTTGCAGCAGATTGAGCACCGCATGCCAGATCAGCCCGCCAATGCTGAACTCGGGATTCGACAACGAGCCTGACACGGGCAGATTCACATCGATTTCGCCGCGCGAATTCTTCAGCAGCGAAATGGCGAGCCGCACCGGCAGTTTGGTCGCCGTGTCGTTTTCGACGTGATCGCCGAACGTCAGCTGATCAATGAACAAATGGTTGTCCGCGTTCAGCTGATCGTTCTCGAGCTTGTAATGCAAATCGACGTTCAACTTGCCCTTGGTGATCGGGTATCCGGCATATTTCGCGGAATACGGCGTGAGATTAGTCAGTTCGATGTCGTGCGCGCTTGCGGTCAGATCGAGCGCCGGCTTCGCAATCAGCGGATTGACGGTGCCGCGAATGGACAGCGGGCCGTTGGCCGCCAGCTTCGCCGCGATCTCCACAGGCGCAGACGTTGTCGACTGTGTACCGAACGCGCCTACCGTGCCTTGAATGCCGACCAGGTTCGCAGTGTAGTTCGGCTTGATGAAGTTATCGGTGTACGTTACACGGCCTTGCTGCAAGACTAGTTGGCCGAAATGCAGCCTGACCGGGTTTTGCGGCGGCGTCGCGGCCGTCACTGTCGCCGGCGCGGCGGACGACGCAGGCGCAGACGCGGAGGCGACCACCGGCGCCGACGAGTTGACGACAGCCGACGCCGTGGGCGGCGTCAACGGCACCGGTTCGGCACCGCCCTTGTTGTTCTTGTCGCGCGTGAGCGACTGCGCTGCGCCGCTTTCGTGCGCGACCACGTCGGTGAGATTCAGCTTGCCTTGTGCGTCGAGCAGCACGCGTCCATAGAACCTTGTGAAGGTGACGCGCTCCGCGTCCACCGACGTGCCGTGCTCGTCGTAATCCGCTTTCAGCTTCGACAGCGCGAGCGACCGCCATCCCGCGAACGGGTCCGAGGTTGCCTTGTCGAGCATCCGAACGTCGACAAGCGCAACGTCGCCGCGATAACTCGCCTTCAACGACTTCGCCTGGCTCAACGCAAGATCGCCGCTGGCATTCAGCAGCGCGCTCGCGATCGCAGCGTTCAACCTGCTGCCGAAATACGGTTCGAAAGCCGCCGCGTCGAGCCGGTTCGCGTTCACCTTGACGGCGACCTTCAGCGGCGTTGCGGTAACGTCGCCCTTGAGGTCGAACGTGCCTTTCCCATTCAGCGTGGCTTGCAGTTCGACCGGCAGCGGGCGGCCGAGGTCGTTGCTGATCTGCTGCACTTTCAACTGCAGCGGCGTAATGCCCAGTTTCACCGGCTGCGGCGTGGTGTTGTCGGTGAAATTGGCTGTGGCGTCCTTGACATTCAGTTCGCCGATCTTGTAGCGCCACGCCGGTCCTTCGGCTTGTGCTTTCTTCGCCGCATGAATCGCCGTGCGCGTCGGCTCGGCTTCATGAGCCGCCCCGAGCGACGCAAGGTTGATGCTGCCGTCTTTCAGGCGTTGCACGTCGACTGCGAGGCCTGTGGTGTCGACACTCGTGACGTCGGCCGTGCGGGCATTCAGGTCCACCTGCTTGACCTTCACGCTGCCTTGGGCTAGCGCGATGAGCGGCTCTCTACCGCCGCGCGCCGCCACTTTCAACGAACGCAAATCGAGTTGCGTATCCGCGATCATCACGGCAGCCGGCGACTTTGACCAGTTCGCGCCGATATTCGCCGTCGTAGAAAGCGCGCCGTCCGTCACCTGCGCTGTGGTCGCGGCGTCGAGATACGGTTGCAGCAGCGGCAAATTCAGTGACTTGACGTCGAGCTTCGCGCTCGCGGTCTTAGCGGCGAGGCTCAATGCCCCGGCCAGGCCGAGCGAACCGCCGCTGCGCTTCAGGTCGGTATTCAGCGTGTAATGCGCGGGCGCGGTGGCCAGCGTGGAAAAATCGGTCAGCGTGACAGCGAGCTTTTCCAGACCGACGTCGACGGGGCGCGACGCGGCTTCGTCTCGCACGTTCACCGTACCGTCATTGAGCACAAAGCGTTTGATCGAGAGATCGAGCGGCGGTGCAGGCTTCGCGGCGTCTTTCGTGGCGTCGGTCTTTGCGGCACTGTTCGCATCGCTTGCGCTCGATGCCGCCGCCGGCGCGCTCGCCGACTCAGCTACCGCTTTTGCAGCGGCCGGCGCGGGTGCGAACATCCGCTCCACGCTCAGCACCCCGCTTCTGTCACGCGCGAGATTCGCGCTTGGCGCGTCGATACGAATATCGTCGAACTGGTAGAGGCTTTTCAGCGGTTCGAGCGTGCGGGCGGCGACATGCACGGCGCGCGCAGCAAAAAACGGCGCCTTGCCCGGGTCCTGCACGTTCACGTCGTTCAGATCGACGGTGCCGGCGACGCGCAGCGTCGGCGCGTCGTTCGACATGACGAAGTTCAGTTTCAGATCGGTAGACAGCTTGCCCGACTGCACGATCACAGGCAGCTTTGTCGGCACGTACGAGATCAGGCGCGGCACGTCTAGCCCGTCGAAGCGCAACGACACCTCCGACTCACGCGACGCAGAGAACGGCTTCGTCTTGCCGTCGATGGCAAGCGGACTGCCGTCGATCCGCGCGCGCAGCAACGGCTCGACAAAAATATCGGTTTTGGAAGGCAACGTGGCGATGAACGGAATGCCGAGCTTCCATTGATCGATTACGTGGGTGGCGCCGAGCAGTTTGTCGTCGAATGTGATCTGGCCGTTCTCGAGACGAATGTTCGATACGGAAAAGAGCGTCGGCTTGGTATCTGGCGTGCTCGGCTGCTTCGAAAATTTTTCGATCAGATCGGTGAAATTAAAGCGCTGCGCGTCGTAGCGAACCACATGGAAGCGCGGCGAGTCGAGCTGAACTTCGTCAATAATCGGCGCTGCGCGAAACAGCGAACTCCACGACGGCTGCACGATGAGCCGCTCGATATCCACGAAATTGCCGGCACCGCCGCGTTCGCCGATATGTACGCGGTCGGCTTCCAGTTTGAGCGTGTAGGGATTGAGCGCAATGCGGCCGATAGTTGCGGGCCGGTCGAGCTGCTTGCTGAGTTGCTGTTCGGCGATGTGGCGAATCAGCGGCGGCGCCGCGAAAAAGCCCAGCAGACCGAACAATACGATGAAGATCAGCAGACCTGTAATGACGCGCCGTGTGCGCCGCGATTGCGCGACGTCGCGCATGGTCCGCATGGAAGAGGCGAATGATGCTTTATTGATGCTTGCCATGCTCGGTTTTGGGTAATGCGGCGGCAAGCCCGCCGCTAAACGAAAATCCCGCAAGCGGCAGTATAAGTCGTGAATCTTTCGTGGGATATAAATGTAAGCTGAGCTTACACAATTGCTCGCGCGATAGAGCCGAGCGTCCGTCACTCATATGCTGCCGTGACGGACGCGCTGATCGGCCTTCGAATCTCCCGGACCAGCGTGCAGCAGACTCGCGCGAATTACTGCCGCACGACGGCCGGCGGTTGCCAGGTGCCGTCGGTGGCTTGAGGTTTCGGCGCGTACAAACGCAGCACCAGTTGCAGATCCGCGCGCGGCGCCGGCAGCCAGTTGCCGCCCTTGCCGCGTGTGGACGACACGGTCACGTCGAGCGATCCGTCGCGATTGCGGCGCGCGCCGTTGCGATCGCCCACCGCAATACGCGCCGGCGCACTTTCGCCGAGGGCGCCGTCTTTCGTGTAAGCGGTGATCGACCAGAAGCCGCGCACCGGCGGCAACTGATTCGGCTCAAAGTGAATGACGTAGCGATTCGCGCCGTTGAGTGCGTGACCGTCGCTGTCCTGAGTGACGACCGCTCGCACTTCGTCGTCTTTGGTGCCGATGCCGGGCTGCGCGTAGGCGGCGTATGCGCGCAGTGCGTAGTCGGGGCCGTAGTTGCCCACGCCATCGCCGAACCAGCTCCAGCCATTTCCGGTCAGCAAGTTCGACGGCGGCGTGACCACGCGTTCGTGACCGTCGGCGAGCCCGGCTGCAATTGCCTCCGATGCGCCAGGCAGCTTGACGGGCTGGTCCGGCGTCACACCAAGGTCGGAGAGGATTTTCAGCGCATGCGGATCGGCGGGCTCGGGCGGGTTGTCGGCCAGCGCCTGCGCGAGCCGGTTGAAGAAGCCGTTCGCGTCGAGCGCTGCGACTTGCGCGGCAGGCGTGCCCGATGCATTCGCGGAAGCGGCGGCATCGGCACTGCTACGCGGCGGCGTAATCGACGCCGAACGTGCGTCGCCCACATAGACGGAAAGCGGCGCGACGCGGATCGCCCGTTGCAGCTTGCGAACCGCGGTCAGATCACGCGTGCCGTTCGACTGGATGCGCACGCTCACCCATGCGTTGCGGGTCGGCACATCGACGCGCTTCACGTTTTTCGGCAGATCGCCCTGCCAACCCGGTCCAACGAAGGCGATGGCTTGAGCCTTGATGCCAGCCGCGCGGGTGGCGAACTGATCGCTCGTCGACCAGACCACGTTGGTCCACATGTCGAGCACACGAGCGTCGACGTAGCGGCCATGCGAATCAGGCAGCGCGATGATCACGGGTTCCGCGCCGACATCCAGCCAGCCGGTCGAATCCAGCGTATCGAGGCTCGGCTGCATCGGATTGGCCGCGCCGATGGGCGGCAGCGCCTGCGCATGGCGCAGCGTATTGAGCGGCGCCCGGCCGGGGTCGGTGCCGACTGCCGCGTCGCGTGCGACGCCCATCAACACCAACGGATAGCCGAACACGTATGAATCGGCGACTTCGTCCTTGATCCAGCCAGTGGATTTTTGCGTCGTGGAAGGCGTCGACGCACAACCGGTGAGGAATGCGAGGCCTGCGACGGATGCGCAGGTCCAGTAATTCGAAAACAGTGCTCGGCGATTTTTTATCATTCGTTCAGTGGGCGGAACATGCTGTCCAAAAGGGAGACGCCGGCGCGAGCGCAACGGTGCTCGCGCGGTCTCCCAAAACCCAGCGCAGCCAGTCCGCGTCGCATCGCCGACAACATCGCGTTGTATCGTATCCGCGCTTCTCAGGCAAGCGCAAAGGCGTGAATAGCATTTTGTTTCCGAAGCGCGGCGCGATTTCCGGTAACGACGGCTCGCCCCCTGTTCCGGAACGTCTCGAAGTCGCGTTTCAGGCATGAGCTTGACCTTCCCATCATGGGAAGGTCGATACTAGACTTCATCATGCCGCCCAATGCCGTTGCCAGCCTGCCCACCATGACCGAACTTGCCACTGCTCCACACGACGCCGACGCCACCCCGACTCGTACCGCCGAACTCGAAATCGGCGGGATGACCTGCGCCTCTTGCGCGATGCGCGTCGAGAAGGCGCTGGCGAAGGTGCCGGGCGTCGCCTCCGCATCCGTGAATCTGGCCACCGAGACCGCGAGCGTCAATCTGACTGAAGCCGCAGCAGCCGCCGCGTCGGACGCGCTGATCGCCGCCGTCAAGAAAGCCGGCTATGAAGCCGCGCTGCTCGCGCCGCCGGACGCAGCGCCGGAACCAGCCGATGCCGACGTTGCGAGCGCTCCCGAAACGACCGCCGGCGCCGCCGTCCCCACCGCCGCCGAGCGCAAACGCAGCCAGACGCGTCGCGAACTGGTAGCCGTGCTCGTCTGCGCGTTGCTGACGTTGCCGCTCATCGTGCCGATGCTGGGCGAATGGTTCGGCCTGCACGCGATGCTCCCGCCGTGGCTGCAATTCGGCCTCGCGTCGATCGTGCAGTTCGTATTCGGCGCGCGCTTCTATCGCGCGGCTTACCGCGCCGTGCGCGCCGGCGCCGGCAACATGGACCTGCTGGTGGCGCTCGGCACGTCGGCGGCCTATGGCATCAGCGTGTATCAATTGGCCACTCATCCAGACGACGCGATGCATCTTTACTTCGAAGCCTCGGCCGTCGTCATCACGCTGGTGCGCTTCGGCAAATGGCTCGAAGCGCGCGCCAAGCGCCAAACCACCGACGCAATCCGCGCGCTGCAGGCGCTGCGTCCGGACCGGGCCCGCATTCGCGTCGGCGCGGACGAGCGCGAAGTGCCGCTCACGCAAGTCAAGGTGGGTACGGTCGTGATCGTGCGGCCGGGCGAACGGGTTCCGGTGGATGGCGCGGTGCTGGAAGGCCGCACCCACATCGACGAATCGCTCATTACCGGCGAGAGCATGCCGGTGGCCAAACAGACTGGCGACGCGGTGACCGCCGGCTCCATCAACGGCGAAGGCGCCATTGCCGTCACGACCACCGCGATCGGCGCCGAAACGACGCTCGCGCGAATCATTCGACTCGTCGAGAGTGCGCAGGCGGAGAAGGCGCCGATCCAGCGGCTCGTTGACCGCGTCAGCGAGATTTTCGTGCCGGCGATCCTGGCGATTGCCGCGCTCACGCTGATCGGCTGGCTGCTGGCGGGCGCCGGCGGCGAAACGGCGATCCTGAACGCGGTCGCCGTGCTGGTGATCGCCTGCCCCTGTGCGCTCGGACTCGCGACGCCCGCAGCGATCATGGCCGGAACCGGCGTCGCGGCGCGCCACGGCGTGCTCATCAAAGACGCCGAGGCGCTGGAAACCGCGCATCGCGTGAATGTTGTTGCGTTCGACAAAACCGGCACGCTGACGATCGGCCAACCATCGGTGACAGCGTTCGAACCGGTCGGCAACATCGGCCGCGATGAAGCACTGGCGCTCGCCGCCGCCGTGCAGCGCCAAAGCGATCATCCATTGGCGCGAGCCGTCGTCAAGGCGCATGAAGCGGCGGCGCCCGGTGCGCGCGTGCTTACTGCGAGCGCCGCACGGGCCGTTGCCGGTCGTGGCGTCGAAGCGGACGTCGAAGGCCGCACGCTCGCGCTCGGCAGCGCGCGCTGGCTGCGGGAGCTCGGCATCGGCCTGTCGCCGGAAGCCGAGGCGCGCGCCCGCGAACTCGAAGCCGCAGGCAATACGGTGTCCTGGCTCATGCAGCGCGATTCACAATCAGGCGTAGCGCTCGCGCTCATCGCGTTCGGCGACACGGTAAAGCCGACGGCGCGCGCCGCTATCGACAGGCTCCGGGCCATGGGCGTCAAAAGCGTGCTCGTCACCGGCGACAATCGGGGCAGTGCGGCGAGCGTTGCAAAAACGCTCGGCATCGACGAATTTCATGCGGAAGTGCTGCCGGACGACAAGGCCCGCGTAATCCGCGACCTGAAAATGCGCAGCGCGGGCATCGTCGCGATGGCCGGCGACGGCATCAACGACGCGCCCGCACTGGCCGCCGCCGACATCGGCATCGCCATGGCAACCGGCACCGACGTCGCGATGCATGCAGCGGGCATCACATTGATGCGCGGCGACCCGGCGCTCGTCGCCGATGCGATCGATATTTCTCGCAGAACCTGGCGCAAGATCCAGCAGAACCTGTTCTGGGCGTTCGTGTACAACCTGATCGGCATTCCGCTCGCCGCTTTCGGCTTGTTGAACCCGATGCTGGCCGGCGCGGCAATGGCATTCTCCAGTGTCAGCGTCGTCACGAATGCGCTGTTGTTGCGCACGTGGCGGGCGAAGGTTTGACGCCAAGGCGCTCGCCACGAGCGCCTCACTATTACAGAAGGCTTCCACTTTCCTAAAGAAAGCGTCGATTGCGGCCGTAAACCAGACACGTTGCCGGAGAGTGCCTCCGCACTAGCCGTGCCTCGTTTGTCCCTTTTACTCCGCATACGCCCATGGAATTTCTCTCTTTGCGCCGCGCCAGCGTCGGCGCCCGGCTCGCCGTTCTGTCATGCGTGCTGGTGGCGTTGATTTTCGCCTCCTTCACGTGGGCGCTCACGCGCAGCGCCGGCAAGCAGGTCAGCGACCAGGTGCTCGAGCACCTGGTCGCTGACCTG
>Ga0209759_1000948_pt1 | contig 20815 bp, 17 predicted proteins | sample AraplaCL_Col_mMS_FD_184261 | JGI IMG/M metagenome (GOLD analysis project Ga0209759, IMG submission 184261) | Arabidopsis root microbial communities from the University of North Carolina, USA - plate scrape CL_Col_mMS (SPAdes) (version 2) | ecosystem: Host-associated > Plants > Roots >...
GTGGGTGAGCAGCTGAATTCGGCTGTTGGCCATTTCCGCAATTAGTGTAGAGGCATCTCGGTGGTCCTATCGTGGTATCTCTGGATTTGGCCAAAGGGCCAGTTGTCGTAGCCCTGCTGGCGTACGATTTTTCGTGCTGTTTCCGATGAGCCGTAGCATCGTTTCGATGTCGCAGGAAGACGGTGAGCAGATCGCTCGGTTCAAGGAGCGCGGCCTGATGCGAGAGCTGGCATTAGTCAGCAAAAAACCAGGCTCACATACCTACAAACAAACGACGGTCGAGCGATCAGACATTCCGAATATCTTGAATCGTGAGTTGGATGTGCGGGCCCCAACCAAGTCTGGTGCGTCGATATCACCTACATCTGGGCCCTGGGAAAAGTTTGTGCTGGATCTTTGCTCGCGTCGGATAGTGGGTTGGGCATTATCAGAAATGCCGGACGCCGAGCTAGTTATCAAGGCGCTGGATGTCGACTTAACGGTGGGCTGACTCCAGTTCAGGCCGAGAAAAAACCTAACGTCGTGTCTGGGGTTAGTTGGGCACTACACTTATGAGAAAGCAGAGAAATAAGCGGAAGCGTAGCAAAGGTACTATCATTTTTTTGTCAGTGTGGGAATTTCGTGCCGAAGTTCGACGCTTAGGCGGCGAAATATCCAATAACCAGAATCTGTTTCTCTGTGCTGCTTCCCATAACGTTCTGGAGTCAGAACCAGTGGGCATTTTGGCGGGAAAATCTGTGGGCCGTAGGGGAGGGGGCTTCGTCACTACTTAACCGAAAATCTAAACAGGTACAAGCTCGAAATACCCATTTTTCTCGCCAAGGTTTTGAGAGTATAACGCCGAATTTAAAGAGTTTAGAGCGTGTACTCTGCAAGCTAGGCCAACTATAGTCGCTAAAAATCATCCTAGTAGGACTATAAATATGCCGCTTATCGATGTTCATGCGCATGCGCTTCCCGAAAGCTATCTCAGTGAAATGAATTCTGCCGGTGTTTTTGATGTGGAAGGCTTTCCGCTGCCAGCTTGGAGTGAATCCGCTCACTTGGCATTGATGGACCAGCACGGAATTGATGCCGCAGTTATGTCGATTTCGGCGCCTGGTTTGAATTTTATTAGTGGTAAGCCTGCTCGTGAACTGGCAAGAAGGATTAACGAAGAGGCTGCCGAGCGCCGAGAGCGAACCAAAGGTCGTTTTGGCGCATTCGCGGTTCTTCCCATGCTGGATATAGACGCCGCGGTGGAAGAAGCCGTTTATGCGCTCGACGTTCTTGAGCTTGAGGGGCTTGGGTTACTGACGAACGTAAAAGGGGTATATCTCGGCGATCCATCATTCAACGATATTTTCTCTGAGGCGGATAAACGTGCGGCAGTTGTTTACACGCATCCAGTTTCTCCTGCACCGTTTCATGATCTGTCTCTGGGTTTTCCAGGTTCGACCATCGAGTACCCATTTGACACCACCCGTATGATCCTGAATCTGGTTGCTACCGGTACGCTTCGTCGATGCCCAAATATGAAATTAATTGCTTCTCACGGTGGGGGCACGCTGCCTTACCTCGCAGAGCGAATTTCCAATCTCGCTGCAATGTTCAACCGTCTTACTCCTGCATTGACGCCGCCCGAAGTTGTCGGGCAGCTAAAATCCATTTTCTATGACGCCACAGGCATATCTAATCCTGTCTCGCTGGCTTCCTATCTCAAATTTGTTCCACCGAATCGACGTCTCTACGGAAGCGACACGCCATTCATGCCGGAATTTACAATAGATCCCGCTTTGGCTGCGTTGCGTGGGCCAGAGGGTTGCGGTTCAGATGAGATCATTGCCCTCGAAAGTAGAAATGCGCTTTGCTTGTTTCCAAAACTTGCAAAACTTCTTGAGTTGTAAATTTTAGCCTGAGTCAATCGTTACTATTAAAATAAGGAATATAAGAATGTCCACTTCTACCCCAAGTCTTCCTCAAAGTGATCTTCTTTATTTGAACGGTCCCTTTGCACCTATTCGTGAAGAGGTGACGGCTTTTGACCTGAGTGTGACGGGAACCATCCCACCAGCGTTGAATGGCCGCCTCCTGCGGGTGGGTTCAAACCCTTATTCGCTCGACGATCCTGAAAAGTATCACTGGTTTGCTGGAACCGGCATGGTGCATGGGATTCGCTTGTCCGAAGGACGAGCTGTCTGGTATCGAAATCGTTATTTGCTCGATGATCAAGTTGCAGGGCTACGTGCTCAACCGCCTGCACCAGGTGATCGGACAGGTCACTATGGCCAGGCGTGGATCGACCACAACCTCAACAATACAAACGCGATTGGTTTGGGCGGGAAAGTCCTAGCCATCAGCGAGGGCGGCGTCATTCCGATTGTTCTGGATGGCGAGGAATTGACAACGTTGGGTACCGAGAACTTTGCCGGCACTTTTCCAGGCGCGTTCACGGGGCATCCCCACGTTGATCCGGATACGGGTGAAATGCACGCGATCGGTTACTACTGGGAGTGGGACCATGTCAAATACATGACCCTGGACGTCGAGGGTAAAGTCCGTCATGTGGTGGACGTGCCGACACCCAATCGCCCTATCATCCATGACTTCGTCATGTCCAAGCGTTTCGCCATCATCTTGGATTCGCCTCTGACCTATGACGCTGAGCAGGTCCGGCAAGGGTTTTACGGCGCGAAATGGCGTGAAGATCTACCGGCCGAGTTCGTGTTGATTCCTCGCGAGGGGTATAGCGGCGAAATTCAGCGCATCGCTATTCCACCTCAGACGGTAATGCACTATGTGAATGCCTATGATCTACCTGATGGTCGAGTTGTTGTTGATGGTGTCAGTAATGATCGCATCATGAAGCACGACCCGCATGGACCACTAGAGGGCAAGCTTACGATGAATCGTTTCACAATCAACCCCTCTGATGGTACCGTCGAAATCCGTATTATCAGCGATCTGCCCCAGGAGCTGCCAAGGATCGATGATCGGAAATTTTCCAAACAGCATCGCTACAGCTATTCGTGGGGAATAGGCCAGGAAGGCTCCATTATCAAGATCGATTACGAACTGGGTGTGGTTGAACAATATCGACTTGAGCCGGGAACCTACCCAGGGGAGCCTGTTTTTTATCCGGCGTCTCCTGATGCAGAAGAAGACGAAGGGTGGATCCTCAGTTACATCGGAGATCTGAGAACCAACACCTCTGAACTGGCCATTTTTGACGCGCGCAACCTCACGAGCGGACCGATCGCTCGGGTACAAATTCCACAACGTGTGCCCATCACCTTCCATGGCAACTTCTTTCCCGACTGATCAAGTTGTGTCAAGTGGCAGGTAAATTCTGGAAGGTGCAGCCGTGCCCGCTCCGAGCTTCTCGTTGAGCGGGCATCGGCTTGGCTGTCAGGACAGCGGCAGTTAGATGGCGTTCCAGTGAGCAGGGTGATTAGCGGCTGTGCTCCCATTATTCGGCAGTTTTGCACCTCGCGTGAGTGTATGAAGCCGAATGCCAACGGTCAGCGTATACAAACCTCTCATTGGTGAGAGCATACAGCCGAAACTATGGCGTTTGAGGCATATAGGAGGCAGGTGCGCAAGCCTATACTGAGTTTGTGCACGGACTACGATCAACATGGGCGGCGGCGATCAGGCCATAGAGGAGAAGAGGTCTTGCCCCTGCTAGCGAGCGTGATGACTGGTAATACTACTAACAAAAACAAATATAGAGGTTAACCATGGCACGTATTCATACTACCGTTCAGTGCGGTGGGCGCCCCCCTTTTGTCCTTGGCATGGTAGGGCTGATAGTTGGAGTGTTGAGCACTCACGCTCAGGCGTTTGAGTTTGACTCCGGAAATCCAGACTTGCGCCTGCGTTGGGACAATACGTTTAAGTACAGTAACGCCTGGCGTGTCCATGAGCCGTCCGGCCAGCTTACTCAAGGTCAAGTCGCTTTAAATCAAGACGATGGAGATCGCAACTTTAATAAAGGATTGGTCTCTAGCCGATTGGATCTTTTATCTGAATTCGACATCACCTATCAGAATTTCGGTGCGCGGTTGAGTGGTGCCGCTTGGTATGATGATGTCTATAACAAAAGCAACGATAATAATTCGACGGGTAGGGCTAACAGCTACTCGGTTGACAGCGACCATTTTACCGACGATACCCGAGACCTACATGGTCGGAAGGCCGAGTTGCTCGATGCCTTTGTTTTCGGGAAGGGTGAGGTCGGCGAGATGCCGGTTTCCGGACGTGTCGGGCAATACGCGATGCAATGGGGTGAAAGCCTATTTTATGGCATGAATGGCATCGCCGGTGGAATGGCTCCAATCGATGTGGTCAAGGCACTTTCGGTTCCCAATACGCAGTTCAAGGAGTTGATACGTCCGGTCAAACAGATTTCGGGGCAACTTCAACTAACACCTGACGTGGCGTTGGGCGCCTATTACCAGTTTGAATGGGAGGCCAATCGGCTCCCAGCCTCAGGTAGTTACTTCTCCAGTTATGATGCTTTCGGTGACGGCAACGAAAGATTGTATATTGGCTCTCCCGTGGTCCCTGGCGGACAACCACTGGCATTTTTTAGCGGTGGCGATAAAAAAGCCAAGAATTCAGGGCAAGGCGGTCTGCAACTCCGCATTCGTAGCGAGACCGTTGATTGGGGGCTCTATGCCATTCGTTACCATGACAAATCGCCGCAGTTGAACGTTCGCCCGGACTTCGCCAACCTAAACCCGATGACGGGGAGGGCCGGCGAGTACTACTGGCTCTATCCCGAGGGGATCGAAGCAATAGGCGGCAGTTTTTCGACCACCCTGGATAGCTTCAACATCGCGGGGGAAGTTTCGACTCGTTGGCATCAACCATTGGCCTCGACCACTCAGCGGCCCCTGCTGGTTGGAGAAGGCCTGAACAATGATAACGATCCTCTATACGCTACTGGCCACACCTTGCATGCGAACTTGTCGTGGCTGGCTATCATGGGGCCGTCCTTCGTTGCCCAAGAAGCCAACTTCCTTGGCGAGTTCGCGTGGAACCGCACGTTGAGCGTCACTCGCAATAGCAATGCGGTCGACCCTAATGCTAATCGCGATGCCTGGAGCATGCGTACTGTCTATGAGCCGATGTACCGTCAGGCGTTCTCTGGAATGGACATCAGTGTTCCCATGGGCGTGAGTTATACCCATGGCAACTCATCGGCGCTCGGACCAGGCTTCGGTCCTAATCACGGTGGTGACATCAATATCGGGATAAAAGGCAACTACCTGAACGAATGGAACATAGGCCTGACGTATACCCATTATTACGGGCCCGCCAATACATTTCTGGACGCGAACAGCAATTATACCTTCGATCAATCGTTGAAAGACCGCGATTTTGTGGCTTTTTCCGTAAGTCGTACATTTTGATACAGGAACAATAATATGACACCCCGAATCTGTATTTCTGCCGTGTTGGCCGCACTGGCGTCCTCTCTGTTGTTTGCCCATGGGGCGCTAGCGGCGGTGTCCGCTGACGAAGCTGCAAAGCTGAAAAGCTCCTTGACCCCTTTCGGTGCCGAGCGTGCTGGTAATACGGCAGGCACGATTCCGGCTTGGGATGGGGGGTATACGAAACCTGATCCGAACTTTAAGGACGGTGGCAAGCGCACCGACCCTTTCTCCGGTGAGAAGCCGCTGTACAGCATCACGGCGAGTAATATGAGCCAGTACGCCGACAAGTTGTCCGAAGGTGTCAAGGCGATGCTTAAAAAGTATCCCGATAGCTATCATCTGGATGTGTATCCAACCCATCGTACGGCAGCAGCACCCCAATCGGTTTACGACTACACATTGAAAAATGCCACGTCAGGAAAGTTGGTCGAAACTGACGCGGGTCCCCAACCACAAAATGCACAGGGCGGAATACCCTTTCCGATTCCACAGAGTGGCTCGGAAGCCATGTGGAACCATCTGCTTCGTTGGCGTGGAGCCTCATGGCACAGTGACTTTTATCAACACCTAATTACCGCCGAAGGACGGCCGGTATTAGTCACTGAGGCGCGTGGCGAATTCCAGATGCCTTGGTACCTGCCTGACGGGCCCAAAAATGGCGTTTACTGGAGTGCGCGCCTGGTCAACGATGGGCCGCCGTTGAGGGCGGGAGAAGCCATTGCCGGAGTGGAGAACGTTGATGCGGAAAAGACAGCGACTTGGACCTACTTGCCGGGGCAGCGTCGGGTCCGTCGTTTGCCAAACGCCTGCTGCGATACGCCGACGCCCGCGACTGCAGGCGTGATGAGCTTTGACGAACTTTATGTATTCAGCGGTCGCATGGATCGCTTCGATTGGAAATTGGTAGGGAAAAAAGAGATGTACATCCCCTACAACGAAAATCGGATATTTTCCCTTGAGAAGCCGACCGATCTTTTTACCGATCATCACCTGAAACCAGAAAATATTCGTTGGGAACTGCACCGCGTTTGGGTCGTCGAGGCGACGTTGAAACCTGGGAAACGTCATGTGATGGCCAAGAGCACTTATTATTTGGATGAGGATACTTGGGCGGCTGTCTTGGGTGACCGCTACGATGCCAATGGCCAATTGGCAAAAGTCCTGTGGCAATTGCCCGTTGTGATGCCAGACCTACCAGGCGTGGTCACGATGAACTTCGGATTTTACGACATGCTTTCCGGCGCCTGGTTTGCAGGTGAAAGTTATATCGGCAAAAAAGAACAATATCGGATCGTACCAGCCTATAAAGACTCGGTATTTACCCCTGATGCAATGGCAGGTGAAGGCGTTCGCTGATCCATTCCGAAAATACTCGTGGAGCGCGTCCGTCAAGGCGGACGCAACCACTTGAGGAGAGGCTGATGGCCCGTCGCTTTAACAATAACTCGTTTTATCGCAAAGGTCTGGCAGCCATAGTGCTGGTTGCAGCCGTTGGCTCGTCTAGTTTGGCAGCGCAATTACCCGATGTGACAGATCAAAAAAGTGTGCTCTCTGCCCAGGCCAGCCACGCGACGTTGCTTGCAATTTCCCGTGCCGGCGAGCGTCTGGTGGCGGTCGGTGAACGAGGCATCGTAGTGCTATCCGATGATAGTGGACGGACATGGCGTCAGGTGCAGGTTCCTGTCAGCGTTACCTTGACTGCCGTACAGTTTGTCGATGCACATCAAGGTTGGGCTGTAGGCCATTCAGGAGTGATCTTGCATTCCCTCGATGGTGGCGAGAGCTGGACTCTACAACTCGACGGTCGTCGTGCGGCGCAGTTGGAGCTCAGAGACGCACAATTGTCTGCCCAGGAGGCGGTCGCCGAAGAGGACGTGCAACGACGTCTGATTGCTGCCCAGCGCCTGGTGGATGACGGTCCTGACAAACCATTTCTGGCATTGAGCTTCCGTGATACCACGCATGGCCTAGTGGTAGGTGCTTATGGATTGGCCATGGAAACGGATGACGGGGGTGTGACTTGGCACTCCTGGATGGGGCGGATTCCAAACTCGAAGGGGCTGCACCTTTATGCCATTGCACAAGCAGATAACGAGTACTACCTGTCAGGTGAGCAGGGATTACTGGTTCGCTCACTGGACGGCGGAAAGCATTTTGAAAAGCTCGACAGTCCTTACGAGGGCACTTATTTCAGTGTCGCGCTCGAGCCTGGCGGTAGCGTTTTGGTTGGTGGTCTGCGCGGGAAGGTATTTCGCTCTCGGGACCAAGGCCGTAGTTTCGAAGCGATGAGCAACGCGGCGCCCGTGTCGCTCAGTTCGGCTACCCGTATCGGCCAGCAGGTCGTGTGGGTCAATCAGGCGGGTGGGTTGCTGAGCAGCAGCAGCGATAGCCCGGGGTTACAGCTCCTTGCCGCGCCCGCGGGACCCGCGTTGACGGCAGTAGTCGATGCGCCGGACGGTTCACTGGTAGGGGTGGGCTTCGCCGGTATCTCCCGGCTGTCAGTACCCTCTGTGAATGCGTCATCCAGTCATTCCGAGCGAGCAGTCACGGAGTAAGGTCATGAAGTTCCCGAACGCAGCAACTACTCAACCCGTGGTCACCCGCCTTGGTGATTTTGATCGGCAATCCGGATCGTTACTCGAGCGGGCCCTGTTTAACCATCGCTTTTTGGTTTTGATGGTTTGCCTCGCAGTGACCTTGCTCTTCGCGTGGCAATCGACTCGCCTTCAGCTCAACGCGAGTTTTGAAAAGATGATCCCCAGCGATCATTCCTACATTATCAATTACATGGAAAATCGTAAGCAGTTGTCCGGGTTGGGCAACGCTGTGCGCATCGCGGTTGAGAACAAGACGGGTTCAATTTATGACGCCCACTACCTCGAACAGCTGAAGAAACTAAGTGACCAGGTTTATTTGCTACCGGGTGTGGATCGCGCATTCATGAAGTCGCTTTGGACCCCCAGCACTCGATGGGTCGGTGTGACTGAAGAGGGGCTTGAGGGCGGCCCGGTGATTCCTGACGGGTACAAGGGGACCGAGCAAAGCCTGCAGGCGCTTAAGCGCAACGTTGAACGTTCAAACGAGATCGGCCAACTGGTAGCCTTTGATCAGCGTTCGAGCATCATTTATGTGCCGCTGCTAGCAACGACTCCGGATGGTAAGCCGCTCGACTATTCGCAGTTATCACAGCAGTTGGAGGCCTTGCGCCAAACTTATCAGGACAACACACTCACTATTCACATCACGGGTTTTGCCAAGGTTATTGGTGACCTGATTGATGGACTTAGACAGATCCTGTTCTTTTTTGCAGCTGCCTTGCTGATCACCTCTGCAGTACTTTACTGGTTTACGAGATGCTTTCGCAGTACCGTTCTGGTGGTGAGTTGTTCATTGGTCGCGGTTGTCTGGCAGTTGGGGCTGCTGCCCATTTTGGGCTATGAGCTGGATCCTTATTCTGTGCTGGTGCCGTTCCTGGTCTTTGCCATTGGCATGAGCCATGGAGCGCAAAAGATGAACGGGATCATGCAAGACATCGGTCGCGGAGTGCATAAGCAAATCGCGGCTCGCTACACCTTTCGCCGTTTGTTTCTCGCAGGCCTCACTGCGCTCTTGTGTGATGCGGTTGGCTTTGCAGTGCTGATGATCATCAAGATTCAAGTCATCCAAGACTTGGCAGTGATTGCCAGTATCGGCGTCGCAGTTCTCATTTTTACAAACCTGATTTTGCTGCCAATTTTGTTGTCCTATCTAGGCGTCAGCCAATCCGCAGCAGTGCGCAGTCTCAAGAGTGAGCAGCTGGCCGATACCAGTGGCGACAAGCATGTCATGTGGCGGTTTCTCGACCGATTCACCCAGAGAAAGTGGGCCTCGGTGGGCGCTATGACCGCAGCGCTGTTAGCAGGTGGAGGCTACTGGGTGAGCTTGCAGCTAAAAGTCGGTGATCTTGATCCAGGCGCCCCAGAGCTACGAGCAGACTCGCGCTACAATGCCGACAATACCTTCATGACCGCGCATTACGGCGCTAGCAGCGACGTGTTTGCCATTATGGTCAAGACGCCGCCAGGCGCCTGCTCGGATTATGAAACCCTTCGACGGGTGGACAATCTGGACTGGCAACTACGCAGTCTTCCCGGGGTCGATTCGACGAACTCACTCGCGCTGCTTAATCGTCGAGTGCTCGTGGGTTTGAGCGAGGGTAGTCCAAAATGGTTTGAGTTGGTGAATAATCAGGCGACCCTGAACATGGTCACAGGCGGCGCGCCTCGAGGGTTGTATAACGACGATTGTAGCCTGCTGACGATGTACGCCTTTCTGTCCGATCACAAAGCCGACACGTTGAGCCGCGTGGTGGATACGGTGGAGGCTTTCGCTCAGGCGAACAATTACGGTAACGCAGAATTCCTGCTCGCCGCAGGCAACGCCGGTATCGAGGCTGCTACCAACATTGTGGTCAAAAAAGCTAGTCATGAGATGCTTTGGTGGGTATATGGCGCGGTTATCATCCTTTGCTTGATCACATTTCGCTCTTGGAGAGCTGTAGTTTGTGCAGTGCTGCCATTGGTGCTGACCTCCATCCTCTGTGAAGCGTTGATGGTGGCACTGGGGATTGGGGTGAAAGTCGCTACGTTACCGGTGATCGCCTTGGGCGTGGGTATTGGCGTAGATTATGCGCTGTACGTGATGAGCATTGTATTGGCCCGGCTGCGGGAGGGTGACACGTTATCCGAAGCTTACTATCGGGCCCTGTTGTTCACCGGTAAAGTAGTCATGCTAACCGGTGTAACGCTCGCGATAGGTGTCGGTACCTGGGTATTTTCACCCATCAAGTTTCAAGCCGACATGGGCATTTTGCTGGCCTTCATGTTTATCCTGAACATGATCGGTGCATTGGTCTTGCTCCCGGCGCTGGCCTACTTTTTGTTGCCGCGTAACGAGAGGGGGCAAGCGAGAGAAACCTTTGCGGCGAAGGCGGGTATGGCGTTCGGTGCCCCCGATAAAGATGTTGCTCAGACTAGCGATGCCAATAATTTGACCAGGTTGCCGATCTGATCTCCTCTGTGCTGACCATGCGGTTGTGGTGCATCAGCCAAGTATTTGCGCACTATCTCGCCGCCGTTTCCATCGAGCAACCTTGATTGCCCGGTGAATTCGGTGGCGGCAGACAGGACTCGGAACGTGGCATGGTGAATTGCCACGGCCGATTTAGGTATCTCTTCTAGGGTGGTCTGCCCCGTCCCCTCCGCAAGCCCATCAGTCAACTTCGCTCAACATACGCTGTGCGCAGAATTAACTGTTTGCGGGCTCGTTACTCTATGGCAACGGCAGCGATCAAGAGGCTGATCCAGGCGCCGCGGCTCAACGGTCACGATCCATTTGCTTGATTAACGTTCTCACGCGTCCGCTAGGCAGTCGATGGAAACTACATTATTGCTGCCGCATGGGTGGATGCTGTTTAAACACGCAAGGCGCGTCGGACGGACGTTTATATCCGGCCAAGCACGCAAAGCGGATGAGCCCCTGGTCATAGGGGCATTTGGTAAGTTGGCGACTAAGACCGAGAAAACGGAACGGTGGGAGTCACTTGCTAAATTTCAGAGTTGGGAGTGTGAGCTGTAAAAGGGGGGAATTTGTAAAGCTGTACAATGGCGCCCCTAGCGGTAGACCTTTTAATACAGACGCAGAACTCGGCTTAAAGCGAATGTTTTTCCGAGCGTTGATCGGCAGCAGCCTGCGGTGGCAGTTACTTATCGGATAGCTGGGTTGACGACGCGCGATGGGTGAGAAACTAGCGGGGGGAACTTGGAGTGCTTCAAAAGGCAGTCGGGCGGGGGAGGTTGATGTGTCGAGCAGGCACAGGTCCTGCTCGACACATCATTGCACGTTACTTCAGAATGGGTACTGACTGGCGTCTGGTCGCCAGGTGACCCAATGAGCGCGAGTAAACTCATCCAGGGCGTAGTGCCCATTGAATCGACCGAGGCCAGAGTTTTTCTCTCCCCCGAACGGTGAGTTGGGTTGATCATCAACTGTTATATCGTTGATATGGGTCATACCGGCAACGATACCGCGGGCAAATGACATGCCCCGCGCCATATCCCGTGTAAAGACAGCACTGGAAAGTCCGTATTCACTGGCGTTAGCTAGCTGGAGCGCGTGCTCCTGATTCTGTGCGATCACCAGCGGTAACAGCGGGCCGAAGGTTTCTTCACGTACAAGTTCATGTTCTCCATCGACTTCGCCAAACAGGTGTGGGGGAATCACGAAGCCTTCAGCTGGAGCACCATATAGCAGCTTGACTCCGTCGTTTCGAGCATTATCAATTTTGCGCTGCAAGCCCTTGAGTTGGCTTTCGTTGATCACGGGGCCGATAACGGTGTCAGCATGGTCAGGATCGCCTACCTTGAGTTTCCTGACGCGCTCCGTCACCAGTTCGGCAAAGTCGCCGTATACCGACCGATCGATGATGACTCGGTTTGTGCTCATGCAAATTTGTCCCTGATGAAGAAAGCGCCCGACTACCGCAGCGTGGGCCGCGGCTTCCAGGTCTGCATCATCGAGTACGACCAGCGGACTGTTTCCCCCCAGCTCCAAAGCGACTCGTTTGATGTGCTGGCCCCCTGTAGCAATACGGCCAACATTGCGCCCAATATCTGTCGAGCCCGTAAATGAAATAAGGCTGGGGGTAGGGTGTGCAACGAAGGCGTCGCCGATTTCCGAACCGGCACCGACGACCACATTGAGCAAACCTTTCGGAAAGCCGGCTTCTTCAAACAGCTTTGCAATCAACAGTCCACCTGTGACGGCTGTATCGCTGGCAGGTTTCAAAACCACAGCATTCCCGAGTGCGATAGCCGGAACCACAGAGCGCATGCTCAGGTACAAGGGAAAGTTCCAAGGGCTGATGACACCGACTACACCCAGCGGCTCGCGAAATACATAACTCTGCTCTCCTGGTTTATAGCTCGTCAGGATTCGGCCCTCGACTTGGAAGGGCATTCCCGCGCACTCACGTACCATGCTGAGGGTGCTATGCCATTCAAAAGTCGCCTTGATGCGTGTGCTTCCTGACTCTCGGATCAGCCAACCAATGATTTCCTCGCTGCGATTTTCGATCGTTTGGCCTAGTTTCTCCAAAGCATTGCGACGATCATGCGCTGAATTCTTGTTCCACTCGAGTTGAGCCTGCGCGGCCGCCTTGTAGGCGTCATCAAGGTCAGAGATGCTTGCTTGTGGTATTTCTAGCAATAGTTCTCCATTAAATGGATTTCTATCGCTCAAACGGCGAGACGAGCGGCCTGTACGCCACGAGCCGGCGATAAATTGAAGCCCTTCGATGGTGTAGGGCGTGGCTGATTCGGTGAGCATGGCGACAACCTCTATTGTTATTGAAAAATATTAAGCTGGAGCTCGTTTTGGGAAGTGTTATATTTATCGCGCGGTGGAGATTAAAAAATAGCTATTTGGCCGAATACTATGCGGCAGTGCATTGTAATTTGTGCGGATCGTACTAAGTGCCAATCGCTGACGACTTACTGTACGTCATTCCGTGTGGCCTGACTCAGCTGTGCCCGGGCTGGATAGTTACAAGTACGTCGCTCTGGCGTCTAGTTCTCAACGGCCACAGGCGGCCAGCCTGCAATTTTAATATGTACAATCTTGCTTCCCTTCGTCGTATAAAATCCAAAAACACGGCAGACATTTTTGTCGCCAGCTCGCATAGGACCTGCTGGCAGATGCGGAAGATCTACCTTGGCTTCAATCTCACAATCAGCTTCCATCGCCAATTTATCGCCATCCACTAAAAGTTGGCGAACGGTGAATGTTGATGAGACAACATTGTGTAACTCCCGCAGGAATTTAAAGACGTCATCGCCTCTTTGATAACCACCAAAATTCTCAAAGACAATTTCTGGATCATACCAGGAGAAGACACCTTCTAGGTCATTGTTGTTATAGGCCGTCATGTAGGCCTCGAATTCACCACGTTCCATAACTCTTCCTTTCTACATTGGTTTGTTGTTGTATTTTTGGCTGGTTGGCGCGGCGCACCCGTCTGTCTATTCGGTTTTGCGAATATCGAGTGGACTGACTGTTTTTTGATTCTTGATGTGGCGCAAGGGTGACGTGCCGAAGTGTGCTTTAAATGCTTGACGAAACCAACGCTCGGATTGGTAGCCCAGACTTTCTGCCACTCTTGCGACCGATTGCTTGTCTTGTGACAGTCGTTCAGATGCGACCAGCATGCGCCATCCGATCAAATAGTCGATTGGGGATTGTCCCGTCAACTCGGCGAATCGCCTCGCAAAAGACGACCTCGCCATCCCTGCTTCTTTGGCCAGAGACTCGGCGGTCCAGCGCTCTTCGGGGCGTCCATGTATACAGACCAGGGCGCGACCGATTCGGGGATCTGACAAGCCGCGCAGCCAGCTGGCTTTGATTGCAGGAGTGGACACCACATGGGCACGGATAAAGCTTGTGAATATCAACTCAGCCAAATGCTTTTGTGCCGCTATATAACCCGGCGTAGTCGACGCGGTTTCATCGGAAAGGAATGCAAGTGTTGACGGTAGCCAAGGAAACAATCCTACTGCGGTCTTACGCACGAGGAGCGTTGAAGGGAGTTCGCTAAGAAGTGGGTTATAGGCAGGTTTTTCCACAAAAAAAGCAAGTCCGAGCAGACGTGTGGAACATTGCCCCTCGCCCCAAGTCATCCGCACCGGTGCGCTTCGAGATTTACCGGGAGTTGGCGGGCCACTGGGCAGCCCTTGTGCTGTCCAGATGTCAATGAACTCTTCTAAATGGACGTCTTTTTCCGACATGTAGCGGTGTTCAATACCGTTAAGAAACATGACGGAATCACCGACCTCCAGCCGAGTCGCTTGCAAACCTTCAGACTCGAACCAGCAAGGTCCTTCGACAACGGTATAGCAGCATACAAAATTTGCGGGGTTTTTGGACATGCTGATACCCCAATCACCCGCGAACTCGAAGGTGGCAATGGAGCTCGCTAGAAGGCGGATGGACAGCAGGACGTCGCCTAGAATATCCATGGCTGCAGCTCTCGCGTCCCAAATCCCGAAGCGTCTACTTGCATTGATGCCGCTGTTCCCGTGTAGTCAGGCACCACGAGTCTATGGGTTTCTCTGCGAATAACGTTTGCACGTGCAGCGGTGTTGACAGAATTCACATTAGCCCCTCCGTACGAGGACAGTTTCTTGTTTTTGTTGAGTATAGGTGGGAACCGGGGTTGCTAATACACCGTAAATGACCTGATATCGGCTGTATCCTCTCATTTGGTGGTTGGGGGATGTAGTTGCTTAGAATTGTCCGCAGTGTGGCTAAGTGACCTTGCAGTCGACTGTAGCCAGTGGAGGAGAGCAGAAACGCAGGCCCACGGGCCGATTTAAGTCGGAGCGTGCTCGACCCCCGATCACCAGGGCGTCATCCCATCGGGAAAAGTGCCAGTACCTGCATGAGTTGCTGGTTGTCGACGATTCGAGTCACTCCCTCTGATGGCGAGAAGTGGAGAGCAAGGGAGTTAACAATAAGCTCCGCGGGCATGGAGGTGTGAGCACGGCCAAAGGTGTGGATACCCGTTTCTGAAAGTCCGAAGTGCCTGGCTTTGTCCTCTACAAGGAGTTGCTGCTTCGTGCGGGCAATGTCTTCGGGTTGTCGCGTTCGCTAGCTGGTAATCCTCCAAACCGAAAACTGGAAACGCAGATCGCACCGAAGAAATCGTCCTCATGGTAAACGCAGTGACCGGGGTCATCTTGTGCGGCGCCAGCAACGACCATTAGCGGCAATAGATGATCCTCACGTGGATGCGCAAGCCTTGCAGAGGGTGCAGCTTCCCAATGGACGAGTTGATGATTGCGCTCCTGTGGGGACGAGGCTACCAGTATCCGTTGCAGCCAAAGGTCGAACGCCCGAGAGGGCGCTTTGGCACTCGGGCCGAAGCTCCGCAGGTTGTGATAGCTAAGTCCGCTGCCAATAATGAGCACGCCTTCATCTCGAAGTGGGGCCAATAAGCGTCCCACCTCCAGATGAGCACGCGGATCAAGATTCGACTTCAGCGACATCTGCACAATCGGCACATCCGCCGCTGGAAATGTGGCTCCCATGACGCTGAATGTTCCGTGGTCAAAACCTCGGTATGGATCCAGAGCAGCCGGAACACCGGCTGCTTTCAGCATTGTCAGGACTCTGTGCGCAAGCTCTGGCGAGCCTGGTGCAGGGTACTGAATGTGATAGGTGTGTTCTGGAAAGCCCGAGTAGTCGTAGATCATTGATGGGTGCGGGCTCGAGGACAGGGTGAATGCGTTTTCCTCCCAGTGACCCGATATGATTAGCACTGCGTTTATCTGCGCCCCAATATCTCTAGCTATCGCCTGCAACGACACCTCGAGTTTATTGAACGTCGTTCCGGTTTGGGCTTTCATCCATGGCCAGGGGCCGCCCCCGTGGGAGAGAAAGTAAGTGGGCAGCCGTGACATAGGAGCACCTCAAATAAATAGATAGTTAGCCTCGAGGGAAAATCGGAACTCGGCGCGCGCGGCCCCAGAGAACAAGCAGTGACAAAGCGAGCAGAACAATGTTTAGGGGGATCAAGCTTGCTTCTCCACGTGAGACGTGGAAGACAATCGCAAAGCACTGCAGGACCGTACAACCAAGCGCGGCAGCGACGGTCAAGCGCGGTCGGATACGCGTCAGGGCAGGAAGCAGAATGCCCAGACCGCCCGCCAAATCAATCAATGCAATACCGCGGACGAACCAAACCGGGTATTCCCCAGTCCAGTGCATTGCTTGAGACAGCTGATCAATAGGTGCTGTGAGTTTGAAAAGACCTGCCGCAATGAAAGCTAGGGCAAGGAGAGCTTGCGCGACCCACAAGCCGATACGTAGCGGTTGACCGGCAGGGGAGTGGAGGGCTGTAGATGTCATGGACGTATCCTGAGGTTTGAGTGAAGGAAGTGACATCACTCTATTCGTTGCCTATTTGCGCGTCATTGGACTTATCATTGATGAATCATTTCTTGATGGTTGATGATGGCGATGGATACGTTGGTCAGTATGAAGGTGTTTCGGCTGGTCGCTGAGTTGAAAAGTTTTGTAGCCGCAGCTGGTCGGATGAACCTCTCCACCGCGATGGTGAGCAAGCACGTGATGCACCTCGAAAAGCGTTTGGGTGCGCGCCTGCTCAATCGGACGAGTCGCAGTGTCAGCTTGACGGAGGCTGGTCAGTTGTACTTCAACCAGACCCGTCAGATGCTCGAGGAACTTGAGGACGTCGAAGGTGCTGTGACAAACGCGGTCGTCCTGCCTAAGGGGGTTTTGCGGGTGAGCGCCCCCGTATGGGTTGCCAGTAAGTCGTTCGTCAACATGCTCGCGGATTTTCGCCAAAACTATCCGGAGGTAAGGCTCGAGATTGACTTGTCCGGACGCTTGGTCAATTTGGTAGAGGAAGGATTTGATCTCGCGCTGAGAGTTTCACCTTCGCCAGGCGATCACCTGGTAGCACGTGCCATTACCTCCGTTTCCTTTCAGTTTGTCGCGGCCCCTGGCTACGTCGAGAGGGCCGGCATGCCAGAGGATCTTGGCGACTTGGTTCACCACGAATTACTCTGGTATACCGGCATGCCTACGGATACGAGCGCCTTCCCGCCGGGCCTTCTAAAAAAAGGGGTGGCCCTAAAACTGGTGCCAGTCTTGAGCAGTGCCAATGAAACGTTGCTCCACTTGGCTGCCCTGCAAGAAATGGGAATTGCGTTTCTACCCAGCTGGTTGGTGGCAGAAGACGTGTCAGCCGGCCGGTTGGTAACAGTCCTCAGTGATACAAGTGCTCTTAGTCATCCGCTGCTGGCTGTCTACCCAAGTCGTAAATACCTGTCGTCGAAAATCCGGACTTTTATAGACTTTATGATCCAGAGCGACTGCATCAGTCGCGCGTGATCGTGGCTCTCGCACGCAATCACGTTGCCTATTCGGCTGAACCCAGGGGCCCGAGATCGGAGTCATGGTTTCGATCTCATTGCAAAAAAACGGCTCTTGAAATGGTTGGTGTACTGAGCATATATTGCTGTCTCGCGGCGACGCGTTATCACAATAAGGACGGTCCCAATGCAGTTCCATCTCAACGGCTTCAACGCTGGAAACCCTGATATTCAACCCGCTCTGGAGGGTGTACACGCGTCGGAAATACCCGACACCATGGACGTCCTGATCGCGGGGAGTGGGCCCGCAGGTCTTGTGCTTGCTACACAACTTGCCCGGTTTCCCGGTATCAAGACGCGGATTGTCGAGCGTAGAGCAGGTCGGCTGTTGATGGGGCAGGCGGATGGGATTGCATGCCGCACTGTGGAGATGTTTAACGCTTTTGGTCTGGGCGAACGTTTGCTGCGAGAGGCGTATTGGGTGAACGAAACGGTATTCTGGCGCCCTAGTTCCGAAGACCGCACGTCTATCGCCCGTACCGGTCGAGTGCAAGATACCGAAGATGGTCTCTCGGAGTTTCCCCATGTGATCGTCAATCAGGCCCGCATCCAGGACTATTTGCTGGATGCGATGCAGATTTCCAGTAGGAGGCTGGAGCCTGACTACAACCTTGAGGTAGTAGCCGTAGAGCGCGATGACTCAGGTGAGTATCCCGTTCGCGTCAAATTGCGCCGTACGGACGTGGGGCGTTTGGGGGAGGAAATTACAGTACGTACTCGTTACCTGGTGGGGTGTGATGGTGCGCGAAGCAAGGTGCGCGCATCAATTGGCCAGGAGTTGCGCGGTGATGCGGCCAATCACGCCTGGGGAGTCATGGACGTGCTCGCGCTGACCGATTTTCCTGATGTCCGTTTGAAGGCTGCTATCCAGTCTGCTACTGGCGGAAATCTCTTGATAATTCCACGAGAGGGTGGACATCTCGTGCGATTTTACGTCGATCTGGGTGACGTTGATCCGGAGAACCGTGCGATGGTTAAGCAAATTACAGTGGATCAGATTATCGCCACGGCGCAACGTATCCTTCACCCCTATACGCTGGACGTAAAAGAAGTCGCTTGGTTTTCGGTTTACGAAGTCGGGCAACGCCTCACTGATCGCTTCGACGACTCCTTGGCGGGCGATGGTAGCGACCGTGAACCTCGAGTATTCATCGCCGGCGACGCTTGCCACACCCATAGCGCTAAGGCTGGTCAAGGTATGAATGTCTCCATGCAGGATGCTTTCAACCTTGGATGGAAGCTTGCGGCCGTGCTGGAAAACCGTAGTGATGCCAGTCTACTACGCACCTATTCACAAGAGCGTCAGCCGGTGGCTCAGGAGCTGATCGACTTCGATAAGGAGTGGTCTGCAATGATGGGGGCGCCACCCAAGGATCCACTCCGTCCTGAGGCTGGTGGTGTCGACCCATCGGAACTCCAGGAGTACTTCGTTCGTGCGGGCCGCTATACGGCGGGAGTGGCAACGCGTTACCGCCCGGCGAGGCTGACGGGTGAGCTGACCTATCAACAACTGGCCAAAGGCTTTGAAATCGGCACCCGTTTTCATTCTGCGCCCGTGGTACGTCTGGCTGACGCAAAACCGATGCAGCTTGGACACACTGTAAGTGCGGACGGTCGCTGGCGCTTGTACCTGTTTGCTGATGCTGAGCACACGCAGCTGTCCGGACTGTGCGAGTACTTGGCCGCCATGCCTGATTCGCTATTGCGACGTCTCACTCCTGAAGGGGCAGATATCGACAGCGTTCTGGACGTGCGGGCGATCTTCCAGAATGGCCATCGTGAGCTGCGTTTAGAAAGTATCCCCACGCTATTGTTGCCACGCAAAGGTCGACTAGGGCTTATCGATTACGAAAAAGCATTCACCCCTGACTTGGCTGCGGATATCTTCGAGATGCGCGGCGTCAATCGCGAATCGGGAGCTTTGGTTCTTGTTCGGCCTGATCAGTTTATCGCGCATGTGCTACCGCTGGACGCGCATGTAGAACTCGCGGCATTCTTGCGGCCTATTTTCAATATTCCTACTGGGGGCTAAAGGTTGGCAGCCGAGATCGATGCAAAGCAGGAACTCGCACAATTTACGGGCAGTTTGCTACGTCGTGCGCAGCAGCGCCATGTGGCGGTGTGGCAAAGCATCGTGTCGACTGAGATTACCAGCGTACAGTACGCGGCGCTCGTGATCCTATCGCACAAGCCTGGAGCTTCGCAGCGTGAAGTGTGTGATGAGCTCGATCTCGACCGGTCTACAATAGCTGAACTTGTCACGCGAATGGCGCGAAACGGACTTATCGAGCGCTCTCAATCGGAGGACGATAAGCGACGGAAAACTCTGTACTTGACCCCTGAAGGCCAAGCGCAACTGGTTTTGCTGCGCCCTCGGGTCGAAAGCGTTGAGCTCGCGCTTACCGATTCGCTGAAGACAAAAGAGTGCATTGAGTTACGGCGGTTACTTGGCGTTTTACTGCTGGGGAAGTCTTAAGCACTTAGCATTAACCGGTCTGTATAGTGTCTATTTTGTCCCGCCCGTGACTGTCCGAAGCACATCGCGTCTTGAGGCGCGGAACCAGCGCTCCGGCAAAAAAATAACCAACATCTCCTGCATCGCTTGTCGATGCAGGAGATGGCTTGGAGTGGGGCAATTTACTCACCAGAAGGCTTTGTCACGAATGCAGCCCAATCGTATCCGTCCGGCCAAGTCATCTACCCAGCCCCGGAAAGCCAGGACATGGTGTGCACTTAAATTTAAGTGGGCACCAGTTCTAGCCCTTTAAGGGGGGCCGTGTGCTCCTTGCGTTTCTTCATCCGTTCGGCGGGGGCAGCATTAGCGCTAGGCAGGTCGCAGACTGGGCGGGGTTCGATCTGTCTCAGGGCTTCAGGTGTTTGATAACGAATGCTGCAAGCTGGTTGCGCTTGCGCGCAACGCGCCATGCCTGGTGCACAAACGAAAAGCCCGGCGCTAGGCCGGGCTATTCCCAGAGGGCGCTGATCCGTCAGCTGGTCTGAGTGTAGGGCAGTTACTGGGCAGTCGGTAGCAGAAAGCCAGGACGTGTCGTAATCGACTACTGCTTGCCAGCAAGCGACATCGAGAACGGCCCAGAAACGAAAAAATTAACGCAGGGCTGGGCTTGTATTTAGCTGCGCGGACTGGTCAGCGGGCGAATAGGAATGCACGAAGTGGATGGTGCCCTTGGTAAAAGCACCCGGCGCGATGATCGAGGTTCCCCCCAGCGAGCATTTTTCCGTTCAAGGCGAGCGATTCGGGCCTCCAGCTCCTGGGTTTTCTGCTGCTCAGGTGTAGGCGCCTTGCCCTGTGGAGTGACGCAATTTTGCTCCTGCTGAAGTTGGTTAACCCAGCGTCGGTAACCCCGAGCGAGCGGGGGCAGCGCCACGTTCAAAAATAGAGGCGGG
>Ga0209759_1000950_pt1 | contig 20730 bp, 14 predicted proteins | sample AraplaCL_Col_mMS_FD_184261 | JGI IMG/M metagenome (GOLD analysis project Ga0209759, IMG submission 184261) | Arabidopsis root microbial communities from the University of North Carolina, USA - plate scrape CL_Col_mMS (SPAdes) (version 2) | ecosystem: Host-associated > Plants > Roots >...
CTGGGCTCCACCACCTGGGAAGTGGTGTGGGATATCGTGCTGCCCTACACCCGCTCGGCGGTGATCGGCGGTATCTTTCTCGGTCTCGGGCGCGCACTCGGCGAAACCATGGCGGTGACCTTCGTGCTGGGCAACTCGTACAACCTCACTGCCTCGCTGCTGATGCCGGGCACGTCGATCTCTTCCAGTATCGCCAACGAATTCAACGAAGCGGTAGGCCTGCACCGTTCCGCGCTTATCGCGCTGGGCTTCCTGCTGTTCGTGGTCACCTTCATCGTGCTGCTGATCGCCCGCTTCATGTTGCGCCAGCTGCAGCGCAAGGAGGGACGCTGATGTCCGCCGTCTATGCACGCCGCGCCGTCGTCAACGTTGTTGCGCTCGCGCTCAGCGGCCTGGCCACGCTGATCGGCCTGGTCTTCCTGGTGTGGATACTGTGGATCACCGCGCAAAACGGCCTGGGCGCGCTCAAGCCCACGCTGTTCACCAAGATCACCGCCTACGCGGACCAGGGCGGCCTCGCCAACGCCATCGTCGGCAGCCTGATCATGGACCTGATGGCGCTGTTGATCTGCGCGCCGATCGGCGTGTTGGCGGGCACCTACCTGGCCGAATACGCCAGTTCCACGCGCCTGGGCTCGTCGATCCGCTTCCTCAACGACATTCTGCTGTCGGCGCCGTCGATCGTGCTCGGCCTGTTCGTGTACGTGATCGTGGTCATACCCTGCACGGAACTCACCGACGGGCGCATCACCTTCTCCGGCTTTGCCGGCAGCGTGGCGCTGGCGCTGATCGGCCTGCCGGTGATCGTGCGCACCACCGACGAAATGCTGCAGCTGGTGCCCGGCACCCTGCGCGAGGCGGCACTGTCGCTGGGCATTCCGCAGTGGAAGCTGACCACGCAGGTGCTGATGCGCGCGGCGTTCTCCGGCATTCTCACCGGCGTGCTGCTCGCGCTCGCCCGCCTGGCCGGCGAAACGGCGCCGCTGTTGTTCACGGCGTTCGGCAACAATTTCATGACGGCGCATCCGCTGGACAAGATGGCCAGCATGCCGGTCACCATCTATCAATACACCAACGATCCGAATCCGGCGCTGCATGCGATCGCCTGGGCCGGCGCGCTGTTGATCACCCTGTTCGTGCTGGCGCTGAGCCTGCTGACCCGCATCATGTTTTCGCGCAAGAAGGTGAGTTATGAATGACCTCGCCGCCGCTGCCGCGGCGCCCCTGACCGGCGCTGCGGCGCCCGCCAAAATCAAAGTGCGCGACGTGCACTTCTACTACAACGGATTCCATGCGCTGAAAGGCATCAACATGGATATCCCGGAGAAGCAGGTCACCGCGATCATCGGCCCATCCGGTTGCGGCAAGTCCACCCTGCTGCGCATTTTCAATCGCATCTATGCGATCTATCCCAAGCTGGAAGCGAAAGGCTCGATCGAGCTGGACGGGGAGAACATCCTCGATCCCAAGTTCTCGATGAACCGCCTGCGCACCAAGGTCGGCATGGTGTTCCAGAAGCCGGTGCCGTTCCCGATGACCATTTTCGAGAACGTGGCCTATGGCATCCGCCATCACGAGCGGCTGTCGCGTGCGGACATGGAAATCCGCGTGGAACAGGCGCTGCGCAGCGCCGCGCTGTGGGACGAAGTGAAGGACAAGCTCAAGCAGAGCGCGCTGGGCCTGTCCGGCGGCCAGCAGCAGCGCCTGTGCATTGCGCGCGGCATTGCGCTGCGCCCGGAAGTGCTGCTGCTGGACGAGCCGACCTCCGCGCTCGATCCCATCGCCACCGGCCGCATCGAGCAACTGGTGGAAGAGCTCAAGCACGAATACACCATCGTGATCGTTACCCACAACATGCAGCAGGCGGCACGCGTGTCCGACCTCACCGCCTTCATGTACATGGGCGACCTGATCGAGTTCGACAACACCGAAAAGATTTTCACCAAACCTGGCAAGAAGCAGACCGAGGATTACATTACCGGTCGCTTCGGTTGATCTTTTTCTCCCTCTTCCCATCGTTGATCCACGAGGGAAAGGGCTGGGGCGAGGGGCCGCAACGGCGGAAAATCCTCTCCCTTATTACTGAATCGCACGAGGCCATCCCATGAGCGGCAGCAGCAAGGAACACATCATCAAGAGTTACGACGACGAACTGCTGCGCCTGACCGGCGAGCTGGTTCGCATGGGCGAGTTGGCGGTAAGCCAGCTGGAAGCGGCCATCGACGTGGTGGACCGCCGCGACGAGCGCGCCGCCCAGCACGTCGTCAACAACGACGACGCGATCGACCAGCTGGAGCAGGACATCAGCCACGACGTGGTACGCCTGTTGGCCCTGCGCGCGCCGATTGCAGGCGACTTGCGCCACGTCTTCGCCGCCTTGCGCATCGCGGCCGATATCGAACGCATCGGCGACTACGCCGCCAACGTGGCCAAGCGCTCCATTCCGCTGTCCATGGCCGCCCCGCTCGCTCCCACCGGCGGCCTTGCCCACCTGGCCGAACTCGCTGCCGCGGAAGTACGCGACGTGCTGCGCTCCTATCGCGACCGCGATGCGGAGCTTGCCTACAAGGTGTGGCAGGACGATGTGGAACTGGACGAAGCCTACACCGCCTATTTCCGCGAGCTGCTCACGTACATGATGGAAGATCCGCGCGTGATCACGCCCTGCACGCACCTGTTGTTCATGGCCAAGAACATCGAGCGCATCGGCGACCACGCCACCAACATCGCCGAGAACGTGTGGTTCCTGGTCAAGGGCGAGCCGCTGACGGCGCAACGCGACAAGCGCGATCTCACTTCCAACCCGGAGCCGGTGAAGCTGGGGCATCGGCCGGATTGAGGTTGCGGTATCTGGATCATCGCGATAAACGGTTCCCTCCCCTGCGAACTAGAGCCTGCCCCGGACTTGATCCGGGGGGAGCTAAGGTGGGTTGCGAGCGCAGCAAGCGGCAGGAGCCATCCTCGTCTCCATGCCGTTCCCCAGAAAATTCAGCGGTAGGCTAAAGCCCACGTAGCCCCACCCCAGCCCTCCCCTGCCGCCGCAGGGGAGGGAGCGCATTGTGGCGAACACGAGATAGACGTACGCCTCAGCGTCACCAAAGCGCAGTCTTGTGCCCAGCCTCGCGCGCCTTTCTACGCGCCTGCGCACTGCGCGCCATGCCGTAGATGCCGATCAACAACCACGCCACTTCCATGAAAAAGGCCGAAGCGTTGAACGCGCCGAACAGCAGCGACAGCATCACGCCGAGCGCGCCCAGCACGTTCATCAGCTGATAGACCAGGCCGTTGCCGTGCAGCTTGTGGGCCTGCAGCAGCAGATAAGCCAACAGCATCAGCGCCACGCCGACATAGCCGGTCCAATCGTGCCAATACAAGGTCGTCATCGCACACTCCTTTGACGCAACGCTTCAAACAGAACCACACCCGTAGCCACCGATACGTTGAGGCTTTCCATGCTACCGGGCATCGGTATCCTTGCGATGAAATCGCAGGTCTCGCGCGTCAGTCGGCGCATGCCCTCGCCTTCGCTGCCCAGCACCAGCGCGACCGGGCCCTTGAGATCGACGTCGTAGATGGATTGCTCGGTGTCGCCGGCCAGGCCAGTGATCCAGACACCGGCATCCTTCAGCGTGCGCAGCGCACGCGCCAGATTGGTGGCGGCTACCAGCGGTACGCGATCGGCCCCACCGGCCGATGCACGGCGCACCACCGGCGTGATGCCCACGGCGCGATCCTTCGGCACCATCACCGCCGTCGCGTTCGCGGCGGCCGCGCTGCGCAAACAAGCGCCCAGGTTGTGCGGATCGGTGACACCGTCCAGCACCAGCACCAGCGCGTGGTTGCCGGCTTTTTCCAGCAGGTCGGCCAGATCGTGTTCGCTTGCCAGTTGCGGCGCCTGATACAGCGCAACGACACCTTGATGACGCGCCTCGCCCGCCACGCGGTCCAATTGCTCGCGCGGCCGATGGTGCACGGGAATCTTCAACGCCTTGGCTTTTTCCGCCAGCTCGTGCACGCGCGGATTGCGCTGGCCGTTTTCCACCAGCACTTCGCGCACGCGCGCGGCGTCATTGTTCAACGCGCCTTCGACGGGGTTAATGCCAACGATCCAACTTTCGCTCATCGTTTGCCCTTCGGTTTCGGCGTACGGCCTTTGGCCGTCTTGCTACCGCGCTTGGCACCGGCCGGCTGGGCCGTACGCTTGCCTTCGGACTTGGCGGTGGCGGCCTTCTTGCCCGATTTGCTGGCGCGTTTCTTCGAGCTTGCAGCTTCGAACCCCGGCAAGGGCGGCAGTGCCGGCAGCGGCGGCCTTCCAGCGGGCAGGGAATAGCGCTCGCCTGCGGCGGCGTAATCGTACGCACGCGGCGTGGAAGGCGGCGGCACCACGGCCGCCGCCGGCTCCGGCGCCTTCTTCTTCACCGGCTGCACCATGCGGAAATCGATCTTGCGATCCTCCAGGCTCGCACGCAGCACCTGGATGCGCACGTGATCGCCAAGCCGGAACTGCAAGCCGGTGCGTTCGCCCTTCAACAAGTGGCGGATCGGATCGAAGTGATAATAGTCATTGGAGAGCTGGCTGATGTGCACCAGGCCGGACACTTTCGACTCATCCAGTTCCACGAACAGGCCGAACGAGGTGACGCCGGTGACGACGCCATCAAACTCTTCGCCAATATGCTTGGCCATCCAGGCGCAACGGAAACGTTCGTCCACGTCGCGCTCGGCTTCCTCGGCACGGCGCTCGCGCTGCGAACAATGCAGGGCCATGGCGGCCATCGCCGCGTCGGTGTAGTGGTAGGCGGAGGGCTTGCCGCCTTTCAACGCATAGCGGATCGCTCGATGCACCAGCAGATCCGGATAGCGGCGGATCGGCGAAGTGAAGTGCGCATACGCTTCCAATGACAAGCCGAAATGGCCGCGATTGTCCGGCTGATACGCAGCCAGGCTTTGCGCACGCAGCAGCACGGACTGGATCAGCTCGCGCTCGGGCCGGTCTTTCACCATGCGCAAGATGTCCGAAAAATCGCTGGGCGTCACCTCTTCCACCGGCGGCATGCGCAGCTTGAATTCGCGCAGGAACTGCTGCAGGTCTTCGTATTTCTCGGCGGGCGGCGGCTCGTGCGCGCGGTACAGCGCGGGTATCTTGCGCTTGCTGAGGAACATGGCGGCCTGCACGTTGGCGGCGATCATGCATTCCTCGATCAGCTTGTGCGCGTCATTGCGCTGCACCGCCCCGACGGCCTGAACTTCGCCCCTCGCATCGAGGCGGAACTTCACCTCGGCCGTTTCGAAATCGATGGCGCCGCGCCGGCGACGCTGCTCGGCCAGCGCCTGGTACAAGGCATGCAGGTTTTCCAGCTGCGCCAACACGTCCGCCAACTCGTCGCGCGCATCGGCATCCTTCACGCCGATGGCCTGCCACACCTTGTCGTAGGTGAGGCGAGCGTGCGAGCGCATCACGGCGTCGTAGAACTTGGCCTTGCTGACTTCACCGTCCGCGCTCACCTGCATGTCGCACACCATGCACAGGCGCTCCACCTTCGGATTGAGCGAGCAGATGCCGTTGGACAGGGTTTCCGGCAGCATCGGCACGACGAAGCCGGGGAAATAGGTGGAGGTGCTGCGCTCGTAGGCTTCCTTGTCGAGCGGGCTGTCGACCGGCACGTAGTGCGATACGTCGGCAATCGCCACGATCAGGCGCCAACCACCGCCGCGTTTGGGTTCGGCGTAGACGGCGTCGTCGAAATCGCGCGCATCCGCACCGTCGATGGTCACCAGCGGCAGCTTGCGCAGGTCGACGCGGCCTTCGCGCTCGGCGGCGGTCACGTCCGGTTCCACCTCTTCCGCGGCGCGCAGCACGTCCGGCGGCCATTCGTGCGGCAGGTCGTAGCTATTGATGGCCATGTCCACCAACAGCGAGGGTTGCAGGCGTTCGCCGAGCACGCTGCGGATGCTGCCCAGCGGGCCGCGGTAGGCGGTGGGCGGATCGGTGATCTCGGCCACCACGATCTGGCCGGAGCGCGCGCCGCGTTCCTGGCCTGGCGCAATCATGATGTCCTGGTGCAGGCGGCGGTCGTCCGGCACCACCAGGGTGACGCCGTTTTCGATCATCACCCGGCCAACCAGGCGCGCTGAACGCCGCTGCAGCACCTCCACGATGGAACCCTGCCGCCGCCCGCGCCGATCCAGGCCGACCACGCTGGCGAGCACGCGGTCGCCGTGCAGCACGCTGCGCATCTGATAGGGCGAAAGGTAGAGATCGTCGCCGCCTTCGTCCGGGCGCAGGAAGCCGTAGCCTTCGGCATTGGCCAGCACTACGCCGGGGATGAGGTCCAGCTTGCGCGCCGGCGCATAGCCGCCCCGGCGGCCAAGCAGCAATTGGCCATCGCGCACCATCGCCGTCAGGCGTTTGGTGAGTGCGGCGATGCTGTATTCGTCGTGGAGCTGCAACGCTTCGGCAATGCGCGCCTGGGTCAGCAGTTCGCCGCGCTCTTCCAGTAGCGCGAGGATGGCTTCGCGGCTGGGAATGGGCTTTTCGTAGCGTTGCGCCTCGCGTTCCGCGAACGGGTCGCGCTGCCGCTTGGACGCTGTGGTTTCACCCGGTTCCGCGCCACGCCGACGCGCCTGCTTGGGTGCGCCTGCTTGGGCTTTCGGGGCCTTGGCCGCCTTGCGCGGCAGCTTTTCGTTCGGTTTTTTTGTCTTGGTCACGCCCTAGTATCACCTCGATACCTGTGTTCAATAAATGGTTGCGTGCGCCTTTGTCGGCCGCAGCAGCGAACATGAAGAAATAGTTGACAACCTGTGCGCCCACCCCTACTCTACGCGGCTCGCACAGCCCGAAAGGCCACGCGACACCTGCCCAGGTGGCGGAATTGGTAGACGCACTAGTTTCAGGTACTAGCGGGTAAAACCGTGGAGGTTCGAGTCCTCTCCTGGGCACCAAGACATCGCTGGAATCCACTCCAGCAAACACAACCCGGCGGCAGCCGGGTTTGTCGTTTCTGGCGCAGGCTATCTTTGCGCCTGACGTCACGGGCATCATGACCCTCCCCGAAGTGACATCGATCACCGCCCGCATGCCACGCTCCCGCACGTCACTCGCTCCGGTCCTGCTTGCCGTTGGCGTCCTGCTGATCGCCATGGCGTCGTATCAGTGCGGCGCGGCGATTGCCAAGATGCTTTTTCCGGTGGTCGGTGCGCAGGGCGCCACGGCGTATCGATTGGTGTTGGGGGCATTGATCCTGTTGCTGGTTCGGCGGCCATGGCGAACGCGGCATGCGGCAAGCAACCGGCGGGTGTTGTGGGGTTATGGCGTATCCATCGGGGTGATGAACCTGGTTTTCTACCTGGCGTTGCAGCGCATACCGCTGGGCATTGCGGTGGCGGTGGAGTTCACCGGGCCATTGGCGCTGGCGCTGTTTCATTCGCGCCGCTGGCTGGACGTGGTGTGGATCGGCCTGGTGGTGATCGGGCTCTTGCTGTTGTTGCCGACGGGCAATGCGCCTACACGGCTCGATCCGGTCGGCGTGGGCTACGCCCTGGCGGCGGGCATCGGCTGGGCTTGCTACATCGTGCTGGGGCAAAAGGCCGGCGCGGTTTACGGCACTGATGCGGTGGCATGGGGAACGACGGTGGCCGCGCTGGTGGCCTTTCCCATCGGCCTGGCGCACGCCGGCCATGCGTTGTTTGCGCCGGGCTTGCTCTTGCCCGCGCTGGGCATTGCAATACTGAGCTCCGCCCTGCCCTATACCTTGGAAATGATGGCCATGACACGGCTGCCGACGCGCACCTTCGGCACCTTGCTGAGCCTGGAACCGGCCTTTGCCGCCATGGCGGGCATGATATTTCTCAGCGAACACCTCAGCTGGCTGCAGTGGTTTGCGATCGTCGCGATCATTGCGGCCTCGGCCGGAACGGTATTGACCGCCCGCAAACCGGTGAGCGAGCCTGTCATGCCTTGAACATAATGTTTCGGTTAGGTAAGCCGAAACCCCGCATCAAGGAGTGAACATGTATAGGCGCGTATTCCGTTGGTTGGTCGTCTCCGTGTTCGCCAGCATGGCCTTGGCCACTGCGCATGGCGCTTCCGCGTGCGAAGTGCCGGCGCCGGTGAAGCGTATCGATCCGCCTGGCTTCTATGATGATGCTGCAGGCTACGCGCGTGCCGTGCAACCGATGCGTGGCTTTATTGCCAAGCTCAACCAGGCAGCCGATGCGGGCCAATGGTCTTGCGCGCTCGATCTGCTTACCGCATGGGCGCGCGCCGATGCGCTGATGGGCCCGATCACCGGTTACCAGGGCTATTACGAACGCTCATGGGCGGGCACCGATTTTGCGATGGTGATCCTGCGCATGCCGAGCGCAGTCAGAACGGCCAACGCCGGCAAGTTCGCAGTGATCGATCCATGGCTGGAGCGCATCGCCATCGCCACCCGCGACGCCAACGCCATCAACCATCTGCACAACAACCTGGTCTACTGGGCCGGCTTGAACCTGGTCGCGATCGGCACCGTGACGAATCAGCCCGACCTCATCGACTCCGGCTTGATCCGCGCACGCGAAGGCATCCGCGACATCGGTCCGAACGGCGCGCTGGAGCGTGAAGTAAAGCGCGGCGATCGCGCCCTGCATTACCACACGTTTGCGCTGCTGCCGCTGGTGTTCACGGCAGAACTCGTGCAGCGCCGCCATATCGACCTGTATCGCGAAAACGACCACGCCATCGCGCGCCTGGCAAACCTGGTGATCGACGCCGTTCGAGATCCCGCCAGTTTTGCGAAGATCACGCCGGTCAAACAGGACTTGTTCCCGTGGACTTTCCAGGACGAACTGGCCTGGATGGAGCCCTATTACGCGCATACCAAAGATCCGCGACTGCCTACGTTGATTGCATCGCGCCGGCCTTTCAAGGAATGGCGTTTGGGTGGCGATGTGACGGCTGCTTGGGGTGTGGCGTTGCCTTGAACGGGTGAGTTGCCTGCTGCATGGCGATGTTGGGGTTCGCTTGCGCTCACCCCAACCTACGCGCTACGCGCCAACCCGTTTACAACTCCCGCACCACCCGGAACCCGACGCGCCCGCTGCGAATACTCGCATCCGCCCCTTGCCGGTACGCGGAATTGGCCTGCTCCGGCGAGCTGCCCCACGAGCCGCCGCGCACCACGCGCACCGAACAACCGGGATTGATCCAAGCGCCGCCGTCCACCGGTGCGCGCACATAGTTGTCGTGCCAGCAGTCGGACATCCATTCCGACACGTTGCCGTCCATGTCATAGAGACCAAACGCATTCGGCGCATAGCTCATCACGGGCGCGGGACCCCAATGGCCATCGCCGTAATTTTCGAATGCATGGCTCCAGCGCCGTCCGCTGGGTGAGCGATCGAGCGCGCCGGTGAGGTTTTCCACTCGCGTCTTCGGCGTGCCATTGCCCCACCAATAGCGCGTGGTGCTGTCGGCGCGCAGGGCGTACTCGAATTCTGCTTCGCTGGGTAGACGGTATTTCTTGCCGGTGCGCTGGCTCAGCCATTCCACATAGGCATGCGCGTCGTTCCAGGAAATGTTCACCACCGGCAAGTTGCTCGCGGCAGGATGGCCGGCATAGTCGTCCTCCCAGGTGGCGTTGGAAACGTCGCGCATCACGCCGGTGCGCTCGTCGTACACGCTGGCGCCGCCTTGCGTGACGGAGTCGGGCTTGTAACCGCTGGCGCGCACGAATTCGCGAAACTGTCCCACCGTTACATCCGTTTGCGCGATCGCGAAGCCTTTGTCGATGGTGACTTCATGTTGCGGGGTTTCGGCGTCGGTATGGCCGGGCTCGTCATCCGGCGCGCCCATCATGAACTTGCCGGTCGGCACCACCACCATGGTGGGCGATTGGCCGTTCATGTCCACATAGCGGTCGGTAAATACCTGCCCCGGCTTGAAGCTGGCATAGAGCCGTGCGTTGGTGAGGCGCTCCTCGAACTCGCTGAGGCCTGCAAGTTGCGGGCTGATCGATTGCGCCTGCCCGGCCAGTTGCTTGGCCAGGTCGATGTTGCCCGCATCCAGCGCCGAGCGCGCCTGCGCCAGCACGTTGGCGGCGCGCTGCTGGCGGATGTTGTCGATCTGGTTGCGCACGTCATGCAGTTGCGGCGAATCGGGCTGGATCGGCGTGGCTGCGGCCATCGATTGTTCCGCACCCGTGAAATCGTTCTGCGCCACCGCGGCCAGCGCACGATCGAGCACCACGCGCTGCACCTGCAGAATGCCTTGCGCCGCCACCGCGTTCTGCGGATCGAGCTTCTGCACCTGGCGATACACTTCCAGCGCATTGTCGCCGGCCGGCTTGTCCGCCTTGCCTTGCTGCAACAGCGCGGCAGCCTGCGCCAGCATCGGGCGCACCTGCAGCAGCGTCTTCATGCTGGTTTCGAGCGGGGCAACGTCGTTGGCGCTGTTGGGCAAGGCCTTGAGGTTATCCAGCAGCGTGCCCGCCGATTGCGAATCGCCGACGGCGATGTCCTGCGTGATCTGCGCAATCAGATGCGTGCGCACCTGGTCCAGGCCCTGCACGGCGGCGCGGCTATCCGGCTTGAGCTTGATCGCCGCCAGGTACAGCGCCGCCGCACTGTGACTGTCGCCGGCCATGCGCCCTGCCTCGAAGGCCTTGTCCGCCCGCTCCACCAAGGCTTTCACTTCGGGTGGATCGGCCGAGGTCTGCTCGGGCAGCGGCGCAGGCTTGCGCGCCAGGCGCGCAGCAATCACGTCGGTGGGCGCCAGGGTCAGCGGTGGCCCCGCGTTCACTTCATCCTGCACGGAAGGTACCGGCGCGCTGCTGCGTGCAGCGACCGATGGCGCAGCACGGCCGACGCCTGGTGCGCTGGGGTTGGCGATCTCTTCCGGACTGACGTGAAAAAGCTCGGGAAAAAAGTGATAGGTGAGCCCAAAGGCCAGCACGAGCACGCCGAGCGCTCCGCCCAATACACCCTGGCGTTGTACGGTTTCCTTGCTCGGCATGGTGGGCGTTCCGCGGCTGGCCTGCTATGGTTCGCTGCTTACCATATGGCACCACTGATGACGGGGCAATCGCGAGTTGCTTGTTCCGTGATCTCGAAGGAACGCACATGCCCCTGCCCTCCCCGCCGCCCCAGGCAGATTGGATCCAGCAACGCAGCGAGCTTGAACAGTGGCTGGCCGGCCTTTCATCCGGCGCCATACTCGGCCTCGATACCGAGTTCATGCGGCGCAATACCTTCTACCCGCAGCTGGCTTTGCTGCAACTCGGCGTAAAGGGACGCTACGCGCTGGTCGACCCGCTCGCCTTCGACATCGGCGGCGCCTTGCAGCCGCTCGAGAACGCAAACCTGATCACCCTGATGCACAGCGCCAGCGAAGACCTGGAAACGCTGTCGCCCTGGCTGCCGGAAGGCCCGCGCGTACTGTTCGACACGCAGATTGCCGCGGCCTTCGTCGGCATGGGCCTGGGCCTCAGTTATCGCGCGCTGGTGGCGGAGCTGGTCGGCGCGGAACTGGACAAGGGCGAAACGCGCTCGGACTGGCTGCAGCGTCCGCTCACTGCTTCGCAACGTGAATACGCCACGCTGGACGTGGTCTACCTGGAAACCATCCACCGCCAGCTCACCGAACGCCTGGCGCAACGCGATCGCGCCGCGTGGCACGCGGAAGATTGCGAGCGGCTCAAGCGCAAGAGCTGCCCGCGCGAAGGCGACCCGCAACCGCAACTGGCCTACCGTGGCGCCGCCGAATGGCCGCGCGAGCAGCAAGCCTTGCTACGGCGCATCCTGCTATGGCGCGATACCACCGCCCGCCAGCTGGACAAACCGCGCCCGTGGCTGCTGGAAGATGCGCTTGCCCTCAACATCGCCCAGCAGCCGCCCAGGCACCAGGAAGAACTGGACCGGCGCTGCTCAGGACAGCGCGCCCTGCGTTCCCCGCAGCGCGCCGAGCTGTTCGAACTGCTGCAACCGCCGATCAGCGCCGAAGAAACCGCCAGCACCTGCCCCATCCCGCCCATTCCGCAAGGCAAGACCAAACAGGCCCTGGCCGCGATGAAGCAGTGCGTGGACAACCTGGCCACCGAACTGGACCTGCCGCCTGGCCTGCTCTGCTCGCGCCGCGTACTGGAAGAATTCGTGGTGACGGCCCAATGGCCCGAATCCCTGGAAGGCTGGCGCCGCGCGGTGCTTTTCGACCGCCTCACCCGCCTGCTGCCCGGCTGACCCAAGGGCTTGGCGCTTCCCGGCACCGCTGCTACCATGTGCAGCTCGCGTGGGGCGGTAGCTCAGCTGGGAGAGCGTCGCGTTCGCAATGCGAAGGTCGGGAGTTCGATCCTCCTCCGCTCCACCACGATTCCACGCCCGGCTGCCCTCAGCCGGGCGTTTTTGTTTGCACGTTTCACGCTGCCGCGCGGTATTTCAGGCCATTCTGCCTGCCTCGATTGTGTATTTTTTTGTAAATTCCCAGGCTTTTGCCTATCTCCTGCTCTCTCTTCTCATAACTACGCGACTTCTTCATCGGAAGAGCGAAATACCACCGTCGTAAAGCGCAGACTATGTTCCAACTGTAGTCATTCAAATGCGATGGCCATACGGAGAGCAACATGAAGGCGACGGCTGTGGCGAGTCGGTGCGCTAAAGTTGCATTCTCTGTGAAAGCGGTTGAATTTGTGCCGATGGCCACGCTACTTCGGCCAAAGCCGAGACCCAATATATAGTCAATACAATCGCCACACGAGCACTGTCTAACTCACACTAACCGGCCCCAGAAAAACTGGGCAGGTCCTAAAGGGGAGAGAATGAGACTGAAAGAGGCTGCATTGAGCGTAATGCAAAGGGATGAGCTGAAAGGAATCATCCAGGAATACGAAATCGAAGGGGTGGATCAGCGAAGCCGGGAAGCAATGGCCAACGCGTTGCGGGGCGCTAAACGAGTGCGCGTGGATGCCTTGCTGCAGCATCTCGACGAAAAGCGCGTAAAGGAGGTGTGTGAACTAATGGGGGTTTCCGCAAGGGGAAGGCGAAATGCGCTCATAGATCGCTTGATTGATGGAGGAAAGCCCCCCATAGCTGGCCAGCACAATGATATAGATGCAGGCGAGCAACCTGATGGCGCCACATTTACTCGACTGAAGCAGCAAGCGGATGGAATTGCCGCCCCTTCGCTTTCCATTACCAAGCTGAAGCATAAAGAAATAACAACGCCCTCAGCGGTTCAGCGCCCGACCTTCCCTATTCATAAAGAGAGCGAACGCGCAGAGCTGCACAAAACTATCTGGCGCATCGCCAACGACCTACGTGGCAGTGTCGATGGCTGGGACTTCAAGACCTATGTGCTCGGCATGCTGTTCTACCGCTTCATCTCGGAAAACCTGACCAGCTACCTCAATGAGCAGGAGCGGCGCGCGGGCAGCGCGGGTTTCGACTATGCCTCCTTGAGCGATGCCGATGCCGAATTCGGCCGCGCCGAGACGGTGAAAGAAAAGGGCTTTTACATCCTTCCCTCCGAGCTGTTTGCCAACGTGCGGGCACGTGCTCGACATGACCCTAACCTCAACGAAACCCTCTCCATTATCTTTGCTGATATCGAAAGCTCGGCCACTGGCAGTGACTCGGAGGACGATTTCAGAGGGTTGTTCGACGACCTCGACGTCAACAGCAGCAAGCTCGGCCCCACCGTGGCCAAACGCAACGAAAAGCTGGTGAAACTGCTGGACGCTATCGGCGACCTGCCACTAAGCAACGGCTCAGGCAGCTTTTCCGACAACACCATCGACCTGTTTGGGGACGCCTACGAATACCTGATGCAGATGTATGCCTCTACGGCGGGCAAATCCGGCGGCGAGTTCTATACGCCGCAGGAAGTCTCCGAACTGCTGGCTCGCGTCACCGTGGTTGGCAAGACCGAAGTCAACAAAGTTTATGACCCCGCCTGCGGCTCAGGTTCCTTGCTTCTCAACTTTGTCAAAGTGCTGGGCCACGACAAGGTGCGCCAGGGGTTCTTTGGCCAGGAAATCAACCTGACCACCTACAACCTGTGTCGCATCAATATGTTCCTGCACGATGTGAACTACGAAAAGTTCAATATCGCCCACGGCGACACGCTGACCGACCCGGCGCACTGGGACGACGAACCCTTTGAAGCCATCGTCTCCAATCCGCCTTACTCGATTCGTTGGGACGGCGATGCCAACCCCTTGCTGATCAACGACCCGCGTTTTGCCCCGGCGGGTGTGCTAGCGCCCAAGAGCAAGGCGGACCTCGCCTTCACCCTGCACATCCTAAGCTGGCTGGCGGTGAACGGCACGGCAGCGATTGTCGAGTTTCCTGGTGTTCTGTATCGCGGCGGCGCGGAGCAGAAAATCCGCCAGTATCTGATCGACAACAACTATATCGATGCCGTTATCCAGTTGCCCCCGGACTTGTTCTTCGGCACCACGATTGCCACCTGCATCATTGTTCTTAAGAAGTCCAAGTTCGATAACGCCACGCTGTTCATCGACGCCAGCGTCGAGTTCATGCGCAGTGGCAACAAGAACAAGCTACTGCCAGAGCATCGAAAAAAAATTCTCGATGCCTTTATTCAGCGCAAGAACATCGACCACTTCGCGCGCATGGTGGAGAACAGCCACATTGCCGCCAACGGCTACAACATCGCTGTCAGCAGTTACGTCAAGCAGAAAGACGAACGTGAGATAGTGGATATTCGGGCGCTCAACGCCAAAATCAGCCTAATCGTGGCCCGGCAGGCGGAATTGAGGGAACAGATCGATGCAATCGTTACAGATCTGGAAGGGGAACAAATATGAGCCAGATCGACGATCTCATCACCCAACTATGCCCAGATGGCGTCGACTACAAGGCCATCGGCGATTTTGGTGAACTCGTGCGTGGCAATGGGATGCCAAAGTCAGACTTTATGGAGTCTGGGGTTGGGTGTATTCACTATGGACAGATTTACACCCACTACGGCATTTGGGCAGCGGAGACAAAGACATTTGTCTCGGCAGCGAAGGCCGAAAAGCTCGCCAAGGTCGATCCTGGCGATCTAGTTATTACGAACACCAGTGAGACCATTGAGGACGTCTGCAAAGCGGTGGCTTGGATCGGAGAAACCCAGATTGTCACGGGCGGGCATGCCACGGTCTTGAAACACGGCCAAGACCCCAAATTCCTCTCTTACTACTTGCAAACACCGCAGTTCTTCGTAGAAAAGAAAAAACATGCGACGGGCACAAAAGTCATCGACGTTTCGGCAAAGAGCCTTGCAAAGATCAGGATTCCAGTGCCTCCTCTCGAAGTCCAGCGCGAAATCGTGAAAGTACTTGACACATTCACGAAGCTGGAGGCGGAGCTGGAGGCGGAGCTGGAGGTGCGTCGACGGCAGTACAAGTACTGCCGCGACGCGCTATTGAGCTTCGATGACCCCACCATGGGCGCAAGCAAGCAAGCAAGCATAAGGTGGATGACCTTGGGTGAGATATGTCAAATAAATCGTGGCCGCGTAATGTCTAGGGATTATCTGCGCAACCACGCGGGGCCATATCCGGTTTTTTCTTCGCAGACTGCTAACGGGGGTGTCTTCGGCTCTATTGACACCTATGACTATGACTTTGAAGCTATCACCTGGACGACGGACGGCGCCAATGCGGGTTCAGTGTTTTACCACCGTGACAAGAAATTCAGCATCACCAATGTCTGCGGCCTATTGAAGGTGCTCGATAGCAATCAAGTGAGCACGAAATTTCTTTACTACGCATTGGGGCAACTCACGAAGGGACACGTCAGCGACGGAATGGGAAACCCGAAACTGATGAGCAATGTTATGTCGCAAATAAGAATTCCTGTTCCACCTCTCAACGAACAAGCCCGCATCGTCGCCATCCTCGACAAGTTTGACGCATTGGTGGACGATATTTCCTTCGGTCTTCCTGCCGAAATCAAGGCCCGCCGCCAGCAGTATGCGCATTACCGCGACCGGCTGCTCACATTCAAGGAAGCCGCATGAGCGAAGACCTCAGACCCCTCCGCTATGAAGCGATTGCACTCTCCAACGAGAACACGGTCGTCGCTGAATTTCAGCCCGATGCGCCAGGCGTGCGCGACGCGGCGTACCAGTCCGAAGCAGAACTAGAAAAGGCCTTCATCAAACAGTTGCAGAAGCAGGCGTATGAGTACCTTCCCATCACATCGGAAGCGGGACTAGTCGCCAACCTGCGCCGCCAATTGGAGCGGCTCAACAAGGTCACCCTGTCGGATGCCGAATGGGATCGTTTCTTCAGTACCTGCATTGCGGGCGCCAATGATGGCATCCTGGAAAAAACTGCCCGCATTCAGGAAGACCATGTGCAGGTCTTGAAACGCGATGACGGCACTACTAAAAACATCTACCTGATCGACAAGGCGAACATCCACAATAACGCCCTACAGGTCATCAACCAGTACGAAGTCGAGGGGACGCGCGCCAACCGCTACGACGTGACGGTATTGGTCAACGGCCTGCCCATGGTGCATATCGAACTGAAGCGTCGAGGCGTAGACATCCGCGAGGCGTTCAACCAGATCAACCGCTACCAGCGCGACAGTTTCTGGGCGGGCTCTGGGTTGTTCGAGTACGTGCAGCTTTTCGTCATCAGCAATGGCACGCTGACCAAGTACTACAGCAACACCGTGCGCGACGGGCATTTGAAGGAACAGTCCCCCAAGCGCAGCAAGAACAAGACTTCCAACAGCTTTTCCTTCACCAGTTGGTGGGCCGATGCCCGCAACCAGCCCATAACCGAACTGACGGGCTTCACCAAGACCTTCTTTGCCAAGCATTCACTGCTGAACATTCTCACCAAGTATTGTGTGTTCGATGTGGATCGCAAGCTGCTAGCAATGCGTCCCTACCAGATCGTTGCCACCGAGCGCATCCTGCAACGCATCGTCACCGCCACCAATCACGTGCAGCTCGGCACAGTGGCCGCCGGCGGCTATATCTGGCACACCACCGGCAGCGGCAAGACGCTGACCAGCTTCAAGGCGGCGCAGCTTGCCCGGAGCTTGCCAGGCATCGATAAGGTGCTTTTCGTGGTGGACCGCAAGGATCTGGACTACCAGACCATGCGCGAATACGAGCGCTTTGAGAAAGGTGCGGCAAATTCCAACACTTCTACCGCTGTGCTGCACCGGCAGCTGGAAGACCCCAACGCTCGCATCATCATCACCACCATTCAGAAGCTTTCCCGCTTCGTGGCCAAGAATAAGAAGCACGCGGTATATGACGCACATGTGGTGGTGATCTTCGACGAGTGTCACCGTAGCCAGTTCGGCGATATGCACACCGAAATCATTCGAGTGTTCCGGCGTTATCACCTGTTCGGCTTCACCGGCACGCCAATCTTTGCTGAGAACGCAGGCTCCTCAGGCAACCCGATGCGGCGCACCACGCACCAGGCTTTTGGCGACAAACTGCACACTTATACGATTGTTGATGCCATCAACGACAAAAACGTGCTCCCTTTCCGCATCGACTACATCAACACGATCAAGATGCAAGCGGGGATCAAAGACAAGAAGGTCTCGGCCATCGACACCGAGCGGGCGCTTTTGGCGCAGGAGCGCATTACGCAGATCGTGAGCTACATTCGCGAGCACTTCGACCAGAAAACCAAGCGCGCAAGCAGCTACCGTCATGATGGAAAGCGGCTGGCCGGGTTCAATTCGCTGTTTGCCTGCGCCTCCATCGAAGCTGCCAAACGCTACTACGCTGAATTCACAGCACAGCAAAAGGAACTGCCCGAGGCCCGGCGACTGAAGGTAGGGTTGATCTACAGCTTCGCTGCGAATGAAGAAAGCGACGGACTGCTCGGCGAGGAAAACTTCGAGATAGAGGGGTTGGATCAAGGCTCGCGCGATTTTTTAGAGATCGCAATCCGAGACTACAACCGACTATTCTCCACCAACTTTGATACAACGGCAGACAAGTTCCATAACTATTACAAGGACTTTTCACAGCGCCTGAAAAAGCGTGAGCTGGACGTGGCCATCGTGGTCAATATGTTCCTGACTGGTTTTGACGCCACCACGTTGAATACCCTGTGGGCGGATAAAAATCTGAAAAGCCACGGACTGATTCAGGCCTATTCACGCACCAATCGTATCCTCAACTCGGTGAAGACCTACGGCAACATTGTCTCCTTCCGCGATCTGGAGCAAGAGACCAACGACGCGCTCGCCCTGTTCGGCAACAAGGATGCTAAAGGCATTGTGCTACTGAAGCCTTATGCCGAGTATTACAAAGAGTACCAGCAGCGCGTTGGGCAGCTGACGGCCGGATTCCCCTTGGGACGGGCCATCATCGGCGAGGCAGCACAGAAAGCATTCATCAAGCTATTCGGCACGATCTTGAGGTTGAAAAATATCCTGACGGCCTTCGACGACTTCGCTGGACACGAAATCCTGACCGAACGCGAGTTTCAAGATTACCAAAGCTTGTACCTGAATCTGTATGCAGATTTTCGCAGCACATCGGCTGCTGAGAAGGAGTGGATCAACGACGACGTGGTGTTCGAGATCGAACTCATCAAGCAAGTAGAAATCACCGTCGATTACATTCTGCTACTTGTCGAGCAATACCTGAAGAAGAAAGGCACGGGCGACGACAAGGAAATCCGCGCCACCATCGAGCGCGCCATCAATTCCAGCCCTGGCCTGCGCAATAAGAAAGACCTCATCGAGCAATTCGTGGATTCGGTGACCACCAAGTTCAAGGTGGATGCGCAGTGGCAAGCCTTTGTGGCAGCGAAGAAAGCCGAGGAGCTGGAGCGCCTCATCGCAGAAGAAAACCTTAACGCGGAAGCCACGCGCAGCTTCGTCGACAACGCCTTTCGTGACGGCAGCATCTCAACCACCGGCACTGCCATCACCAAGGTTCTGCCCCCGGTGTCGAGATTCTCCAGGGACAACATTCATGCTGCCAAGAAGCAGATTGTGCTTGATAAGCTCATAGCTTTCTTTGAACGATATTTCGGCCTGGCTTGAGATCATGACTGATCACAAAACAGCCTGAACCCAAAAGCTTAGATGCGGCGCGTCGTCCAACGCTGCCCCGTCCGCGCGGCGGAGACCTTACGGCGCCGCCTAATGTCGCGCGCGTTGTGGTGTAGTGTGGCGCTGGGGGTCGGCATCCAATACTGCGATAAATGCGCCAAGTTGTGCACCCGACTTTCCCCTAGATCATGCGCTCCTCTCCTGGTATGCGCACTAGCTGACCGTACTGACCACCACAACGGCGGCGTCCGTCTGTACGGCAATCTTGCAACTCTTGCGCAGTTATCAGTCCGCTCACTTCAACATAGCCAGCGTGTATCCGGATTTATCGTAGGTAGCCCCATCGTCCACGATCCTGCGTTCGTCGCAGGAAGTGATACACCACAGCCCCTTCTGCCGAGTTCAAACGTCGTAAACCGCTGTTTTGTCTCGAACACGCCCATCCACCGTCACTTAGAGGCAAGCGTTCGATGCGTGATCGGCGCCGGACGCATCGATGAGAGGACGATCGACGTGGTCACCGAGCCGTACTTGGCCAAGCGGTCGATCACCGACTCCAGTTGCGCCGCCTTGGGAACAAGCACCTTCAGCACGAAGCATTCTTCGCCGGTAACCCGATGCACTTCCAGTATCTCCGGCATGGCTGCGAAGAGCTTGAGGCAGTCCGGCAATTTCTCGAAGCTGGTCTTGACGCGGGCGATCGCCAGCAGGTCCAGCCCGACCGCCTGAAAATTGACCCATGCCGCGTAGCTCTCGATTACGCCGAGCGACTCCAAACGCTTGACGCGTTCCGAGGTCGCCGGCGGCGCTTGCCCGATGCGCCGGGCAAGCGCCGACAGGGATGCCCTGCCGTCCACCTGCAGCATCTCCAAATGCGCCAGTCGGTCGAATCCAAACGCACATCCTGACTTGATTTCATCGGCCTGGTTTCCGGCAAATGCATGATTTGTACGGCCGGCAAACGAATTGACCGCGAATTTCGCATTTCCGCATGGAGTGCTCTCCCTTTACGCTATCAATGCAGCCCGCCGGGCTTTCACATGGCGTGACAGTATGCATGAACCTCGACAATCCCATATCGCCGAAACCTGCCGCGTCCTACTGGTGCCCGGCATCGGCAATTCCGGTCCGACGCATTGGCAGAGCCACTGGGAAGCGGAGCACGCTTCCTATGCCCGTGTGCAACAAAAAGACTGGGACCACCCCGTCTGCGCCGATTGGATAGCCGCGCTGGAATCTGCAGCGCAGCGCGCTGCACCGAACCCGTTGCTGGTTGCGCACAGCCTGGGCTGCCTGACTGCAGTCCATTGGCTTGCGCAAACATCAATCAGCGTAGCTGGTGCTCTGCTTGTCGCCATCCCCGATCCCGACAGGTCAAGCTTTCCTGCTCAAGCCAAGGGCTTCGCCCCGATACCTGGTAACCAGCTGCCGTGTCCAAGCATCGTGGTGGCCAGCGCCGACGATCCATACAGCGATATCGCAATCGCCCAGCGATGCGCCAACGCTTGGAAGAGCAGGTTTATCGACATCGGCTGTGCCGGCCATATCAATGCGGCCAGCGGGCTTGGCAACTGGGAGCAAGGTCATCGTATGCTTCGTTCGCTGCTCGCTGGTTCCTAAGAAACGCTGGGGAGTCCAGATCGCTGCCGCGCAGGAGACTTGCGTCGGCTAATGTGGCAAGTACTCACTATCGATCGCAGCATG